>Ga0126342_10011891_pt1 | contig 15541 bp, 16 predicted proteins | sample Cyp1metagenome_FD_92528 | JGI IMG/M metagenome (GOLD analysis project Ga0126342, IMG submission 92528) | Coral microbial communities from Lord Howe Island, Old Settlement Bay, Australia - Cyphastrea 1 metagenome | ecosystem: Host-associated > Invertebrates > Cnidaria > Coral ...
AGCGGCAAGTATTTCTCAACCCCAGAAACATGAACGGTAGAATGCAACTGTAGACGGATTTTTGCGAACATTTGATTTTCCCAAGTGTGGAAACATTCTTCTTATACATACGCGATTCCATGGGGTTTTAAGATTTGGGCATGACTTAGGCATGAGTTTCTTGAAACAGCGATTCCATGGTGATTTACTAGCAGGTTTTGACCCAGGCATGAGTTAGGCATGATTTTGTCGTTTGACTGTAGGGCGCCGAAGTTGGGCCCAAGACAGGCCAATGTGGGCAACATGGCCTTGCATGAACCCCCAAACGGTGGAAATAGCAGTAAAAACGCAAGTGTTCAGCGTGTCGCATTGAATCTGCAAAATTGGCCCGGGTTGGGCCCAATGCCCCCAAAGAGGCCCAACTTGGCCCCAAGTTGCGCTGTCTTGGACCCAACTGGAGCCCAAGTTGGCGCCAATTGGTCATGCTGGGCTGGGGTTGGGGGCTTGTTGGCAGAAGTTGACCTCGAAACGGTGCATTCGGGCGATGTTGTGCCGATCTGCAAAATGTGCAAATCCGTGCACTTTTTGGCGACCGGCTGGGTCGAAAACGCGCCCCCTATCAGCTGAAGCTGTACCAGTCTGACAGATCTGTCCCTATCACTCGCTGCTAAACTACCGCGCTTATTAAGCTTCGGTGCGGGCGGATTTTTTTTAAACCTATTGATTATGTAGTCACTTTCTGTTTCTGACTGCATTGTGTGTCTGTGCTTTGTTGGCACTACGCTGAAGGACTTCTACAAGGCAGACTTTGCCAAGCTGAGTGCTGACAGCGTCACAGAGGCTTTGCCATCTCTGGTGTTTCACTCGGCTTGAGGCTACTGCATCCATGTTATTGTACGTCCGGTTGACTTCCACTTCTCTGGGACCTGCTAACAGACCAATGATTTGCATTTCTGGTAACATCGGTAGGAAAAAATGCAGGAAAGGAGTTCGGCAAAAAGAAAACAGAACCAAAGATGGTGGAACAGCTTTCTCGACATGGAAGTGACTTTTGAAATGCTCCAGGCAATGATACGACTTGATGATTGAACGATGATACAAAGCTTAAGGAAATTCGCAATCGCTGTCATTTCACGACTTTTGCTCTCATGGTATGCTGATCAGGTGGGCTCGTACCAAGTCACTGGAGCCGGAAAGATTTCAATCCCGGCAACTGCAGCGCACCCAAAGTCTCTTGCAAAGTTCTTCGGATCTTTCCGTCTCATGTGCAAAATGTTGACAACATTTGACAGCCACTTCCTGTTGAGGTGTCTTGAGCTTGTCGAAATATTCGAAATCCCTGAGGTCCCAACATACTCGCCAATCAAGCGAGGCACGCGTTTGGAAAAGGAACCTGTCTGAGAGCCCAGTGCCACCAGCCCAACTTTAGCTTTGCGCCTTGCATGGCAGAGTCTTCCGACCTTATTAGTCACCCAACCGAGATGGTTTGCAAAAGAGCAACGGACCAACTCTGAAAGCCAAGGGCTTCAAGCGGCCTTCTGTTGAAGATGAAGCATATGTGAAGTGCTCCCTTTGTGTAGTTGGAGAGTGTTTGCAAATTAGGGGGCGCAGGCGCTGGAATGACTTACTGGTGCATAGTGGCACACACCGGCGCTCGAAACAGGGCACTCGTAACAGGGCACTCATAACAGCCTTTTATAAACCAAATTCTCCAGGTATGTGGACGAGAAGTGCACCCTTTACGAGACAGCAAAAGAGGCCGGAGCCAAGCTTCCAAGCCAAGCCGCCAATCTATCAATTTGTTTGCGTCAGGCTTAATGTAAGATGCACACTTTCCAGCGTTTTTGTATCCATGTCGCTCGGACCGCCTCCAGCTTTCTCCCAGTCAATGGTGTACTGTCTTGATACCAGAAGGCACTTGTTGGTGCCCAGTGGCTCTTACCCACTGTGAATCTGTGTGTGTGTGTGGAACATCTGAACAGATGTAAAACTGTAAAACCCCTATCTCGTTGAACCATCAGTAGATGCAGGGGGTGCCGGAGGCACTGATGAGACCGGCACTAACAAAGACACTCATCAGTTGCCTGTGATATCGATGGGGACGCTCATCGACGTATCTGCTTTTCGAGATTTACTGCAATGGCACGGGGCTAGCACCCCAATTGCTTTTTTGTTTCTACACGATTGTCGCAATCTGCGATTTCCTTTGACGTCATTTCAAATTTCGTTTACATGGTATTTTTACGGACATGGCGAAGGCTAAGCCGAGAACCCCACCTGGACAACTTATTTATTTGGGGGCTTTTCGTCAAGTTTCTGCTCGTTGATCTAGATTGGAACCTTTAGGTCAAGTTTTTGTTCACGATCTCGATAATTGGAACCTCATCTGAAAGATTGTATACTGCTACATGGAGGTCTACCTGGCATCAATAATCTTGTTTAATTGCACGTTGTGGGATTCAGCTCCCGACGGATCACTACAATGATCCAGCATGTTCAAGTGTGATTTCCATGGTGGCTCCAACATGGTGCCATGGAATCTTCCCTTTGAGTTGAGTTGATGACATGGGGAGAACTTGGAGCTCTTTCTGTTTCGGATGTATCGTTTGCTAACGCAGGCGGTATCAAATCACAGCAAGGACGCTCCCGCTTTCTGGCGCCTGTCAGACAGATGAAGCGACTAAGATAAACTATATATTATATTCAAGGTATGCTCAGTTTTCTTTCTCCTCAACGACAACCAAACAAGCGTGCAGAGCGACTTCACAATGTGAAGCCTATAGCCTGCAATCTAGCATGGAAGCTGGAGATTGCATTCATGCCTTGATCGTAGAGATGAAAGGATTCATACCGGCGAACGGGAGAAACTGGGAAGAAGCCGCTCGAGCTCACTGCCCCCAATTACATCTCAGTGATTGCATGTCGCTGGTGAACCACTTGAACTCCTAATTTCTTGTCGGGGATACAAGATAAACGCCTGTGGAGATCGAGATGAGATCGATGCGGCAGCCATTTCTCGAGGAAAACATGGAGATCTTTGAAAAGTTTCCCGATGGTGGTGACAAGCTTCTCTGGATACATACCTCTACTACGGTGGCGGATTGCTTGACCAAACGCATGAAACCTGATCTTGAAGGTTCTCCATACGAACCGATATATTGTGTAGAATTGACCCGGAAGGATGAAGAAATCGGAGGAATCAGGTTGATTTCATGTTCTCACAGCTTCACACCTGTAAAGTAGGTTGTGTGTGAATCTGTGTGTGTTTTCTATAGGCGATACACGCTGTGAAACTCTTGTACACGTGTTTACTCGTGTGTTCGCCGGGCCATTAATTATGGATCACAGGGCCCTTCAGTCTAGTGCACCAGCCAGAGAAGTCTTGCCCGTGAGTCCCGCCAGTTTGATTGATACTGTACCTACTATTGTTTTTGAAAGACGGTTGTTCTTGTCCTGTGCCAACGAAACCCACAAGACGACTGAAGATTTCCCAAGACGCTGACGGCAGCTGACTAAGCGACCTACCAATACTTTGAAATTTACTTGGAACTTTTAAGACGATATACATAGGTGATTACGGAGTCGAATGAGTCAAACACAAGATCTCTTCCAGCAGCATGTACTAGGCAGCCCCATCTTCTTTGGAGAAAGACATCATCTGTGACCGGGGATCCCTCTTGCTTGCTACTCAGAAATCTTTCGCTCATGCACATAGCTAGACTGATCTGCCCGGCATTTGAAACACCACCTGCGCCTGCAGTGTCGAACTCTTATTTTGCAATATTTTGTATGTGTTTTTAGATATAGCCGCACTGTGTCTAGACGACGCACGCATCCAGCAATGCAGTGACTGCAGTGTCAACGGTTAAAGCAGTCCGACCAAGGACCCTCTTGGACTTTGTCAGCGAGACCTTGACTCCTTTTCTCACAAAGAAGGGGCAGGTGGACGCAAGGAAGTTCAAGAGGGGCAGAGAGGGCATTTGCCATTGAAATCTGATGAAATCTGTACGTCCATGCATTTCCAATATTTTTGTCCACCCCAGCGGTACTATTTGGTTGCTTAGAAACAGAAACTGGACAACCAACCTGATTTGTCCAGTCAAATCCAGTCTAGATATTTGGCCAATTCAGAATGAACATCAAAAGTAAGACCCTAGTAACACCCTCATCTTAGCTATATTCTATAACTTAGAAACCGGTTTCCACATGACAAGTCAGGACAGAGTTCCAAGATGGGGATATGACCACTTAATAGCAACCGAAGCAAAACATTAGAGCCCCTTGTTGCGCCAATGCAAAGGAGATTATCATATAGTTTGTTTTGAGATGAATTGAATCCAATTTCGATCTATATAAAACATGCACAACATAATCAACGTCTATCAGCATACACATTTGACATCATTTGAGCCTTTGATCCTGCGCCGGGGTCGCAGCTTCTGTTGGGATTAGGACACAAAATCCAAACCTACCAATAAGTCTGTATCACGAACCACGGCCTGTTGGATACAGGCATTGCTAACCCCAAAGCCTTTGTGTCGAGCTGCTTTTGACCATCTTTAGTTCCTTTTGTTTGGCTGCTTCGCGAAATTATAAGTCATTTGCACTGCATTTTTGTTCCTCCGATGGACATGCCCAAACAGGTTAAAAGGTACAAAAAAAAACATTTTGCCGTATTCACAGTTCAGGGCTGACAAGGCCCACATTCCCTGTTGGCAATATTGAACGTGTTGCACAGGACCTGAACCATGAGCAAAAATGGCCTCAAACCTTAGCGAAAAGATGCCAAAAGATGTCTAAAGTTTAGTGCGTGCAATGGTCAATGTAGGAGGACACTCGGATGCTGGCACTGGTACTTGATTTATGTCCAACCTCTTTCAGGCACAAGACACAGGCATGCTATTATATGATGTACAGATATGTACAGTATATGCTTACTATTATATACATCATTGATTTTTGTGAAGTTTGTGTCTTGTGTTTCCTCTCCATGCCACATCTGATACATATGTACAGTATGTTAAGTTATATATATATATTATATACACATAACCTTTTGAGTTGCCGATGCTCGAAATCCACAAGTTTGTCAATGTGCCAGCATTCCTCGGCCGTCGATTTGGTGAAGATCTCGAAGTCTCCTTCTGGAAAGGCCTTGTGAAGATCAAAGTCTTAAAACATTGAAAGAACTGAGAGTGAACAGGTCGTTTTCATCTCTTTGAACCTTGCTTCTTCAGGGATTGGTCCTTGAAAAAATCCTGGATGTTGAAAAGATGACGGCAGAGTGGGGCCCTTACAAACAATTGTTTCCCTATGTTTCCCTCATAGCCGACCATCAGTGTGTCTTTTGGTTTTCCTGCTAACATTTTGAAATTGCTGGCAGTCAAGAAACCAGTTGAGGATCCCCTACCGTGGTGGCTGGAAACGAGAGGAGGCCTGACAACGTTTCCCCTCTGAAGTCACATTGGTTTCCAATCATCTATAGTTTCTTAAGTCGTTGTTGTTATTGAGGAACAAAATTCTGGAAGGAATTCCACTGGGTTTTCAGACGGCCCTGTGCCACAATTCTGCCGTGGTCTCCGGGACAGCCAGGTCTCAAACCATGGTACTTTCAAGCCTGCTCTGCAGCGTGCTATGGAGGGAGACAGTCGGACCAGGCAAGATGTTGCCCGTGAACAACATTCTAAAGCCAGAGGGTGAAAACCTCACAAAATGAGGCAAAACATGTCAGATCGTGACAATCGAAACGTGGACGTCAATACCAAAGCCCAAAGCCCCATGCGGGCCTTATTACCAACATTCGATGAGATTCTGCATCATTGAGCTCAAAGCCGCTGATGTCTTCACATACAATGGCAATTGTGTTGCGAGTCTTGAATGCCAGCAGAATTCTAAATCTTTTTCGGCTTTTGGGGTTTCTTTGTGTGTTTGACATGTTCCAGATTTCGCAGGACCATTAGTTGCACCGGTCTGTTGCAAGTTGCTGGATCGACGGCAGGTAGGGGCAGTTTGTTTGCGGATTTACAATGCATAGTGCAACAAGGTGACTACACTGAATGTTCGCTGAACAGCTTGTTTTGCAAGGCGAACTTGACCAGTGCTTCCGCTTCCTGGAGTTTGAGCTTGGGGGTCTCAGCTTCTTGACCAAGGCATTTTGGGACTGAAAAGCTTTGCCTTTTGCGTCTTTTCAGATATTTTATAAATATTTCCAGTCTTTCAATGTCTTTCCAAGTTCGGTCAATGATTTGAGCATTTTCAGCTTTGAAGCTCCTTGGAGGCACGGGCTCACGCCCAAAAAGATGGTGAATACTTGGACGTCGCTCATAAGCGCCTTGGCCGGCCAGCTTGGCCCACTTTTTCACCACCTAAGTCCACCTTGTCCATCTCGACCTGTCTGAGGAACTGGTACTATCAGGACGAGGTGCCTTTTGAACCGACATTGACATCCCAAGACCAAAACAACAGAGGGAGACGGAGAGGAGATTGCTGAGATTGCTTTGGAGCGCTTTCCAAGTGCCTTTAGCTCAATCAACTTCCCGAGACTGAATGAAGTGCATCCAACTGCCATTTGGCCTTCGAAAACTGTACCGCCTACTCTGGCCATGGACGCGGCCAGCAAGTGGAAGACATGCATTTTCACAGTTTTTTTTTTTATGTTGAGAATACTTAAAGCTTTTGCATTCTTGTGCACTTTCACTAAACTACACAGAGAAATTTGGAAGACTGAGAAAAGCAACCAGAACATATGGTCAAACTTGGTTAAACTATGTTAAACCATTGAACCTGCTAGAAATACCTGGAACGCAGGCCCAGCAGGGAGTGTATCCCTGCCTTGTCGCCTTGCCATGATGCTTTCCTCATGGGCGGCTGCTTCGGCTGCTCCGCTCGCTGCTACAGACCTGGAGATGAAGTGCTTCTCGACGTCCGCAGCGAAAAGAACTTGGATTGAAACGAGTGAAACGAAAGAGAATTCATATGAATTTATTAGATCCACCGGACTCTGAGTCTAGATGAAACATTTTGCAATGACACATCATGTGATACGCAGTACAACATGTGATTGAATCACGATTGCAATTTTGAACTCAGCCAGGTTCTTTGGCAGATCTGGAACATACAACCTGCCAGCCTTTGGTGATCGTGGATTGGTAAAGAAACTTGCCCAGAAGTCTGGGACTGACACTGTGATTTTTGTGTACCGTGGTGCCAAGCATCTCACAGCAATGCATCTTTCAACTTAGGAAAACAACATGCCGCGGAGAAGCTTGTCAGACTAGACTGACTCGCCGCAGTCGCATGTTTTGATTCGGATTTTGCCAATGGGACAGTGGGCAAATATGTGCCAGTCTGATGTAATGTCTCTTGTGTATACATTATTATATATTTAATACTAGACTTTTGTTTGTAAGAATTGCCCATATTGAGTCAAGCAGTCATGTGATTGAGGTTGTGGTCGATTTTGGTGAGAAAGGCTCGCATTTTCCTGAAGCTGTGATGGCGGACATGCTTCTGTCGCACAAATTTGAGCAAGCGGGACACACACACACATCAGCAATCCAGAAATGTATGCTTCACTGGCGACAGTGAAGACTAGACTAGATGGACGGGATCAGAACTATGGGAAGATAGGTTGTTGCCAAGTTTGCAAAGTCGCATGTTTGGGTATGCAGTGAATGCGTTGGGGATACCCCAGGCTTGACCCCAAACGCCAAGCAGTATTGGTCAAAATGCTGCCGAGTGAGAAAATCAAAAGTGAACAGACCCAGTAATTTTGTGACAGTGTCCCAGTAATGAGAGATGCAATCATAGGCAGGCTCGAAAATGCTCGAAGTGTTGAAGTCTTGGAGTAAAATGCATCGTTCGCTTGAAAGGATGAACGCATTGTGCTAGCCGGATATAGGTAGCTGCAGAAACACTTTTTTGCCAGGTCTTCTTCTTTTGAACTTCGCAGATATTTTGCCTCAGCAGCCTCTTCCGGATGACTGCAGCGTGGGTGGCTTGACATCATTTGTATCGCCTGGAGGGATTGAGTGTCCAGTGAGGGTGATCACCAATGCAATCAGCCATCCATAGAATTGGGGACAGAAATACACCTAACAGGATCGAACATGTGCCTAGCTTGGGAGAATTTTACTGGAATGACCATAGATAAAAATAGACAAGGTAAGACAGCACCAAGCCCCACTGCTTTTTCACCATTCACTTGCCCTGATCATAACGAATTATTTTCAAGTGATTGCCAGTGCGCCCTCTGCAGCTGTTCCTTTCCGGTCAGGCACAAAGCTTCACTATGGAGGTCCTAAAAGATACTTGGCAGTTTGAGCCGCCTTGCGCTTCAGATCTGCTGCTTGCCCGCCTATATATCGCTATCACCACTCCCAAGGAGAGTATGAAAATGGCGATGTTCTGAACTTTGGTGATGTTGGAGAGATTTCTGGCACTTGTGGCTCTTCGAAGACTGCACCTTGGTCTCCGTGATGCCACTATTCTGGCACTCTTTAATTTAATCCTATTGATTGATACTCTTTTTCAATCTGAACCAGTCTGATTCCATTGTGACAATTTATGACAATTTGATCATTAGTGCTGCATATTGCTGCATTACTAGCATTACTGTTGATTGTGCACTCAATTGTGCGCTTGCCGAGGAGGCAGATCGTTTAATCATCAAGTTTGTTGGCCATCAGAATGCCAAGCGGATTCGCCGTGCTTTGCTTTTTTCCGAGCTCTCTATACCTGGTGGATACAGACTGGGTGAACGGGTATACTGGTGCGGCAGCTTGTCAGAGAATGTCAAATCATTGCATGCAAAACCTGCAGACACATTTTTTTCATTTTTCGATGTGTTTGCTTTGTTGATTTGGATTAGTCCTTCTTTTGACGAAGATCTGGATATGAGTTGTGCCTCGCAAGGACTTTGGGTGAAATCCATTCGCGCCCCTCTCTTTCTCTCTTTCTCTCTTTCTCTCTTTATCTCTTTATCTCTTTCTCTCTTTCTCTCTTTCTCTCTTTCTCTCTTTCTCTCTTTCTCTCTTTCTCTCTTTCTCTCTTTCTCTCTTTCTCTCTTTCTCTCTTTCTTTCTTTCTTCCCTTCTTTCTTTCTTTCTTTCTTTCTTTCTCTCTTTCTTTCTTTCTTGCTCAGAGTCTCTCAGTCAAAGTTCTACAATAAGTGAGGCAGTGCTTGGGCCTTAGCAGATGGTGATCGCCTTCAATTTGGACAAGAAGGGGAAATTGCTGGGTGCACAGATGTTTGCGATGGAATGGTCGCTAGTTTGAAGAAAGCAGCGTTGTTGTGTATATGAGCGGCCAGAAGGTTTGCTGGATACAGTGGATACAGGCAGGTGTAACAGTGGCAGGTGTCTATTTTATCATATTGAGAATATATATATATATATATGTATAATTATGTGTATATATATATATATTGAGAATATATATGTATAATTATGTGTGTATATATATATAGATATTGACATTGAAAATGATCTGATGAGTCGTCTTGATCCCAAGATATGCACATGCCAAGGACAAGGAGCGTGTTGCTGTACTGTTCAAAGGCAACAAACAGCCCGTGGCCATGCACCTGGTGGAAATTTCAAGAGTCGCTCCTTCCATTCCTGGTGGTTTACAGGCTGCCTGACATATCTGACATTATCTGACATGGTTACATTATTTGTTACGTTGCGGGTTCTTAGGAACTGCATTGGAGCTGCACTTTGCCAAGCGTAGTGCATCAACGGCAATGGCATACAGCTAGGCAGACTCTACACATGAAGCGTGAGATCATGTGAGGTCTATAAGGACGGTTCTGGTGGATTGATTTTTTTATTGTTTGTTGTTTCGTTTATTCGTTTGCATAATATACCGTTCCATACTTACTAGTTCTCCCGCATACTTGGACTCAGTCGATATGGGTTCCATGGTGCTCCATCTCCGGTGGACCGCCTGGGCCGGTCATTTGGTTCTAATGGGTTCCAGGGCTGTTCCAGTGCGCTGCAAGACTCAAAGTTTTAAGGGTCCCAAGGTCATCAACGTCACAGAATGTCACAGAATGTCACAAAGTCAGAGTTGCATGGTTCCGGGAGTATCCAGGATTCCAAGGTTTCTCGGGTACTCGGTTTCATGGGAACCCTGGCACGGGGTGCCATGGGCATCACAGGCTTATTTTGATTTGGTTCTCTTGTTTATCGATCAAGCGCATAGGCGTATCGAACGAGGCCGTTTTTGAGTATACTGTATAATATATATATTTATAATGTATTATAATTATATATGTGTATATATATGCATATAATGTGTATATATATAGAGGGATAAATGACTACACCTACAAGGTTCATCCAGTACTTATCGAAGGAAATTTAGAAGTCACACTTTCCACAATATTGACACATGGAAAAGCAGAGGTGGGACGAGTCAAGGAAGAGAAAGGAAGAAGAAAGAAGATCAGAGAAGGGAAAGAGTCAGAGAAAAGAAGGTGCAGGTGGGCGAAAAGGTAGAAACGTCGCGAAACACCGCTTCCAATCTCCTCCATCCGATCACCCGTTCGCCTTCTTATCATACGTCGTACGTAACAGTCGGAAGGCTTAACACTGCGGGGTTTTCTGGTCCTTGAATTTTGTATTTGGCAAGTGATGTGGAGAGCAACGAGCAAGCGAGTGCGGGAACAGTACTCTGAATGGAGTGAGTTGGTTGAGCTGATGAGCCGCATTAAGTTGAGCGGAGAACAGAACAGAGATACGTGAGTGACGCAACAAATGATTGAATTGCTTTATGCTGAGTTCAGTTGAGTGGAACGAGGTAGCGAGTCAACAATTGACTGAGTGAGCCAAAGAATTCATTGACTGAGTTCTGGCTGTTTGTGTCACTTTGCAGGCTGAACAAGTGCACATGTTTACCTACATTTGTCGATCGAACATCGATACTATTCAACCAAGGTTGGTGACAAGGTATACTATGCTTGGCCGAACTGGACAGCGCCAGATGGTTCAACTCTGACCTTTGGAACCGAAGGGAAGGCTCGACGATGTTTGACGCTTATCGGGGACTTGATATAGCTTCGCATACTTGTAAATCTCCACCATGTCACAGCTCCAGGCACAGTGTTCATACTGTATGCTTTCGTCGAACTAACGTATAAGATTTTATAAGCCTGGTGGGTGCTTGTAGCTTTTTGGGAGACATTTTTTGCAGCACCCGTTGCTACTAACTCACCGCTTGCATCATGCAGTCATTCTTTTTGGCAAGGTGGCAGGTTGCTCATGTGCCGGGGATGGTAGTCATGACGAACAGTGTCTGGCCAGCCTTGGAAGGGAAACCATTGTTTTTTTTCAGAACAGCTGTTGCACAGATACAGTATTCGCAGACACGTGCGTTCTGGAAAGGGAGTTGCTTTGTTCGCGTAGCCAAGTGGAAATCAAATCAACACTTCCCTACGAAACAGAACATGAGCTTTCAGTATCTTTCACTCCGGAGAGGCCGGAGAGGATCAGAAAGGCAAACACACATCCGACAAGCTGAGAATAATATATATGACAATAATTATTATCCTTCGAAAGCGTAAAAAAAACTGATGCTAGGCTGCTAGGAATGAGCAAAGTAAAGTGATTGCGGTGTGAAAGTGCTGCAAAAATGAATGCATAAGCTCTGCAAAATCAACCTGTGGCTGCGAAAGGCTGCAGTGAAAGTACTGGCCGTCGTGGATTGGACAGATTTGGAAAGGTTTCCCGAATGTTCCCATCAAGATTCTGACCATTTGAACTCTGCCGTCCAAACTTAAAGCACGGCTTTGAGATGCTTAGTGCATGGCTTTCAGATGCTTTCATAGATACTTATAGCACCTTGTGGTCCATGCTGGCTCGGCTGAGGCTTTGGGTGAAGTTCGGAGATGCCTTCGCATGTATCGAGCTGAATCAAATCACCACCGAACCACCTTCTATTCCTGGTGGTTTCAAACTGGGAGAGCCACTATTCTATTGTGGTCCAAGCAGGACAGACCAAGTACTGTATTGTATGAAATTGTGTTCAATTGATTTATATTTGTCTGTCGCGTTTCTCTCACTACAATATACTTGCAGATGAGAAACGTAGAAGGAGCTGCAATGAGGGAGTGTTGAGCTTCGGTGAGATCGGGGAGGTGACTGGTCGAGCTGCTTTCTGTCATGGTATCGCCTTGCTTTTCCCTTCAAACCAGGCCAGGACCTACATATAAAGCATTGACATCCATTATGACAATCAACGTTTGTGGAGTCCACGTTTGCACCAAAGTCCAAACCTTGCCAGCTTTAGAAGTAGGAAAAGTACTGGAAGTAGGAAAGTGATAGATGCCTGCATGCAGATCTATGTGATTTGCCAGTGGCAATTCATGTCCAAATTTTGCAAATTTTGGCGGAAGCGAGCACTGCCCGATGTCTTGACAAGTGGATCTGACGATAGCCATTCTCGGACCATAAATTTGGGGATATGAAGGTCTGGCTCTCACTATATATTATATATATAATTATATATATATATATATCTTGGGATTGCTTTGGAAGTTGACGTTGAATTCGCATGAATGATTTTGCTGAGTTTTGCACTGTACAGGTTCAGAAGATTTAGCAGGTTCAGCTGTCCAGCGACCAAGAATGATAAAAAAACAGCATCCCAAGGTTCACCCTAGCTTTGGGGTAAAGTTTCAAGATACTTTTGTTGGATCTTGTTGGTACAAGATGCTACAACAGCACCCTGAAGGACTCCTTGGATGTCAAAGTGACAGAGGTATGTGGCGAGAAACCTTGGATTCCTGGCAGCTTTGACCATGGAGAGCAAGTGTTTTACACCGGGCCGTGTTGTAGCTTTCCTGGCGGTGACCTGTTGGTCTACGGTGCTCTTGGTCAAGTTGTTGGGAGGTCCTGTCTCGGTCAGATTCTCAGACAATCTCAGACACCTACAGAATCGTACAGATAAGTTTCTCCAAGTGTTTCTGTGGAACCGTTGAAAGCATTTGAAGGCTCTAAGATACGTGCCTTTTGAGTATACTCAGAGCACTGTCACTATCACAGCAGAATCAGTGCTTCAGGTGATGAAGGGGATGACCAGCGAGTTGCAGCCGTATTCCAAGGAAATATGCATCCTTCTGTTGTCTGCCTGAGCCAAGTCTCCCGTGAGGTGGGGCCAACTCGTTTGGCAATTTTGAGTTTGTTGACTTTTTTGTCGACATTTGTTGACTTTCTTGCATCAAGTCAGGGTTTGTGGCTCACTTCAAGCTGAAATAAGTTGCTGAAGACGCTGTCACAGTAGAGCTGCCCAAGACAAACAAGTATCGGAATGTATCGGATAGATTCGGCCACATCTTGTCATTCTCCATGATATGGTTTTAGTATGTTTTAGTATGTTTTAGTATGTTTTAGTGCTGTGGACGTCCTCATCCGGAGCCAAAGAATATCTTGATCCATCCTGTATCAACCTCAAAGGGCCTGAGAGGTCTAGATTTTGTCTCATTCAAATTATACATATTATACTGCTTGTTGAGTAAATGCCAAAGAGGTTGGGGTGTCAGACACAGATTGGTGAATTGAATCCCGACAGCCAGCCAGCCTTCAAATCTTAGCAACTGATATTGTCTCCAGGTGCCGGCTGATCTCCACGCATATTTGAAGCAGCAGCTTGAAAGGGCAGATGCAAACATGCACCAACCGTCCCCGCGTAGAGCTGCCTCGAGAGAGCAGAGGTTGGCGCTTCTTCCTTCGCATGCTCCAATGTTTGCCAATCTTTATGAATCTATATCAATCTCTGCCCCCCCCAGTCGCCTTCGTCATGCAGTATCATTTTTTGTTGATGTTTTTCAAGCAGCTTAGATACGACCTTTGTACCCTTCTGCTACTACAAAACTGCAGGCTTCCAAGACGCTGTCCCCTTGCAGGTTTGCATCCTTCCCCTCATCATCATCTACATCAACAGCGGATGTTAAGATCGACTGGAAAGTTCCCCGCTTCAAGTGGTGACTATGTGACAGGTTGTGGTTTGTACAGACCAGCAAACCAGGTCCTGATGTGAAGCATCTATCATCAAGTGTGGCTATTTCGGTGTAAGTTGTGTAGTTTGGTACCAGAAGTGCATGGTTCATACGCCACCCATTCAGACTTGATGCCTCTATCACCGGGGTTTACAGGGTAATGTCAGACTATCCTTTAAGAATGCCGTAAATTTGTGGGGGGTATGGCAAGGTGGACGGTGCCTACCCAATGAATCATTGCAAAGAACAATGCTCTTGATGTGACTTCAGCGGCGTGATATGCCCAGTGTATCCTAGTGTTTGTCACAGTGATGTGAGTTAAGTCGACACCCCAGTAGTACAATCTCATCGCTCACCTGGTTTTAGCGATTACTGCTTCAACTGAGCACATTGGTTGATGAGTACGCTGTGCAATTTCGGCTTTGTTCACACACAATCGTTTATATATCGTTCATTGCAAGGTATACTGCGCTATACTGTACTATGTATGAAACACGTCTACAGAATATATAAATCAAAGTACTCGTAACAAGTTCGGCTTGAAGTGATGACCCGTTGTGTTTTGGCAAAACCATGCAAAACCGTTCCACGTGAAGCTGTGAGAGCATTTGCCAATGATGGACTCCGTTGCAGGAAAGACTCTGTTCATTTCTTTTCTATACTGTCTGCACTTCCGGAATTTTCTCGTTGGAGGTTGCTGCGCTATCAAGTTTCGCCGAATCGTCATTTAGTCAATAGAAAGTCGCATGTCGGCGAGTCTACCGGCTCCAATTAGCAGTGTAACATTGATATGCCTTGCTCAACCAAGGAAGGCCCCTTTCACCTTTTGCAGCAGAACTTTCGATTTTCAGGCGGACAGGGGCTGACTGTCTTCAAAGGGCTCTCCTTTTTTGGCGACTTGACAATCCACACCTGGTTGGGGCGCAGGGGCTTTGCTCGGTGTCTGAGTTGGCCCTTGAAGGGCCTGCTGTGGCTTGACACAGTCATGATGCTTCGAGGCTTTAGAGAGGTGTGCATCACTTTTCCGAGTGTGGATTAGTTCTTCGTTGTGAAACTTTTCGTGTTCTTGCTCAAGTCGCTCAAGTCAAGTGGTCCTTGTCCGTGTGCTCTCTTTGTCCAAGCTCGTGGCGCTGTGTTTTGCTCATTTTCTTTGGAGAAGCACTTTCCCACTGTTTGAAGCTGGAATCTGGTAGTTGATAGACATCAGACCGTCGTTTCTGAATAACGCCTCCATTAGATGTGATTAGATGTTGTTGGGTTTTGTTTGATTTCACCGGCACTTCGGCAATGCAAACCAATCATCATGTGATGCTGTCTAAATATACAAATATATATATATAATATAATATAATATAATATGATATAATATAATATAATGTAATATAATACAATATAATATAATATACTGTAATATAATATAATATAATATAACATTGTTATATTATAATATAATAAAATATGATATATATATAATATACTATAATATAATATAATATAACATAACATAACAGATAACATAACATGATATAATATAATCTAATATAATATAAAATAGTATAAAAATAAT
>Ga0126342_10011892_pt1 | contig 15541 bp, 14 predicted proteins | sample Cyp1metagenome_FD_92528 | JGI IMG/M metagenome (GOLD analysis project Ga0126342, IMG submission 92528) | Coral microbial communities from Lord Howe Island, Old Settlement Bay, Australia - Cyphastrea 1 metagenome | ecosystem: Host-associated > Invertebrates > Cnidaria > Coral ...
GCAATCACTCCAGAGTAGTCATCTGGTCCGGCGCCGGGTGCGCATGAGACGAAGATGGTGTCAAATTTGCAATGCGTGTCCAAAGGGCAGCAAATTGCATAGAGGGCCAAACGCGGCTGACTCTCATGTGCTGTGCCTGCCAAGTAGGAACGTTTGGATGTGCAGCACTTGTGGGTCTCCGCACAAGTGATCTGAGCTCCACCCTCTGGGCTGCAAGTTGCTGCACTGTCGTCGGCAACCGCAACCTCGTACTTCTTGTTGTCTTCAATCTGATGATTGATCAACCTGACAAGGATTAAAACTGTTGTTTTCAATGACGCTGTAAGATGTGTTCATCCTTGCTTTGGGTGTCCTTTCTCGTTCTTTACACACCTTCACTTTATCACCGGTTTTGTTGAGTTTCCACGTCTTCACAACACATCACGTGGTTGTCCATTCGATCCCCAAAGTGTCTCTGCAAATCCATATGGCTAGCCTCAAATAGCCTACAAAATACCGATCATCTTGTGTGCAATGTTAGATTTCTCAACAACCCCAAATAATGTGAAATGACAAGAATACGACTATTCAATACTATTCAGCAATCTGAAGTCCAAAGCTGACAGGCGCCATTTACCATACTTTATCTACTTCCCACCTGATGGCATGATCCTGTCGCTGCCCCCGCAAGTGGATGAGTTCTAAGCTGCAATCGCCACTGTCACATTGATCATCCATCTGCAGGACATCGTTCACTGCCTGGTTGGTTCAAAAATCGGGAGTCAGAATCCCAAGCAAAGGAAACCTAAATGTAATATAAGATATACGATATATATATATATATTATATTGTGTATATATATATTGTGTATATTGTATACATTTATCTTGTGTATATATATATATATATAAATATATATTGTATATATATATATATATATTGTAAATATATATATACATAACATACATATATATATATAGTGTGTATATATATATATGTATATATTGTATATATATTGTGTATATATATGTATATATTGTATATATATATATTGTGTATATATATATTGTATATATATATATATTAATATATTGTATTCATTCAACAAATCAAACATCAACTTGATGATGGGAGTTGATGGTAGCTCTGACCCCACATATATACTTGTATTTTAGCAGGACGTAGGTATACATGTAAGTGGGTGTGTGTGTGTGCGGTAGGGGCCCACTCTTGTCACTCTCGTGGGTCAAACACCGGTAAAGAATGGGAGTCACAAATTTGGCTTCGTGCAAAGATGGTGTATATCCCAAAGCTAGGACCATTTTAGTGGAAAACATATGCATTGAATCTTCCCTTGTTTCCTTTACAAACCTATTTTCCTGACGTGAAAACAGGACCAGATGGCCCGTTGATGGCCCGATGGCTGACAGGTGTGTTGGATCCAGGATGGTCTTGCCCTTGTCTGACCAATCCATGGGAAGTGGATAGACTATACTGACTATACTGTACCAATAGCTTGTTCAACTGCGAGAAACTAGAAATCTGCAAACCCCACCATCAACAATATAGGATTGTCTAGAATTGGGGTATGTCATTATTATACATTATTATATTATATTCACCCCCATTAACATGTCCATGATATACCCCCATACATGTCCGATAAACATGCCGAGTTCATTTAGTTCAAGAACAAAATAAAATCAATGATAAACCAAATTTTAGGGTCCAGTTTCAGACAAACCTTGAAATCAGAAGAATAAGGATATGAACCGACCAACAATATGATAAATATGATACTGATAATCTTGGATATCTTGGATACACTAAGAATTCAACTGAGCTTTTTCATTTCTGTCAAAACTTCCTCCATATCGCCCCCGCCTGCCCCAGGGTGAGGAGAAACGCGGTCGCGAGGCGCAACATCGTCAGGGGCTGTAGAAAAGCGCTTTTTTCAACAGAAATCGCTGATCAAACTGGAGCCCAACCACACGGTAATCCAACATGGCTAGATGGGAAATCTCCCATTTGGATTGGAACATGATAAATGGGTAGTTGTACATTGCCAAGGAACATCTGTTGAGTTCATCTGTGTAGAAGCATTCATTGAGATGATTGTAGGAAATTTGATAGCAAACCATTCTGAATAGAGGATTATTGCATGTTTTCCCCTCAAACCAGTTCTAGAAATGTGCCTGGTCTACAGAATTCAATGGAACAGCAACATCTTCATCCATCAAAGTTGGAAGACTCATATCGACTCATATCACTGCAGGATAATATTATATTATTGGATCTCCATGAGATAAGATTGCATTTAGTTCTACAATTCCCATTTCAAGCCAAGTGGCACTTGGGGAAGTTGAACCAGCACAGCGCATTGCGCAAAGCTGTGAAACCTCATGGAGGTGAAATGACCAGGGGACGGTTTAAGCTTCACTTGCTTCAATAAATGCAAACAAGACTCCTACAAGTTATGTTGCGCCGGTTTCGTTAGGTGGATAAACATTGGCAAATTCATCTTACCCTAGAGCCCTAGCTCCAAACACCTGAGACTGTATTTGGGGTTGGTTTACATCTCATGGCATTTGATGGTGGAACTTTGGGGGTTAAAACGTGTTCCGGACCGACAAAAACAACATGTGTGGGAAAAACATGATCACAATCCGGCGGTCAATCCGATCAACGCTGAGGTTTAGGCACTCTTTGTTTGACCTGGGCTGACAAGTGGATCGTTGGGATATGGTTGTTAATGGTATATTCATGGGATATTGGATCATATTGGATCATTAATGAGAACCCAGGTTTTCCCAATGGCATGACATACAGTGACATACAGGAGTTTCCAGTGAAATGTCCCCAAGAATCCACGACCAATCCAATGAGTGGATTCTGTGAATCAAACCTGTTCTCGGTGGAAAACGAGAGGAGCTAGCTTCGTATCCCATTGATACGAAAGTTTACCTACTGGTCATTCAAATTCACCTGGAAAATGGCAGATTTCATTGTGAAGCTTTCCCTAATGTTCATGGGGTTTTAAGTTCTTTTAAGATATGAACGGAAGATATACGAGATTTTCACATGGTTTCCATTGAGACATGTGGTGCTTCCGTGTGAAACTTGTAGGGTCGCGACAAAAGGTGAATCGACACAAACTCTTTGGGTGTGACCTCAGAAGCCGGACCTGGACCGGCCGGGCCCCCCATCAAATACCACGGGCCAGGAGTTGTAGATGTTTTCAGGGCACCATGAAAAATTATAAGAAAAGATGCACTGATGATTTTTCATTGTCATGTTCCCATATTGATTCCCAATGATTCCATAAGTTTCCTATTGAAATAGCCATAGATTGATAGCATAAACCCCATGTTTGGCCGCAGGACATCAACATCCCACTGTGTTGTCATCATTTCACTGGGAATTTCGACTGTTTGTGAAACATCTGGGCCCCGGAAATCTGTAGGTTTTTCCCATCATCAAATATATGGATACATGCAATTATATAGAACCTATATATAATTATATAATCATATAATTATATATACATAATTATTAAATGATCATATGTAAATTTGAGCTTTCTCTGCGTTTGAGGAGATCAATCCAATGAGTTCTACGTACCACATGCAGACTTTGCAATGTTTCATGCTGCGGTCCAGCTGTTGTTGATGCACATACCCAGCCATCTTTGTGGCGTATACATGGCAATTCATATGCTGTTTGCCTTTGTCATAGATACACACTTGTTTTTGCTAAAATAGGTACCGCCAAAAAAAAAAACACAAATCTATACACTTGTGTATTTACACACACACACACATCTCTCTCTCTCTCTCTCTCTCCTATACATTTGTGTGTGTGGGTTCTACTGCGAAACCACTAGGACCATCCGTGATGACTCCACTTGGCCAAAGGACGTTCAACTCCTTCGCCAAGCGCTTCTCTACGACCCCCTGGCGGATCTAATCATTTCATGATCTGATTTTCATGCCATCGCTAGTCGCTAGGGATTGGGGAAAAAAACAGCTTCAAAAACTAGAACACCCAATTACACTTAAAATAATGATAAACATGTTAGGTGTTGAGCCAGTAACATTGCAAAACCACCCACCAAACAGGGGGAACGATCACCTTGAAGAGTCGCGCGAGCATGGCATCCTTTTTGGTGGCGTTCCAATCCGGCCAGAGCGGTTGATGCGCCGGGATCTGAGCTGCAGTAGGGCTAGGGCTGGGGTGTCCAACGATATAATGTCATGTTTATATATACATATACAATGTATATATGTATGTGTTATAATATATATATATATAATGTTCAAATAATGTTCTGGGATGTTTTGCGGTGTCAATAGTGGCGAGGTAGACTGTTAAATGAACCCAGCCCTAAACTTCCAACATATTTGGAACGAAAACACAAAGGTGTCCAAAAGAGGCTCTGCGAGTCTTGACTCGTAGTCATAGCAAGTGGCATGCACTTTTTTTCCAAAATCTGGCAGCAAACTGGTTGGAGAGCCGTTAATTCGCCATCCAACCAAAACGTTTGTCACACACCTCAAAACACCCAGCACCTTCCAAGCAAGGCGCATTTAAAAAAAACATGTGTTACTTGCAAATCCTGGCACACCGAAGTGTGAGAGAGGTTCATGGCTGAAACCCCATAGATGAACCTTCATGCCGTTGAATGTCCCTTCTGCTTTGTTTTGGGGGGATCTTTCCCACAGTGTGGTGCCCCATAGTTGGCTAAGTCAATTTATAATTATAGCTTTGGGGGGAGCACCACCTGGCAGTCGTGATTCAGCTTCGAACGCAGGCGCGATACTGCACCACGTCTCGGCAAAAGGTCAATTGACTTTGCACCAGTGCCACCTATCGAGAGGAGTAGCACCCCAGAACACTGAGTGACGGCCAGTTGACTATATATCTAGCCGGCTAGCCTTGAGTTGGTACAATGTTGAAGCAATCATGTATATAATAAATCAATGAAATATAAAATTAGCAATGATACATAAACAAAGGTATATAAACATATATAAACAATTATACTAAACTATACATACAACCACAATCTCTATGAATGAAGTTGCCACCTGGGCAACAGGGGGTGATGAGACACCAGTGCGAAGTGGCTAGCTTGACCATCTGAGCATCCAGCATTCATGGGTTCCTTCCCATCATACCCACCCAAAAATAGGCCTACACTTGAGGTAAACTTCAAAATTTGCGATGTAAGTTCCAAATTTCGAAGACCAGCCTTGGAATCTCTTCAAACCCATCAGTTGGTGGAAGACCGCCGTCATGTTTCATTATTTTCATCCTCAACCGTCATCAAAGACTCTGGAAAAGCTTGTTGGTCAGTTGGTCCCCTATGAATTATATTATCATGTTTAAATTAATCTTATAAGCATTATGAAACATTATGACACCATATTCAAAGGATATTAGACATATATTAAACCATACTAAACCATATACACCCTCGCCTCGTCCAAGCAAACGCCGTTGCGACGCCCGGAGCGCGCCGGCAGTTCGCAGGAGGCGCCTGATTCCACCAGAGTCAACTATGTTGTCTGAATGGAATGATGGTGAATATGTCTGGTTCAATTTTCGATAATAATGGTTGATAATGGTTGATAAAAATGGTTGATGGTTAATGTTCCTGAAATAATGATAGTGGATATAATAAAGGAATACTTCATACAAAAAAGATAGAAATAGTTGAATAGTGGTTGATAATTATCAATGATGGTTAATGCGTTATACAATAATGTTTCAATTTCAGAAATGATGATTATTAATAATGGTTGATAGTGGTTGATAGTGGTCAATGATGGGTTAATGATGTGATATATAGTGGTTAATAGAGCGATATCAGGGATATTCAGTACATGGGAGACTTGATGGGACTAATCTTTAATAATGGGATATTCAATAAACATGTTTATAATGGTTAGTGATGGGATATGTAATGGTTGATAATGGAATATATTAATATATGATGGGAAATTTGGGAATAGTGTCAGCTAAGTCAGCGAACAGCACTCCAATAACTAGGGCTTGTGGAGATTATATCATATTAAATAATAGTATATCATATTAAATCATATTATATCATATAATATCATATTAAATCATATTATATCAAAAGATTATATTATATCATAATATATCATATTAAATCATAATATATCATATTAAATCATAGTATATCAAATTATATCATATTAGATCATATTAAATCATAATATATCATATTATATCATATCATATTGTATCATATTATAACATAATATATCATATTATATCATATGACATCGTATTATATCATACTACATCATATTACATCATATTATATCATATTAAATGATATTATACCATATTATATCATATTATATGATATTGAATCATATATCACACTACATCATATTACATCACATTATATGAAAATATATCATATTACAACATATTATATCATATTAAATGATATTATAACATATTATATCATATTAAATCATAGTATATCTACAGTTAAGGGGGATTCTGGTCCAACTAGGGGGCCACCAGCTTGTGAAAATTCCAGGATGGGGTCCATGGGACTTTCGCTACCAAGCATACTTTCTGGGGGATACATGGCATGGGATACTGTATGTATATGAAACAGGGATGCCATAGTTATATCTAACTATATGTAATTATCTCCCTGTTTCAGAATATGATAGAAGCAACATTGTTTTTACTGAAACAGGGAGATAATTGCCTATAGTTTGTGAGTTTCAGTGGCATACACATATATATATATATATATACATACAGAATCAACAATATGTGCCTTACATGAAATGAATGGGGTACGGCCATCCGACCATCAAATCTTTACTGAAAATGGGGGGATGACGGGATGACCATATCCGAACTGGTAAGCTAAGCATGGCACCAATGGCTTGGTCCAGAGATGAGTGCGTGACGCGCACTGGGTCCCCTGTGGTTTACGGTATTTTTGAGCTATGGGCTCAAAATACTTCGAAACGGTTCAAACAATTCAAACGGGCTCTACCTGTGAAACTGATGAAAAACAAGTGGATTTCGAGTAAATAGCCCCATTTTGTGGACCTCCCCACATCTCCATGGGAGATTTCAATTGCTGTCTCCATGGAATATGGGAATTTCCATTGCCAACTTCGCTCTGCGGAGATGCAGAAAATGTCGTGATATTGAGTCGTTCAGAATCCACGCAAAACAATACATCCAGTTCTTGAGGATCAATATTCTATTATAGTATAGATACTGTAGATCTGGAAAGGTTTGCCCATTAACGCAGAAACCTCAAGTTTGGGACATGGTAAATGCGTGAGTACTAAGACGGATACGCTGATACGCAGTGGTCTGATCAAGATTTCCATCAGCTGATCAAGATTTCCATCAGCTGATCTGTTGCTTTCCAGCTTGGCGTTGCATCCATCCATGAAATTCTAATATAAAGCGACACATGATTTCGCCAAGCCGATCCTATATAAATACGTTCCAACAAATGGCGATAGGTCAAGAACTAACGCATCTGGGTCCAAATGACTTTTCAAATGATTCATTCCAAATTGTTCCAAGAGAAGTGTGCTATATGATCATCATCATGATGATGATGATGTTGTTGTTGTTGATAATGATCATGATGACAACGATGATGATGATGATGATGATGATCAGCATCATCATCATGATGTTGGTGGTGTTGGTGGTCGTGGTGGAGATGACTGTGATGATGATCCATGGCCATCCCGCCTCCAAGGTGTCTTGACCTGGGACGAGCAGGGACGACTTGGTGAGTCGAACATCACCGAAATGCGGCTGGGCCAATGGGTCAAAACCTTGGTACCCGGATGGTACCCCAAAAGAGCTGATTAGTGGATGGTTATTCCCCCAAATATGATGGTAATAGGGTTTTGATCCATCCCCATATATCATCTTATAATGATAAACCTGGATGGGTGTTTAAGAACATGGGGGCATACCAGGCATACCATCCATGTCTTCTTTGTTTTGTTACTGGAAAAACCATGATGAAAACTATCAATTTTGATGGCCGCCAAAATGCCAACATCATTTTCAGGTACCAAATCCATTAGAAGCACATATCCCAAGTTAAATAATGTGTATATATATATATGTATAGTTCATATATATATATATCCAATATATGTATATGTAAATGATTGTACATGTATACGTATATAATTATATGTATGTATATATGTATGTAAAAAAATAGTGATAACTATGTTTGTTATCCAAAATAAACCCATGTCTCCTCTTTTTGGCCCAATCACCACTCTGCCGGCTCCAGAGCGGTGAGTGCCGGTGCTTGGCCACCAGGGGCCTGTCGGAGATGGTAGGATCTGCCACGAGATCTCATAGGACAATATAATCATGTATACTATATGCGTAGGATAATACATAGGGTAGTAACATTACAGAGGATAATAATGATAATACATAGGATATATATATATATAGGATTCTATTAAATGATATGTGTCTATAATCTATAGATGTCTATCATAAATCTGTCGCATATTATATATCATGTCACTATTGTATAAACACATATATTATGATTCGAAAAAAAAAGTCTATTGACTGCATATATCTGAATATTGTACATATACAGGCGCATGAGATATTCCTATATATATAATTATATATATAATTATAAATATACACACTGTATATTGTATATATGTAAATAATTTTATGTCTGTATCATTATGTATAATAAATATATATATATATATATGGTTACACACACACATATATATATATATGTATAGGCCAAGATAGGCAAATACTAATGTGTCTGATATACATAGAGAAAACAATGAATGACATCGGTCCATAGGCCTTGGGTCCCTGCCTCCATGGACGCCAAGGCGCCAGATAGGCTCAGCCATAGGATCATGGTGTAGTACTGATGTCTTCCAGGGAAAAAACACGACTATGGACTATGTAATACTGTGTTGTATGTATATCATTCGATCATATAACTGATCATGTATCATCATCATATCTTATCACATCTTATCTATACTGTATATGTGTTAGTTGTTCTTTTTGGTTTTCAGACCATAGTTGATGCTATATGGGTTGTTCGGGATGGCCATACTGCCTTACTCTGTACATCCACCTTCGGGTGTCTGAGTCTGAGCCCGGCCGTTCTTTGCCTGTCAGAGTATGAAAGGAGACACATTTTCGTCCGAGTTCGTACCTTGCCTTTTGCGTATGAATATGGAATACACGTATTATCATGCTGCCCTAGCTTGTTTCCAACTTCGCTCATGCGTGCCCTGCCATCATCCTTCCTCCGAGCTAGGCCACAATTTCACGGATTTGCGAGCATGCATGACGCACTTTTGGGCTGCTAGACTCTGCTATGTCAGTGGTCAAAAGGATACCAACCCGAATTTCCAAGTGTTCTTTCAAGACTTGCAGCATCAACTGCAACTGTTCTACTGGCGCATGGAACTTGAAAACGCAAATCCAGACGATGGCACAGTAATTAATTCATATCCGGAGCAAGGATCATTCCAATCAAATGAAACTTATATAACATATCTTGCCAATGTCAAATGTCACACAATTTCACTAGCTGTCTGCTAAGAAACCCATCATACTGTTGTCAGGGATGTTGTTCATGCCGAGATTCTGTCCCACTGAAGTTGTTGCTTACAGATCCAACGGTTTTTCCCGGTAATCCCGGTTTCATGCTTAGTTTCTGGGTGGAAATCAAAATATAGTAAATCACATTTACTTTGGGGGTTCCCCTTATAATTCTCACAATCGATGGTGACGTGGAGAGGTTGTTATAATTCATCCAAACAAATCGAATCACATCTCGGGCGCAACTAGCAATTTTTCAAATCTCAGTCAACTGCCTCGAATTCGGCGGCTTCCTGAGTGTGGCATGATCAAATCCATTGATTAAGCGTTGCGCTCAATCAACATTGGGTTGCAAGTTTCCAAACGGCTGGCTTGTGGACGATCGTGCATACTGAGAAAGTACACTATAAGTCAGACTTCAATCAATTTCAAGAACTTTATTTATTGCTTCATGCAACTAATCACCCAACATCACCCAACATCAAATGCTTAAATGTTGAAGCATGCGTTTGCAAATAAATCAACAGGATTCAAAAGAAGCATCAAACAACGAACCCGAACCCGCAATGGAACTCTGGTTTCTGTAGAATCAGTCTAAACAGGTCGAATATCAGGAACTATTTCACACTAGTTCCCCTTTCCATGTGAAACACATCGCAGCCCGTTTCAAACACCAAACTGGATTCCTCCAAGCTGCTCTGAGACTGCAACCAACACCCAAAGACCTGACCGGTGGGATAGACAACCCTGCTGAGGGGATAGGAATCTTCAGCCGTCAAATAGTACAGAAAGGTCTCCCTAACATACATCATAAAATACAGATATTATATATATACTGGCTGGTGGTTTTAACCACCTTGAAAAATATGAAAGTCAATGGGAAGGATTGTCCCATATATTATGGAAAATGAAAACTGTTTGAAACCACCAACCAGTATAATTCATCAGATGTGGAATATGTCCATTGCTGCAGAGAAATGGTTAAACCTCGACTTTCGGGTTGCGACACCTCAGGAGCTGAGTATCAGCATCTTCAGCCGAAACCTGCGCTGATTCGGCGCTTTTTGGCTATCGCAGCTATGATGGCTATGGCAACCCCGCCCCCAAGAAAAATGGAAAACTCCTGGAAGTCGGAAATGATGGTTGATGATGGTTCAAATAGTGGCACAGCTCCGGCTTTCCTATTTGTTTTAATGATAATGTTTTAATGGTCTACTGATGGTTGCTGATGGTTATTTACTGTAAATGATATGACTGCCAACCAGCACATCTAGGGTTTGGCCTGAATGACACCGAGGTCCAAACACCATTCACCACACTACCACCAGCACTGCTGAGACTACACAGGAAATAAAAACACATGGATGTTTTTTAAATGTTTTTTTCAACCAAACTGGTGCAAAACAAAAACATGTTCCACTCAGAAATGGGCAATACCGCATTGTGTGCCCATTTCGAAGTGTTCCGATCTTTGCGGCATCCACCAAAATGGTCGCCCCATCACAGCCTGGGCATTGTCTTCGAGTTTCCCAAAGAGTTTTCCAATGCTGAATTCCTCAGCGTGTCTTTCGGTGCACTGCCATGTGGCCCTCAAACTTAGACAAGATGCCCGATTTTATGCCCGGAAGATGTTCAACTTACATAGGTCCAAATGTGGGTACTCAAGCACCCCAAACAAATATATACACATATATCAGATTGGTGGCGCCATGGTATACACTGACGAACACCCCTTTGTGTTATGCTTGTTCCTCCACAAGAACCAGCAGAGTCGATCGCGACTGAGCCCATGAATCCACCAATTCACGATCGAGAATCGCTCCTTGGGACCTTCATCCGAGAAGTTTTTTCTTTGAACTCCTCGAACTCGCTAGTGGTCAACAAACAGTTTTCCAATAGTTCGACCTGGGACATGGTGTGCAAATGAGGTGCAAATCAAACATAGCTGCCATCAGCACTGTGTATATGTATATCATATATATATATAGTGTATATGTATATATATATATATTATATCTATATGTACAACACTGTGCATATGTATATAAATGTCAAATGTATATATATATATATAGATTGTGTATGTGATTCTGGCAATCCTATCAACAGCGATCAATGTGGATGTAAAGGATCTATGGATATCTATGGAATCTACGGGATCGTCCATCCAGACAACGACTCCCCAGAGGGTGGACAACAACCATTGACCAAAAAGTTTCAGCATGCACCGGAAGCCCCCGGACCCCCTGTATCAATGTTGCTAATCATCACTTCTCAATGGCCGGAGCAAGAACGGCTGTTTTTTGAAGGCTCCGCCAAGCGCTGCTTCCACACAACATTGAAATTGGGGGACCAGGGGTGTCTAACTGTCCTCGCTAGAGTTCAAGTTGGATGGTTGTTTTTTTTGAAGAACCCGGTATGATTCATATGATCGTAGCAATTGTTGTGTCAGAAGTTGGGAGAAAGTGTAAAAACTCTTGGATTAGGAACTTTGCCTCTCCTCCAATGCTTCAGAGATCGAAGATGATCCGGTGCTACACCCTGCAGTTGAGATGCCTAGAAGAGGAAATTAAGAAAACACTGCATTAAAAAACAAACTTCTTGTTGGGTGTGTGCCTCACATGTCATGTTTGTTGATAACCTGAAGTTGCTTTGCCTTAAAACATCTTATAACAATGATTCACATGTCATACATCTTGATAATGTAATCATGTCTTCCATCCCCATCATCTGTGTACAACATGCTCAATGAGGGTATCATTTTTTCCAACAGAATTAAAACATACATATGTGGACCTAATGATCTTCATGACCATTGGATTTTGAAGCTTTGCGCAACATTTTCCCAACATGTTCCGAATTTTGGCCAGGGAACGATGGTTTTCTGGTCCATTTCAGCCCCAATGAAGACCAGCTCTTGCCTCACAATCCAAGGATTTCCACAGGCTGCGCTGTGGAGAAACCAATGCTCTTTCCGGAGCAACGGGGACACATCTAGAGGGAAACGTTGGATTGGTTAGAGTTCGAGTATCAACTTTCGTTGCCACAGTATATTCTAACTGCGCGAAAACGATGCGTTTCGAGTCGCTTGATTGGCACTTGATTGGATGGGATGGAAATGTGAAAAACCAAGTTGCACAGAAACAAACACATGATCTTCCTGCATGGTTCCCCTCACATTCCTAATACCATGTCAAGGACTTGAATTTGAGGAACACTCAGAAGGTCAGAAGTTACCGTCTGACACTGACACCAGCCCGGACATGATCAGAAAGTCGGAAAGTATACAGGAAGTAAGTTGCCAAGCAGTGCCAAACTATTACTTGCAACATAATCATGGGTTGAAAGTAGGGCAAACTTCGGTGGCAAATACATATATCCTACTTTCAGACAAACCCCTATACTTTGTTTTGATTAAGTCACCATGTTTTATGGATTAAGTCAGGTCAATTAAGTCACCACTTTGTAGGTTTAAACCACCATTTTACGGGGTGAAGTGGGATCCTCTTCACGCCTGCAATCTCCCCAGTCCACATGCCATTTCTTCTGCAGTTCTCGATACTCGGTCTCAGCTCCTGAAAAAAAAACGACTTTCTCTTGGGAAAATGATGTCCAGCAGGAGTTGGTAAATGTCCTATCCTAATTCCCATTTAGTTTGATGATTTTCCCTGCTATCAACCTCCATTTAGTTCCGGGATTTCCAAGTGCCCACGTTTTATTACCTGAGGGTAACTATCACCCAACTAAAACGGGGATATAATATGATATAATATCCAACAAGTACTTAAGAGTGATGTTCGAAATCCCCACAAAGGTACCTTTACCAACTTTTGGAAAATTATGTCCAAATTGTTGAATTGCTGGAGGGATAATCCCACTCTCGGATTTAGCAAAAAATGTTGAATAGCATTTCTCGGTACGTGTGAAATCATTGAATATGTTCAACCAGTTAAAAAAGGCACCCCCAAATACATGGTTTTATCCAAATAATCATACACAACAGAAAAAACATCCAACAATGGATATCTCAACCACAAACCCTGACAAAATATTAGTCCCAATTGGCAGGGCCACGTCAAACGGATTAGTCGTGAATTAGGGAGTAGGAAAATAAAGAAAGACACATGCAGCTTTTACCTGAGAAAACAGAGTGTTTTTTTGCAGTTTGGACTAAGTTGCGAATTAAGGGGAAAAATGGGACATAATGGGACGGGAAGCACACAGGTTGCACTTACCCGTGAAGACACAATGTTTTATACAGCTTGGAATAAGTTGCGAATTAGGGAAAAGAAAAGAATGGGACGGAGACAAACAGGACAGGAGGCATTTACTTTTGAAAAGGCAATGTGCTGTGCAGTTTGGAATAAGATCAGCAGCAGGCAGAGTGATGTTTCCACAACAGAGTTGGACAAAATATTCAAACCCTGCAACACTCACTGTGTTGAACCCCCGCACCCCAAAATCTCAATGTTTCAGCGCGCGTGTTACCACAAGTGGTGTTATAGGGGTTTGATTTCTTTCGTCCATTGGGGCTAATGCACTTCAGGTTACATTAACATTGAACTTTGGTGGCGAGGGGCTTGTACCGGATAGAAGGGGTTTGAATATGTCGTCCATCTACGGTAGTTCTAGTTGACCAGCTTCTACACCAACTCACCTACAGTATCTAGTGGCGGCCCTTCTTTTGATTTCCTATTGGGATCGTTGAGACACACAAGAATCACAAGAACCAACATCTACGGACAGGTCCCCTGAGAGCATCAACCCCCAAAAACAATATAGGTTCTGTCCACATACTTCCGTTGCTTTGTTTTGTTGGCCCCTACTCATTCACTGTACCATTTTTCAAGTAAGGATACAACTTACACCCCCAACTGGGAGTACTCTGGGCATGATGTACCTATCAGTTCAATCAGGTGAAACAACCCAAATCTAGATGGGGGCCTGTCACTGTCCAAACCTCACAACCATCTAGATATCCACAGGTAGTCGAACTCTCCGTTGTCAGTTTGGTTTCCTGGAGGCTTTCCATCTGACAACATTTATATACAGTACTCCAATTCACAAACCTGAAAAGTTTCCATGTTTTTTCTGAAAAATCTGGCAGTAGTCACATTACTGTACTGTAATATTAAACATGTGTGATTTTAGCCACTATTAAATACTGGTTTCTGGTTAGGGGGAAAGGATTATAGAATCCCTTACCCCCTGGTAATCAAAAGTCGCAATGGAAAATCCCCTATTCATAGAGGTTTGAATAAACGGTGAAATCATCTATACTTGCGGGATTTTCCAGCACGCCACGTTTGGTTACCAGAGGTAAACCTATACCCTTCAGTAAACTAGCATCGCTATGGAAAATTGCACATTTATAGATGATTTACCTATGAAATTAAAAATAAACATTTTACATAGCTATGTTAGTTTACCAGTGAGTAGATTCTCATTAAATTCATTGAAATCTGCCATTTTGGTCATGACTTCGCCAATGTTTTCCACCATCTGCCTGGATTTCCGCATCGAAAGCGTCGTTGCTCTTCGCTTAGATGGTGCCACCAGTAGTCCTCGGACGTCCAACGGGATGGGTGTGGGTCTTTAAGCCCTATGGAACCATAGATTTTAGTCGAAGGAAGTTTTGAAGTCAAACTTCCGACAATATGGACAGATGAAAAGCAGAGCAGGGCAGAGGCAGAGAGAAGAGAAAGATTAGAAGAGGGAAGAGTTAGAAGAAAGAAGATGCAGATGCGCGAAAAGGTAGGAAAGTCACGAAACACTGTGTTTTTCCAATGATTTGAGGCCCCGGAGGGTCGAAAAGTAGGCTCGCTAAAGCGGCGGGTGCGGAGCCAGCTGGCCAGATGAGAGATGAAAAATTGCACGCCGTTGTGGCGCGAAGCACATTTCGAAGTGAAAATGCACA
>Ga0126342_10011893_pt1 | contig 15540 bp, 13 predicted proteins | sample Cyp1metagenome_FD_92528 | JGI IMG/M metagenome (GOLD analysis project Ga0126342, IMG submission 92528) | Coral microbial communities from Lord Howe Island, Old Settlement Bay, Australia - Cyphastrea 1 metagenome | ecosystem: Host-associated > Invertebrates > Cnidaria > Coral ...
ATAATGTATATTATGCAATATATATATATAAATAAAACCTATCATATGTTTATACGTATATATCTGTGTTTTATTTAAAATATATATATGGTTTAAATAATATATATATATATATATGTTTTCAATAATAAATAAATATTTATATATATGTGTGTTTTAATATATATGTTTTATAATTTTTATATAATATATATTTATATACATATTTACATATATATACATATATATATATATGATTATATATATATGATTATATATATATATGTATGTGGTAGGCCCCAAAAAGTTAGAAAAGTGAAATCCTACTAAAAATAGTGATAAATTGCTTTATAAAATGGGGGATATTCCGGCTACGACTTGAGCCCAGCGGTTCTACAAATGGGTCGTAGAGTATGGCAGCAAGCCAGAAGGATTTGTCTGAAAATGGCAAATTTTAGTGGGTATATACTGTTTTTTTTTCTGGTATTTGACCAGAAAATTGCGTACAAACACCAACCATTTTTGGGATATAGTGGGATATCAGGAGGATATAACCAACCAAGTTCATATGATATGGGTGTGTCTGAAAATGGGGCATACCCCCAAACATGGCGATGTCAATAAAGCAAACGATGAAAACCACATCAAGTAATCAATTTAAGGTATATACCCTCTGGTAAACTCTCATAACTATGGAAAATCACCATTGAAACAATGGGTAAGTCCACTATTTCTATGGCCATTTTCAATAGCCACAGTACGACATAACCAGAGGGTCACTGTATACAACATGTTCCACTGAGCTTCGCCTGGTGGCTCTTAGGGATGCGAAGCTAATGGAGGCTGCCACAGCACTGGGGGCGACCAAGTCCTCATAAATTTTGTGAAATACTGAGCTAAAATAATGTAAATACTCATGCCATAGACGTATCATCGTAGAATCCAGGATCATCCTTAAGCATTTGCCGAAAAAATCCCTCATGAAGGACTGGCTATCCTGGCTCGAGATCGCCGACAAGTCTCTACATGTTGCAGGGAAGGGAGCGCCCTCTGTCCACCTACCAGCGGCAGATCTTCTGAAACGCCCATGCCGATGATCCATGCGTGACGAACTTAAAATGTGAAAACATATTTCCGCCTGGAGATGTCTATGTAAATTTTGGATAAGTCTTTAAACTAGCGAAAAGCTTGTGGGTTCACAGTTGAGTATGACTTGTAAGTACTGTCAAGTGAAATGGGGCTACAAAGGCATGCTACCACCTTACAGCAACCCAGCTTTGAGTGTTTCCCAAATCAAGGTTAAAATGGTTTGTACAAGAATGTATACATGTATCAATATATATATATATATATATGGGAGTAATTGTGAGTATGAACCAAACTGCATATATACATAATACACGCCATATATTGGAATTTGTGCATCAAACATAGTTGACATTCATAAATGATATTTCATTTACTATTCAATACATAAATTCTATAGTTGCTATACATATATTAACATTTATAGTTAACATAATATTATCCGTACTATAAAGACTATGATGTATGTTTTGTGCTATACTAATAACAATATTACATCATATTGCTTCTTGTATAATCTTATATAGCTTCATCTGTCCGGATTCCGCCTCGGACTCACGGCCTTGTTGGACACCACCTCCTCCTCGAAGTGGCGGTGGAAGATGTTGGAGGAGGATGGATGAAGTGAATTTTTATGTGAGGTCTGTCATTAAGATGATGATGATGATGATGATGATGATGATGATGATGATACTTGGAATACTTGGAATACTTGGAATACTTGGAATACTTGGAATACTTGGAATACTTGGAATGCTTGGAATGCTTGGAATGCTTGGATGATGCTCCAAAAGAAGTTCTCCGATTCAATTTGCCTAAGTGGGATAAAATATAAAGAAGGATTATGCATTTAAGTGCATTTAATGATATTGAATGATATTTAATACACTGTCACTAGCATGCGCGTGCAGATGGTACATTACGGTTCTGAACGTTTTGAAGGCTGTCACTCGACAAACCTCACCACATTTTGTGTCATAAACCCAGAGAAAACCGGTGGCCTGTGAATGCCTGTGGGTCATTGGCACTTCTCAACAAACGCGGGGATCTTTGCTTCTCTGGAATCGCTTGCTGATGAATTTCTTACTTGTAAAACTTGCCCGTCTTGATTACGTTCAAAAAGCCTTGACGTCGCTGGCCGACACTGCGACACGTGGTGGCATAATAGGCAACTGCTGTGAACGACCATCAGATTCCAAGATCATTCCTTTCAGGCCCTGGTGTGACCACAATCAATCCGCCATGACTGGATAAGAACGAAGCAAAACCAAAGACTGTAGCTCTTGGGATTCCTTTTGCCGCCAATGGTCCAGGGTTTCATCTGCCGGGCAAACTCCAAAAAGAAAAGGTCAGATGTTTCATTGACTGGCTGCGAAAGAATGGCTTTAGTTTAATGATTTGGGTACATGACAAAATCTTTCAAGCAAATGTTTAGCAGGGTTTTAATCTCGGACAGCGGATTTTTATGCCACTAAGTCAAGTTCTTCACCTTCGGAAGAAAACCATCGTCCCTTTCGATGTGACGTAACTTCTCGTCATGTCGAAATCTCGGCGGATCAGTGTCCACTGGGGCCTTGGAAATGGCCCAAAGGTCCACCAAACACTTTTCACCGGGCCTGAGCCACCGACAAGGGACTTCTATGGACGACACAAAGCCCTTTTGTTGGGGGTTCACAAGTGTTCACAACACCGTGGTTGCCATTGTTCTCCACCCCAACTGCGCAAGCAGATCAATGTTGTGTTTTGAAACTGAGATTGTGCTGGATCCATAGCGTCTGCATGCGTCTGCAAGTAGCAAGTCGTCTCACCGGGTTTCGAACTGAACCTCTAACTCCAATCCCTCATCCTCCAGCTCCTCATAGGACCTCAGTTGACAAAGGTTTGCCCGCTAGCAATGATAAGCAGCAGTGGCTCTTGATGCCTGAAATATCTTGAAATATGTATAATTTAGATATGTTGAGAGATTGAGATATATTGAGATATATTGAGATATATTGAGATGGCCTTCATGTTCCACCTAATGAAGCATAATGAACCGATGAACCAATGATCCATGGAAACGAAGGCGCATTCTTTCAACGGCATGGAATTCTCCCCCAACCTGCGCACATCTGAGATCTTCTGAGTCGACGGGCTCTCGTGCCAAATGCGTTGTGGACTGCGCGGCAATCACAACGCAATCACCAGGCTGTGACGCTGTGAAAAACACATCGTGTCACACACGGGGGGAAGATCGATTCATTTAAGTCCACATGGACACAATATGGTGTATTTATGCTTAATATGTTAATAATGTCCTGTACATCGATACATGTATCTACTGTATATACATTGATACATGTGTCTACTGCATATATATATATATTATGATTATAACCGATTCATCTATATATTCATGTATTCCTAGCTTGGATATATAAACAAAAACGGCTGCGCCTTGCCACCAAACATCACAAGGTGAGAGCGATTGGAGACCACCACATGGCCTCGCCTGTCGTAACATGTCGTAACTGGCCATGGCCAAGCTTTTGTGGGAGCATCAGTTTCTTTGAATGGTTTTCTGGAACTTTAACATCAATAAATATAAATATATATATATATACGGTAACTACTTTTAAATATACGGACTTTTAAATATACGAACAGGTATTTTAGACTACCTTCCGGAAGGTTGTCCTTGGCCCGTTCGGCCATTTAAACATACGGAATCCAATTCATCTAAACATACGGTAACTACATTTAAATATACGAATTGGTATTTCATACTACCTCCCTGGCCTCGCGGTCTGGCCCGCCCTCCACATATTGAAATGTGTTTTTTCCGTGTATAATATATATATATATTAACATAGTTATGACATGAATGACATGAATGAAAGGAATGACATGAATGACATGAATGACATAAATGACATGAATGAAATGAAATGAATGAAATGAATGAACAGCCATGGCCATTTAATGCCAGTGACTTCGATGATTTTTACCTATTCAAGTGGTGATTTCCCATAGAATGAAATTTTGAGAGAGTATAGATACGGAGTCAAAAAGATCCAGATACGGATGCATAGATGGCATAAATGTCTGAAAGAGTAGGCTGAATTTCACTGATCTCCAAAAATCAGCGTGTGAAACCATGGTGGCTTCACGATGCTTCTCGTGGCCGTCTCTTCCGCTCTGAAAATCGGCCATCGTCGTCCCCCTATGGCACCTTGGTACCGGGTTGTTTCTGGTTTTCACCAAGCGCCAATCGCCTCCCCCATGTTCATCTGGAGTAAAGACCTTGGTCATATGCCAAGATGCCAAACTGCCACCTTTGTTTCATGGGTTTTCCATAGTGGGGATCATATCTGGATGGTTTATTTCATGGAGAATCCTATGAATCTATGGATGGTTTAGGGGTAATCCTATGACTTAGGAAACCTCCATATCTATTGTCAGCAAGCGTGCTATCACTGAGCCGCAGGCCCATAGGTCATTCCTGTAGCATGATTTTCATTGATTTCCACAAGGATAGGCAGCTGTGCATTTGTAGATCTTCTCTGAACGCGGAGAAGGCATGTTAAGGACATTCCTTAGTGAGAATATGGATGAATACAAGAACGTGTGTTGTGATAGGGTTGCACCTACGTAATATGATTAATATGTTGACAGTAATCAGATCAATGAAGTATTAACAAAGTCACAGTGCAACATTGCAACGTTTTCTGAACAGAAACCCAGCTGGTTGCAACAGTACATCCCCGCCTCGAAAATTTGACAGAGGTCTTGGTGCATCCACCCATCAACACCAGCTGACCTGCCGCGGATTTTTTTTGATTTTTGGCAGACCCCATGGCTGCCGTCCTCAAACACACCACGTTTGGTTGAGAACGGGATTCCCCGATGATCACGAGAACGTGATTTTCCCATTCTCCGAAAATTGATGAAAATCATGGAATCATGGTTAGTGTAATCCCCGGAGAAATCATCCACATTCATCAACCAACAGGGTTTTTGAACACTTCTCGCTTCTGAGTTCCTGACTGTTGTTGTATACTGCAGTAGCACCTTCCTTCCTAGGTGGATCTCCCCAACGCCAAGCTGCAAGATGAAAACGGCATATGTATTTTGTTGTCTGGAACATTGCGCGTAACACATGAGGTTCACTTTAAGCAAATCAGTTTTCAGTAAAGGATTAGTGTGGGTAAAACAATCACATAAACCACCCATGACTGGGAATTGTGTATACCATCTATTTATGGTGATTTGGGGGATGGTTTATTATTTATTGTTTTACCCACATCAAGGGGTGTGTCCTATTTGGTCTCTTTGTGTTTTGTGATCATAGCTCACATTGCTCACATGCACGCGCTCCACAGCATCTTTTCCTCCGCAGATTCTTTCGAATCGAGTGCGAGTTTGGTCCGAAAAGTGTCGCATCCTTAGCATGCAGGAGTTTTTGTGCGATCTGTCGATTTATGCCTGGACCTGGGTATCAAAAAGCATCAAGAACCTGGATCCTCAAGAACTGCTCAAGAACCACATCTTTATGACACAATTACCAGTAGTACCGCGCAAGGCAGCGGCGGAAGTTTCAAACATAGGAAACCTATGGAGAGGTTGGTTGTTGTGAATCACGGATGGCAGAGCGCATCCACTGATGGACCGAAAGGTGGTTGGAGTTGTGTTTTTTGAAGTGGCTGCAATGGTTGCAGTGGTCACCTCACCCACAACTGCTGGATATAGCGTGGTGTAGCGCCATTGTAGTTGTAGTTGTAGTGTAGAATAGTGGAGTTGTAGCTGTAGTGTAGTGTAGTTAGTGTGTCTCTGTGTAGTTGTGGTTGCAGTTGTAGTTGTGGTGTGGTGTAATTAGTGTAGTGTAATGTAATGTAATGTAATGTACTGTAGTGTTGTCTACTCTAGTGTAGTATAGTGCAGTGTAGTCTAGTGTAGTGTAGTGTGAAGTAGTGTAGTTGTAGTTGTAGCTGTCGCTGTAGTTGTAGTGTAGTGTAGTGTAATTAGCGTAGTGTAGTGTGGTGTAGGTGTAGTTGTAGTTGAAGTTGTAGTTGTAGAGTGCTGTAATCTAATTAGTGTAGTGTAGTGTACTGTAGTGTAGTTGTAGTTGAAGTTGTAGCTGCATTTGGAGTAGTAGTTGTACTTGCAATGTAACTAGTGTAGTATACTGTAATTTGCTTAGCGTAGTGTAATGCAATTTGTGTAGTGTAATTTAGCGTTGTATACAGGCACACATATTTATAGTTGCAGTTGTAGTAGTAGCGTGGTTGTAGTTGTAGTGGTCTATCTATTGATCTGTCTATCTGCAAGCTTGAAAACGAAGCTATTCTGCGAGACTTCCCTAATTTTTGAACTTGACAATGTCAAAAACGAAGCAAGTCTGCGAGGCTTCCTCAATTTTCGGAGTTGACAGCATCAAAAACGAAGCCATTCCGCGAGACTTCCTTCCAAAATGGAAAGTTGAGTAGAGCTGGCGGCCGCATACCAGTACGTTTTGCGATTTTTCACTCCATCTGTCTAAAGTAGTGCGCCTGCCAGGTCATACTAAGTGCTGCACCTGTCACACAAAATCATCTTGGCAAACCTAACGGTCTGATGCACCAAAATGCAACCCTTCTCAGGAAATCAGCGCCCGGACCTCCTAACATCTCTGATGAACATGTCTCTTCGCACTGCTACAAAACCCTCACGTTTTGCTCACTTTTAGGAAGGTGCAGAATCCCTTGCTCCTGCCACACGAAGCGACATCTGAACTTCCAAAAGTGATCTGAGCACGTGGTGCTTTAACATGCTGACTTCGAAATGTGCTTCGCGCCACAACGACGTGCAATTTCATAATCTCAACTTCTAAAAGTGCTCCGAACCTGGTGTCTTGCCTTCGAATATCATTCATAAATATATATATTATATATATTATATATTTTTTGTTCTTTGTGACAGCAGAATCACTTGCCGTGGCGGCGCGTTTGCTTGGTCAATCCAGTGAAGACCGGAATCTCTTTATAAAGTATATAAGATATTTCCAAGTGAAGCAAAATTCAGTTACAACAGGGTCCTCAAAGTTTCCTATGGTTCCTCAGCAGATCTTGAACGGAGCAATAGAATTTCCACAGATTTGGAAAATGAAAATGATTGAGCATACATTAATTAACAATCATGCTTTCAAATGCAGACCCCCGCAAGTTCATTTCCTTTCTTTTGATGTGCTTTCAACGTCAGTCCACTGGGAGCAATGAAAAAGGTTCTGAAAACACGTGCTCACGAAGTTTGATGGGTTAAAAATATGGAATGGATACTGGGCATCATGCAAGATATATGTATATATAATATCTATATATCTATCTATCTATCTATCTAGCTAGCTAGCTAGCTAGCTAGCTATAATATCTATCTAATATTTTCTTATCTTATCTTATCTAATCAATCAATCAATCAATCAATCTATCTATCTATCTATCTATCTATCTTATTTTATCTTATCTTATCTTATCTGTCTATCTATCTATCTATCTATCTATCTATTAATCTGATCTAATCTAATCTAATCTAATCTATCCATCTATCTATCGATCCATCCATCTATCTGTCTATCTATCATTATCTATCTTACTTATCTTATCTTATCTAATCCTATCTATCCATCTATCCATCTATCCATCTATCAATCCATCCATCCATCCATCCATCTATCCATCTATCCATCTATCTGTCAATCCATCTATCCATCTATCCATCTATCATCTATCTGTCTATCTATCTAGCTATCTAAGCTATCTAGCTATCTATCTATCTATCTACCTATCTATCTATCTATCTTCTCTTCTCTTCTCTTATATTATCTTATCTTATCTTATCTATCTATCTTATCTTATCTTCTCTTATCTAATCTATCTATCTTATCTATCTATCTTATCTATCTATCTATCTATGTACCTATCTATCTATCTATGTACCTATCTATCTATCTATCTATCTATCTATATCTATATCTATCTATCTATCTATCTATCTATCTATCTATCCTACTTATCCCATCTATATATCCTACTTATCCCATCTATCTATCCTACTTATCCCATCTATCTATCTATCCTACTTATCCCATCTATCTATCTATCCTACTTATCCCATCTATCTATCTATCTATCTATCTATCCATCTATCTATCTATCTATCTATCCTACTTATCCCATCTATATATCCTACTTATCCCATCTATCTATCCTACTTATCCCATCTATCTATCCTACTTATCCCATCTATCTATCTATCTATCTATCTCTCTCTCTCTCTCTCTCTCTCGCTCTCTCTCTCTCTCTATCTCTCTATCTCTCTATCTCTCTATCTCTATATCTCTCTCTCTCTCTCTCTCTCTCTCTGTCTGTGAGTCCGTCCAGACAGGCTGCCAAGGAAGTCTTGAACATGACAAACGATGATATGGTGGCGGAAAAATTGCAGAAAAGTCGCCTTTCTGCGATTGACAACATGATGTGGGTAGGAAAGGTAGGCATCTGAAGTATTTTTCCCCTTAAGCAAGCAGCAATACTCAGGCAATCGGTTGCCTCTTGTATCAAGTCCCCAGGTTGTGAAGAACAAAATTTGTTGCACTTGGCAGTGTCTTCAATCTCAGGTGGTGATTGAGGTTGCTCCCCCTCCATCTCTTCCAAATGTCTGACTGTCTTAAATGCGAAAGCCATACCCTGGATCTTCCAAGTTAATTTACGGCAACATCATCAGCTCAACGGTCTCAAACAAGCAGCCATCAACTTAAAGCGATGGTGCATGAGCAGCAATTGGCCTCAAATTTCTTGCGCAGTGAACTGCATGACTTGACCCATGCCCGCAGTGATTCTCAGAAATCTGATGTACGAGGGCTTTCACTGTATTGGACTCAGACCTGCCCCTCCCTTTGCTGAAGCAAACATGAGATCCAAATTCCGCGTGAGACAATGACCCGACCCCAATTAGTATTTATTTGCGCGACGTCCCTTTGACTGAAATCAACAAGAAAAGCTGATGGTTGGGGTCTGTGACTGAAACTTGCATGGCTCTGGGGCAAACTATCAACATCTAAGTGATCCTGAAATGACGCAATCTCGTGCGCCAATGAGACAAATCTTTTGCCAAGGTCGCTCATTGTTCTCAGACTGTCAAAGTCAAGAACTATATGTGAACTGATTTCTGTACAAGGCGGGTACCAGGGCTCTTACAGCCCTGGGAAACCCTGCACTCCCAGGGCGTTCTGCGACGTTTAACGAAGGACGCCATGCTGTTGTGGTAAAGCTTTTAAAGCCTCCCGACTACCTGTCTGGGTTAATTGTTGCCCCTGCGGGAGGAACCACTTGGCGGTCCCTCATACTCCTGCTGGAAAAGCCGACCAAAGAAAACTGCTATTCCCTATAGAGCTCACACGTCAATGGGAAAAACATTCAAATAATATTTTATAGATATTATATATATGTTATATATATATAAATTCAAATGCAGTAAGTACCAGGCAATCAGTTGGATCTCCTTCCAATCACTCATTTCCCATCTTCATGTGAGTTTTGGGAGAATGGGTGCTGCGGGACAGATTGGCAGATTGCCTCCCGCCAAACATGCCATGCAACATCATGCAACTTGAAACGGACGGATCGCAGATTGACTGTGTATATTATAATATTAATTCTATATATATATGATATATATATATATAACATATATATATATAACATATATATAATATCTATAAAATATTATATATATTATATATATATATCATATATATATATGGTCGCAGTGGTTGATGAAGTGATATGAATTATCATGAATTTATGATGAATCTATGATGTGATGTTCAGTTCATAGCATGCTGAACTGTCGGCATTTACTATTAGTCAACTGGGATCACACTTTGCAAGCCGCGCTAGGCAACGGGCAAGCCGTGCTAAGCAACGCTAACGCTCAAATTCCGAAGATTCTTTCTGAGTTGGTCTTCGGTGCCGGTCTCAAGGAAATAGGCGCACCAGTCTCTCGGACCATGTCTGCCGCGGTCTTTCCTCGTCGGTTCTTGAGGTCCACCCTTGCACCAGAAGCCAAAAGAAGAGATGCGCAATCAAACTTGGCTGTGATGATGCTCAACATCAGAGGAGTCGCCCCAGAATGATGATAGGCCAAATAGGTCAAGGCTGAGGGACTCACCCTGTGGCGTAAAGCCAAAAACTTCAGCAACATCCACCAGCCGGTTTTCTTCATGGGAACTTCCAGTTGTTCATTGATGTCAGCTGATGACTTAAGCAAGAACGAAACCATGTCAACGTTGGCATAGAAGATGAGGCCAAAGTGCAGAGCGAACCGCAGGTTCACATTGGCCTGACACGAGACAATTCAAGTGTGTGTGCGGTCCCACCTAAAATATTGATATAGCAAATAATATCACTAAACTATCAAAAAAAGATTGTAAACATTCGTACACCATACCATTTGACTTTGCGATGCTTTATTGAAAGCGGCAAAACATGGAAAAAACATTAAGACAGCTAGGTTTAAAAAAAAATAAAAATAATAATTCTTCGGCATCAATATCCAGGTCCAGGTCACTGGAAGCCGAGTCATGATCGCTTGAATCGTTGGCACATCAGCAAATCCGCATGCGATTTTGAACGCACCCGTTCCAGGCAAAAGCTTCACATTTGGATTTATGTTGGCATCGCATAGAATCTGGACCGCCTCCTTGTTGCCCATGCCAATGGATGCAGTGAGCGCATTGCCTCCAAGGCTATCTGTTGCATTCACATTGGCCTTGGCCAACAATAAGGCCTTCATGGCCTGGTTATTGTTGTAAGTGCCAGCGAGTGACAAAAGTGGTAAGCCCTTGGGGAGCTGGGCATCGTTCTTGGCTCGTCGATTGGAATCATTTACATCAGCCTTATTCTTTACCAGGGCCTCAATCAAGAAGGGATCGTCCCTCAAGACAGCATAGCAAATGGGTGACCAGCCGGCCGCGTCCCGTTCTTGTACACTTGCGAAGCCATTCTCATGTAGAAACTTGGCGGTCACAAAGCCATGGCGATCAATCGATGGGTCAATCTCCGTGGAAAAGTTGGGCACCAGACTCTCCAAGGGGTCTGTTTGAAGACCTTCGAAGCAATGAGGTTGAAGGTTCAGCAGGAAGCGATAGTTGTGAAAATCTTTTTGGAACAGGAGGTTGTGCAATTTGCTCCGGATCAATCTGGCGAGAACTTGCCCGATTTTTTTCGATCATCTTCGACCGAGAAGAGTCCCTTTCCGGGCGCCTTGGCCAGACCCCCAAGATCCGTGGTCAGGGTGGGGCTTGAGGCCACATTCACCGTGATCCTGAAGCCATCTTCCCGAGCCAAACTTCGAGCCATGCTTTCTAAGCGGCACCAGCCACGCTCCGCCCAGCTCTCGAAACTCAGAATGCGTCCATTTTCATGCTGCACTGCGGGAATCAAGATCATGAAGAAGAAACTCTGGGAGATGTAGCAAGGAATGGATGAGATTGCCTTCTGTCGTGATTCGATGTTTTCCTCGCTCTGTGGGATAGAAAAGTAATCATACCTTGCCGCTGGCTGAAGGGACCAGAACTAAAGGTGTTTGAAACAAGTTTCGAAACGTTTCAAAACGACTAAAGTTGGCAAGATACCACAGGAAGAGGCTCTGTGCGTTGAAATCTGCGGCACTAGGCAGCCTTAGCCTGCCGAACCACAGCTCGATGACCGGGGGAGACTCACTCTGCAAGCTCCGGAGATCAGATCCATGAGGGCTTTCTGTAGCACAAGCAGCTGCTCAAAAGATGGATCTGGATGTTGGATACTAAGCCACTGGTGCGACACGAAGAGCGCTCGGCCCAGGGAATCGTCAAATTGGCAAAGAGATCCTGCTTCCTCGCTTGGCTAAACAAAGGGATGCAGTAAATGAATGCAAATGACCGAGCTGATTCTGAGCTTTGCCCAAATTTTTGTGGTTTCCCCATGTCGAACCCGAATGGCCAAATTGAGGATTTCACCAAATTTCAGTGGTACCACATGAGTAGCACATGAGTACCACATGAGTACCACCTAATTGGGGCCGCTTTTTTTTTATCGCCGTTAAAACAGGCGCAGGGGCTAGGAGTTCTTCATGAGGGTGAATTTCCGTCATCTTGAGGAAGATCCAAAGGGGCACGGTGAACATGGCGAACATCCTGCACCAAAGGGAGGAGCCCCCAGCCGCGATGGTCAGCTACATAAAACATAGTCGCCAAACAGACTCCAAATCGAGGATCTTACTAAGCAACATGCTTTGACACATGTATGATCATGTATGATATATGGATTGAATTGGATTGATATGGGACATTGTTGGGCTAAGTTTCAGGGCATCATATATCTTCTGAACACATGTGAGAGAAATGATGTAACATCGAAACCCATGGTATTGGTGCACCATAGTAGATCCATACTTTCGACGCCAACACATGAAACGAACGAGATCCTTGGAATCAGTTTTCAGAGCTAAAAACATTTCAGATGTCACACCAACGCACAGTGCTGCACTCGAAAAAATGATGGTTTATGTTTAGGATGTTTGATATTTGATATCTTTGGGCACTCGACATATCCGTCCGTGAGGTCGGCTGGTCCTCTCAAGACTCAGAGACGCACCCGTTCCACTTGAGCGCAAAGCTGCTGCATACTGGGCCAGAGGGGTCGAAGACGTCGAAGAGCTCATGGCGGTGTAATCACCAACGATGCAGATTTTTGGGGAGCCCCAGGGGCTTGGGTGTCCGCGGATTTTGAGACTTGGATAGACTGATCTTGGAAAAAATCTTGGTGAGATGTGGTGATGAATGGTGATGAATGGTGAATGGTGGTTAATAGTGGTTAATAGTGGTTAATGGTGGTTGATGAGATGTGAAATGATTTCCAAGCTTTTCTTGAGCTTCTTCGAACTGAGAGCCAGAGTTGTCGCTCCGTTGTCGCTCCAAGTTGCGGCTCAAAGGTGGTTTAACCAATGTCCACCTTTGTTCCCTCCGCTTTTCCACACCTTGGGGGAGACCCAAAGTCCTGATATCCGACTCCCAACTCCTCCAGATTGCTCAAAATTCATCACTGAAGAGGGAATATCATGATATCGGAAAGTTCTCCATATTCGATCTACTTCAGGATGATTATAGGTTGAAGATGGTTGAAGATGGTTGAAGATGGTTGAAGATGGTTGAAGATGGTTGAAGATGGTTGAAGATGGTTGAAGTATGTTGAAGTAATATCCCAAATTATCCGAAATAACTTACTCGGAGTGGAGGCGACTCGAAGTATGCAATTGATTTGTTGGTGGATGAAATTTGGCTCATGAATGTTCTCAAGCTGTTGCCACTCTAAATCATGACGAGTCATTGAAAAATCGTTGCCGAGTCTGGTATGAAAAATAGTATTTTTTATGACTCATCAACCTTTCAAACTTCGGTCAGGATCTATCAAGCTTACCTCCCCATTCAACGTGTCCTTGTTGTAAAAACCACGGCTTAGGACCCAGGCTGCCTGAACTCAGCAGCGCCGCGCGATGCACTGGCCGGGACAGTTCTTCAGCTTGCTACGGCATTCCTAAAACGAATTGCGCAGTGTGACATCGAATGTGAATAGCTTATGAATCTTGATTAGGATTGATGAGGTACTTCTCAAAATGAGAATTCTATAGAATTCTGCCAAAAGCCGTGGCTTTGACCATCTTTTTCAATACTCAAATGAGTGAATCTAGTGAATGTTCGATGATTAAAAATGGCTACTCCGATGTGGATCAGTGATCCCGCCGTGTCATGGGAAATTCCTGTCGATTTTCCCTGAAAATCCATTGACTTGAGATCCCATGATCAGCTATAGAAAAGTACGTGACTTTGCGTTTGCGTGTGGAAAAAGCGTGAATCGGATGGATCAAAGAGGACACACGAGCTTGATCGCCGCAGAAGGTACATCTCAGATATCTCAGAGTTTCAAGGTGCCAAACAACAGTTCAAAGCAGCTAAGTGTTTGTAAGATAGATCAGCCATTTTTTTCACCGGTCAAACTGACGCTTGTGGCAAAAGCAAAGTAAGATGAAGTCAGGGTTTTTTGTGTTTCTTCCAAGCACAAATAGCTGCGGAAGCCATGAAAAAACCTATGGAACAGATATAGAGTTGTCTGAAAATCTCTGAAAATTGGCTAAACATACGTACTTTTTCTCTGATTTTTTCATCATTCTCATCCTGTTCTCTCCCGAAAATTGCCAAAGCGTTGCCATAGCTTCATCGCCAATCTCTCGTCTGGGATCCCTTACCATCGTCCTTCAGGCCCCCCACCGTATTCGATCTTGAACCTGCAGATGAACACTACGGAACCCTTGGAAACTGGAAATCCTTGGAAGATGTACCCGGCCTGGTAAACGTTTACATATAGCTATAGAAAATGGCCCATAGAAAATCGTTGATTTACCTATGAAAATAGATGAAAATAGTGATTTTCCATAGCTATGTTAGTATACCAGAGCGTACTATGAATCTGACTTGGAGAGACTTGCTGAAAATCTAGGCTAGCAATTGGTCAACATCCAGAATTCTGAAGCTGAAGCTGATTGAAATAAACCATCGAAATTGCAGAATTAGAAGAACACAGCGATTTTGAGCGTTCCTGCAGCCTTTGAGCTTCCCGGATAGATCCAAGATGATACAAATCTGCATCGATAACCCCAGCTCAACCGCTCGAGACTTTCACTGAGATTCTTCAGCAATGGGTTTCTGATGGTTTCTGGCTGTCTTTCCTTCAGGCGTCGATCAGCCCACATCTGTCGATCAGCCCACATCTTTCGTACATTCAGGGATACGAGCTCGCAGAGAATGGATTTCAAACATCTCAACATATCTCAACATATCTCAACTTTTTTCTTTGAAGATATTTGAAACGGCAAAGCAATGGGGAATCCTGGGAATCCAATATATAGGAATCTCCTGGCATAGCAATGGCTTGGGACACATTGGGACTGTCTCAGGTTCTTGCCACTTCTTGGTTTCCAGATGAAAGCGCCACATGTCCGAAAGCATGGTGACCTGAATTCGAAGTGCGGCTTTCCGAAGTGTGGAAACACTGGAAACACCTCCAAATCAACCAACATTAAACAATTTCGCTGCAACCTGGATGTTTGCCCGGAGTTGATGTCCCGCAATCAACATATTGTTCTGAGGGGGTGGCGAATTTTGATCCCTCATGAAGATAAAGTTGATGTTGTTAGCCCGTTCAGCATATTGGTCATAGGGGGTGGCGGATTTTGTTCCCTCATGACGACAATGTTGATGTAATTACCTGATTCAACATATTGGCCATAGAGGGTGGCGTGTTGTTGGCCCGTTCAGCATATTGGTCATAGGGGGTGGCGGATTTTGATCCCTCATGATGATCAGGTGATATTGTTTCCTCATGAAGATAACTGTATTCAAGGTATCTTTCACATGCCACCGTGGCCTAA
>Ga0126342_10011894_pt1 | contig 15538 bp, 16 predicted proteins | sample Cyp1metagenome_FD_92528 | JGI IMG/M metagenome (GOLD analysis project Ga0126342, IMG submission 92528) | Coral microbial communities from Lord Howe Island, Old Settlement Bay, Australia - Cyphastrea 1 metagenome | ecosystem: Host-associated > Invertebrates > Cnidaria > Coral ...
ATAGAAAATAGATAGGTAGGTAGGTAGATAGCCAGAGAAAGAGATAGAAAGAGTGAGAGAGATCAAGCACCTTTCAGTCCATCAGTGGCTTCGCTCTGCCATCCCTGAATCACAACAACCAACCTCTCCTATAGGTTTCCTATTTTTGAAACTTCCGCCACCGCCTTGTGCGATACTACTGGTACATATATATATATATCATATTATATATATCATATTACATATATCATGCATATGTTATGCATATAGATATATATATATATATTATATATATCACATTAAATATATATATCATGTATATATATATGTATATATGTATATATATATATATATTTATATATATTTATATATATATATATATTTATATATATTTATATATATATATATATTTATATATATGTACATGTGTGTGTTTGTGTGTTTGGACCATTCTCCCAAAAAATCCCATCATCCCCGCCTGCTTCCTGGCCGGTGCCTCACCCGGTTGCCTCTCCTCGAAGCGTCCGGCCGCGTTCAGCAGCACCAGCCCCGCGCAGGCCGTCGACGGAGCCGTGGACGCCGCCAGCAACGTGGCGAAGGCGCCGATGCTGTTGCCCACCAAGACCTGAGGAAAAGATAGGGGAAAGACTGCAGGATGGGGCCCCCAAGATAGCTAAGGCTCAGCTAAGTTGCCTCAAAAATGTAACTTAAATTCTGGTTTATGTAACTTAGCTAACATTCACTACAATGAAGTTCTCATTTCCCCCATGCAGCCAAGTCTCCGTTGGTCGATCACCAGCCACTTGCTTCAAGAAGTCGTTGATCTGTGCGGCCCAGACCTGTCAACATCCCAGAGCGAGACGCGGCGACGAAGGCCCCGGGAAAAATGACAATCTCACCAAGAAAGTTGGGAAGTTCACTATCAAAAATGCTAATTCAACGCTTTAACTCTCAAAAATTTGGGATGGGAATGTGGAAAAGTGTACATTTTGGCATATTGCACCAACAAAAAATGTTGACCATTTAGAAAATGTTATTTGACCCAGAAATCTTGGGAATCAACTGCACCATTTGGAATTTCAACAGGTAATAAAATGGCAACGTTACCCGAAAAATGTCTTGGTGAATATGAATCAAAATGGAGACTGAATTCACAAGAATCGGGACGTTTTTTTCGGCTACAGAATTCATGGTCAATTTCTAAAGATCGATTTACCCTCTGGTTATTTAGCATAGCTATGGTATAGATGGCCCACAGAAATAGATGATGTTTGCATGATGATTTACCATTCCTGAAAATTGAAACAGTTAAACATGGTCCAAGTTGAGAGATTTTTTCCGTCAGCCATTTACCTACCCTCTGGTAAACTAACATAACTATGGAAAATCACCGTGCTATTAATGGGAAAATCCACTATTTCTATGGGTAATTTTCAATAGCTATCATAAATCAGCTATAAATCCCATGAAATGCCCATTTTCCTGTGGTTTTCCTATGATTTTCCTATGGTTTTTGACATAACCAGAGGGTATAACCAATGGTGATTTCCCACTTCCCAAACCGGTGGAATCACCGGCAGTTTCAGGGTCCCGCCCGAGCGGCCTCACCGGAGTATTGGAGCACGGCCCGGTCACTCCATCCTGGATGGCTTTGTTGGAGGGGTTTTCGCCAACCATTGGAATTGTAGGTATACCATAGTGGATATAATATATGGATGGATATCATTTATATATACATATATATGTGTGTATATATATATAGATATACATATATAGAGAGAGAAAGAGAGAGAGACTGCTGCAATATGAGGATGGCCTCCGGTGTGGCTGGAAAATGATGGGTTCCCCCCCCGCTATGATGACACCATAGCGGTAAGCAAGAAACATCATCTGTTTTCTGGATGTTTTTTTCATACAGTGCAGGGGTTCAATATCTACTGCACCATCTCCAGATGCCTGGCACCAGCCAGGTATGCAACCTGTTGTGGCATGGTTAGATTGGAAATGCGACCACTCCACATCTGTGGGCTTCTTAAGGGCTGGATCCCCAAGTCACCATCACCGATAGTCAAAGTGGCTCCCCCCAACAGATCCCCTTTGGATTTTTGGGAACTGAGCAGATAAAGATCCAAAATTACACAGACTCTCCAAAAGGCTTGAAGAAGCCCTGTCATATTCTTCTAAATCCCATGATTCCTCGTGAGATTCCATCTCCAGTCTTGAACCCATTCTTTGGTCCCAAATATGTGTACAGTAGATTCCCTACTAAACCAATCTAAACCATATCTGGGGAGTGTTTAATTTTAGGGAGAAAGGGTGTGTATAAAATGGGTAAAAGCAGCCTGAGTTTCTCAGTTCAATCCCATGGATACCCCTATCCCAGCCCATTCTCCTTGCTTTTGAGCTATCCCTATGGGAATGTCAAATAAATTCGGCAATCATGATATTGCCCCCTGTATATACATATAATAAATATATATATACATATATATATATTATGTAATCAAATATGATGTAATCAATCAATCATTGCATAGTTTATAGTTGTTTATATCTATCGGCAAAGTGATTCCTATGACATTCCCATGACATTCCCATGACATATCCCCATTTACAGTGCCGCAAGGCGAATGGCTCGCATCGCGCAGCAAACCAAGGCGCCATATCCCAGCAGGCACATGGAATAGACGCGATAGCCCTGCTCCGCCAAAGTGGCCACCTCCGCTGGGTAAAAAACTGGATAGCTACCATGAAATTGAAATTTGGATAGTTTCATCAAAATTCTGGGCTTTAGCATCCCATTTCATGCTAAATTGTCTTTGCTTTCTACCAGATCCAAGTGCAAATTGGCTCAAATTGGGCACCCCAAACTTTCATAAATGAGCGCGTTCTTCGTCAGCTAACCGCCACTGTCCAGTCCAAGCCCCCCCACATTCAGGGTTGGTGTCCTTTTCACGCCATGGAAATAAGCAAAACCTATCGAAGATCATCCGCTTCGAGCACCGGCTTTTTCAGCAATGTTTCACAGGCCGCACTCGGGTGGAATCCCAAAGCGCCAGTATCTGAATAGGGAGTATCCCACTGAGGTCGGTAGCTCAGGGGATACATCGCAGGCGAGATCCCTGTCTAAATCATTAATCAAGTCCTGTGATGAATAACATGATTAGAGATATTGGAGCCGATCTTGAACTGAAGAAGATTCACCACCATCGGGTGAATGGCCCCAAGCAACCACAGATCCATCCGCCAAGATTGCAGCAAATGCACCACCTGTGGCCTGAATCTGCAAAACATTCTCGAGCCAATCTTGAACTGCAGAGCAGTCACCACCAACATTGGGATTGCCCCATGAAACCACTGATCCATTCGCCAAGATCGCAGCAAATGCAGCACTTGTGCGCTGAATTTGCTGCACATTCATCAGCTGACCTTGAACTGCAGAGCAGTCACCACCATGACCAGGATTGCCCCAGGTCACTACTGATCCGTCCGCCAAGATCGCAGCAAATGCGCCACCAGTGGCCTGAATCTGCTGCACGTTTTTCAGCTGTTCTTGGACCGCAGAGCAGTCACCGCCAAGATTGGGATGGCCCCAAGCAACCACAGATCCATCCGCCAAGATCGCGGCAAATGCGCCACCAGTGGCCTGAATTTGTTGCACATTCATCAGCTGATCTTGAACTGCAGAACAGTCACTACCACGATGTGGAGAGCCCCACGTCATTGCTGCTCCATCTGCCAAAATCGCAGCGAAAGCGCCACCTGTGGCCTGAATTTGCAGAACATTCTTGAGCCGCTCTTGAACTGCAGAGCAGTCGCCACCACAGTTTTCACTGCCCCAGGCCACTACGGATCCATCGGCCAAGATCGCAGCAAATGCGGCACCTGTCGCCTGAATTTGCTGCACATTCATCAGCTGATCTTGAACTGCGGAGCAGTCACCACCTTGACCTCGAGAGCCCCAGGTAACCACTGATCTGTCCGCCAAGATCGCAGCAAATGCGCCACCTGTGGCCTGAATTTGCTGCACGTTTTTCAGCTGTTCTTGGACCGCAGAGCAGTCACCACCACAAGGTCGGCTGCCCCAGGCCACTACTGATCCATCAAGCAAGATGGCGGCAAAGGCGCCACCTGCTGTGGCCTGCACTTGTTGCACATGTTTGAGCTGATGTTGAATTGGAGAGCAGTCACCACCCCAGTCTGGATGACCCCAGCTAACCACCGATCCATCCACCAAGATCGCGGCAAGTGCGCCATTGTTGGTCTGTACTTGCTGCGCAGTCCTGAGCTGATCTTGAACTGCAGAGGAGTCACCACCATACTCTGGATGGCCCCACACAACCATCCCGCTTCCTCCACAGCACCACGCAGCAAATGCTCTGCTCGCTGCCGCTATTTTCGCATGTTGCACTACAGCTGTTAGGTGCTCTCCGTCTTGCACCCCTGCAGCTTGCAAGGAGTCCGCAAGGTTAGTCAGGACATGCCCCTCCACAGTAACCAGTTTCAGGAAACCCTTTCTGAAAGTTTTTTGCGCAAGAAGTTTCAAGTTCCCCCACTTTGGAGTGTTCAGGGAGGGAGAGAGTTTCTCCAGAACCACTCGGGAACGATACGTTTACTCGAAGCATTCAAAGAAGTGTGAAACGGAAATTCAAATCAACAATTGTTGAAATGCATTCTAGATGCAACATCTTGATCCTTCAAATGCCACCGTCAGCGAACTGGGCGCATACGACCCAACACGTTACTTCCCATATGATATCAAAGTTCACCCACAGTGAGAAACAAGCCTACTTGACTCCCATTTGACATTGATTTGGGTGAAGCCACTATTAAATCATATGAAAATCAAGGTTTCTTGCTGTAGAAAATGAAGAAGATGGAGCTATTCAGTTTCACCTTACATCTGGCCTAAATCCAGTGGTTGATTTTTTTTATGTTTTGAACAATTGCCATTTGGGAATGAATTTCCCCATTTTCAGATACCAGACCCAAATCTATCAGAATGATTGTTGGTGATACGTCCCCAAGACGTTCTGCCAAATTGGTGCTTTCCCCCCAATGCAAACGATGTTCCAACAACAATACGCAGCTCGAGAAATTGATTTCAATATATCACACATGTTGATGAACTATCTACGTGTTCCCAGGGGGTTTCCCATGGTTTTTTCCCATGATTTTCCAACATGTTCCTAAATCATGGGAAACCATAGCTATTGACCAGCAAGTTCATGACCAGCAAGCTTTGGACCAATAACTAAATATGGTTTGTGAATGTTTTTGGTAATATCTCGCTATTGACCAGCGAGCAACTCCCTCTAAAAACGGTGCTGGGTCATCTCTGAAAGTGCTGGGGATTTTTCCGTTCACCTGGTAGCGCCAGTGATAGGAGCTGGCTCCAAAGCCATGAACCTTGGAAGATCCCGGCTGAAGACGGTGACCTAAAAATGGGAAGATTTTTTTTTGTCATGGCAAAATGATGAAAATTATTTTTTGCTATACTTACTATATGCTATACTGGTAATATAGTATAGTTTTCAATAGTTGTATAGTGGTCATGATATGCTGGCGCGGTGATTTTGCGTCATTTCCCCATGAAAATGATGATTTAAACCCAGATAAATTTGGCCCATGAAAATCATGATAGACCATGAAAGACCACTACGCACACCAATTTCAAGGTTTTCTATTTTCAGACAAACCCATATGAATGCCCTGTTCATGTGGGTCGATGACCATCCCTGAAATCATGGCAAAATATAGCGCATGTAATTTGACCATGGCACATGTTTCTGTAGGAGTTTTATCATGATGTGTACCCTCTGGTAAACTAACAGGTCGCGCCGCCCTTGGGCAACTGGTGTTGTTTGGCGCCTTTTGTTCTTTGCGCCTTGTGTTCTTTGGCCCTTGCGCCATTTTCAGCGAGCGTTGCAAACTTTGGCCAATTGTTTGAGAAAGTGCAATGGAACATTCCCTGGCAAGTTGATGTAAGTCGTCTAAACATAAGTATATGTGTATATATATATGCAAATATGATATATATATATATGTATACGTGCATAGATGAAATATATATATATACACATGTGGTATGTATGTGTATATATATATATATATATATGTGTGTGTGCGTGTACGTAAGTGAGAAATATATGTTTGCGCTTAAATGTAAACAAGAAGATATGTACATGTGTATGTATACAACAGTGAAAATAAATGTATGTAAATGCAAATGTTGAATACATTGATATGTATCTAAATGTGATTTTCATTTTGTAATATTGTGTATATATAAAAATAACCCAAGCAAACTGTTGATTTTCGAGCGGCTATGTTTTAAGGAGACCAGAAGTGTTTGTGCCTACCTTTTGAGAATTTGCTGGGTGACACATGACATAACACTTTGAAAAGTGTCTCAACTACTTCTTGTGGTGCTAATTCCAAAGACACTGAATATGACACCTGGTCAGCTTCTCGAGCTGCTACACAGTGGGGTCCCACTAAGTATGTACAGTGATAAAATGGTGATCCTGCAGTCTCCAGTTATATATTGCATTTTTGTTGGCATCGCCAAAGCTGCATTGATTCAACCCAATCTGCTTCGCAGCAGGTGGTTCGTTGCCATGGTCTAGACTCCAGTGATATCCCACTAAACATGTATATTGATAATTTGTGACAATTCTTTGGCTCATAGCCCCCAGTTATATGTTGCATTGATGTTGGCATCGCCAAAGCTGAGCATCTTTTCAATTCAATCTGCTTCACAACCGGTGGTTCGTTGTCATAGTCTAGTGTCCAGAGTATCCCACTAAGTATGTACATGGAAAATTGGTGACAATTTTTCGGCTCATAGTCCCCAGTTGTAATATAATATGTATGTTCTCTGTATGAAAAAGCCAAAAGGACGCTCCTAGGCGCCCGGTCAGTGCGGTCACCAGGCACGCGAGGCACGTTGCAGAACCCAATGTGATGGCAGATCCAACAGTATATGTTTATCATGCGGATAGAACAATAAAAAGGTCATCAAATCAGTGCGATATTATTTTTTGGGAGAGGACTATACTATACTCTAATGTATGTTGGATATAAAGCACCATATTAGGATTGGTAGCGGAACAGTAAAGGAGCAGAAACTACCTCTTACACCGAAAGCTCTAGTAGAATCGTATGTTACCTGAACTGCTGAAGTGTCAACGTGGCACACCTTGGCCCTTGAGCCTTGACAAGGCCACGGCACACCTCCACCGGCGCACGCCTCGATCAGTCGCAGAAGAAGATGGAACAGTGGCCAATCTATTTACTGTAAGAGCTTCCTCATTCTGTGGGCATGCTTAATGTGAATCAGGTTAGCCGTGCCCTGATGCTGGGTATGCGCGGGTGTCAGTTGACAACTTCCAACAGCTTCAGCGTCCATTGCATCCTTTTCTATGAACCACTCTTTTGACATTCATGGATCTCATTGCCAAACTTTGAAAAAATCGAAAACTCCGTGGAGAACATGTAATGTGGCCATGCAAACCATGAAAAACATCAGGTGCACTTCGGTTCTCTGCTATCAGCAAACTGCTGCATTTCACTGCATCTCCTGTCCCATCCAATGACGCCTGCATCGATGAGGCATGGAGATGCTCGGTGCCGCCACTGGAACCTCAAACAGGTCAATGGTGATGTGGCCGGATGTCAAAGCTTGCATTTGAACAGCTTGTTGAACGGGTTGATGAAACGCATTGGGCTGATTGTACCTGAACAAACCATCTGAATAAGACAACATCACATGTTTCCTACGCAGAGTTTGAGCACCAATCAAAGTGGGAGTAGATCTTGCCAAACCAACAAGGACATAGCACGAAATCTTGCCCAGTGAAGTGCCAAAAATATCCGCTCGACTGACTGCTTTGTCACGCTGACCATTCCCAAAATGAAAAGTTGGCAAATCATCTCGTGAAATCTCATTTGGAAATCGTCCCGCAGTCACCAAATCGTGAAGGCTATCGATACCTATGGCATTCTCACAAGCTCCAGTGTCAATGACTGCCCTTGTTGGTGCACGCCCATGAGTTGCATCGTCACCCCAATGTGCTGACAGGATGCTGGCTAGGTCAACAAAATATGTCTTTCCTTGGTGGCCTTTACCTTTCCCTTCGTTCCATCCACCAAACTTTCCTTTGGACCATCGATTTACTCTTACCTTTGGATTTTCCTGTGAAACCACCTTGTGAAAAACGATCCGGACATTGTTGATACCCATGACCACATGCCACAACGCGAACAAGGCCCCAAACCTTTTGTCTGTCCTTTGGCAGATGCAGGTGAAGACGCAGGAGAACTGGATGGAGGCACCATGCCCTTGCCACTGTTCGACTCAGGAGCATAGTGACCCGGGACTGCCGGATGCGTCGAACGGCTTCCCTCGCATCTTTGAGCGCTCGAATGGCTTCAGAAGCAATGTTGAATGCCTCGACCAGCTGAACTTCTTCTGGATCTGCTGACTGTTCATCAGGCTGCACGTCCTCTGTCTCCTCCTCGGGCCAATACGACCACCATGACGGATCATCCTGCCAGTAAACCTGAGTGGATGGAGACCAGTCATTCGGTTCCCAATCCCACTCATTCCAGTATGAGTCATCTGCATCCATCTGATCATGCTCCCAATCTTCATACCAAATACGAGAAGAACCACGGTGCTGACCCTCATCTTCAGAAAACAACGCACATAGGGCTCTTCGAATCTGATAAAAGCCCGTTGAATTCTGAGTCGTGAACCCTTGGGCCAAGCCCAATCCAGAAGTGTTTACCACCCTAATGGGGCTGTTGTTACCTTTTTCCTCCAGAATCGAAAATCCTGAAGACATCGAAGCCTTACCCTGTCAAGCTTCCCCGAATCATGAGGATCCTTTGATGGCCTATGTGTTCATGTGGAAGCAGCTGGGGCCTGAGGAAGCACTTCTCACAACCATAGGTTTTGGAGATTCTCATTCCAGTCCACCAGTTGCAGGTGCCACCCAGGGTGGCCATAGGATTTCAACGTTTTAAGCACAACAAGCCATGCTTGTTTATTTTTTGGGGTCAATGAGAAAACCTATCATAGCAAGAATCCTATGGCCACCCTGGGTGGCCCCTGCAGTTCTTCTGGTTTGGCCATAAACAAGTATTCCTATGGTTGAACCAGCACATTCTGTTTCTCGTGATTTGAAATTCTGCTAGCCCTCAACAAACGATACCCCCAGAGCTCGTCCGCAAAGAAATCAGAAGTCAGGTTAGCACTTTGGGATGTTGTAGGTGGGCATTGGCTGGGCAGGCTCTCGCACTGGTGGTCCTGCTGCATTTGCCGTTGGGCTCTGAGATGGGGTAGATGGAGGACCACGCTCATTCCTGGCCGCTGCAACAGGGCTAGATGGATCACCATATGTCGTCACATGTCTGTCTTTGCGAGCTCGTACTAAAGATTGTTGTAATTCAGTGAAAAGTCCTTCTTCCCTGACAATCAGCTCCGCTATGCTCTCTTTCTCAGCTCTTCTCAAGCTATGCCATCTTTCCAGTCTAGAGAAACTGTCAGGGACCGGAAGCTGTTGTAAAGGAGAAGACCTCAACACATCCAAGAATCTTTTCAGTCCATCATCGCCCTCAAACTGTTCTGGTTCCAGATATCTCACTACACTTTTTGCAGCCCCACTCAACTCACCCCACAGTCTGGCAACTACCAAGCCCCGTTCTGACTGCTTCGTGCCACGTTCAAACCACTTCGCCGCAGTCACATGTGTCTCACAGGTGCTTGGGTTGCCGTCCCAACTGGGTATTGCAGCTTTGACCTCCATGGTCTGGATCTTCGGTCCGGGGTATCTTTTAAGAGCACCCCTGCGGGTATCAACCACTGAGCTCATATGATTCTGATGTTTTTTCCAATGATTCAATTGGATACAAATGCTGCCATGACCGGGTTAACTCAACAGGTAAATCAACTATAAATGGGCCATTATCAATAGCTATGTTAGTTTACCAGAGGGTAATCATCATTAGCCATCCAGTTTGAGGAACATGTTGCCCCAACATGTTCAGGTACAGGCCACCCAGGTTACCATCTTCCTCAACATCCAGGTCGCTAACAACACGCATTGACCATCTTCAGGCCCCGCAGCGATGTAGTTGATCTGGCTGGACGTTGGAGACCATGGTATCCACTGGAAGGCTACTGGAGTATTTTTTGGGCGAAATTGGGAGGTTCCCTGAAAATTTAGCCCTTACATGGCCAAAAATATAACCCTTACATACACCTTGTATATGGATACATATGGTAGGTATCTGAATTTTAGATTCCAATGGCCACTGAGAGGTTGGAATGTTCACAAAAAGCCAACCCCAAATCTACAAGGTGAGGCCGCCTTAAACGAACTCGCTAAGTTGACGCACCTATATCCAGTAACTTAAGGTTCACGAACTCGCGTTGACTAGGGGAATATGACATGATATAACTATAGTATTCATGGGGGTTATAGACCAACTTATAACTGGCGGGCCTCACCTTGTAACAATAGGATGGAACCCAAATATGTTTTTGATATCTTCCAAATGTCTTCCTCAAGCTGCCAATTTTGGGTTGGGAATTCATTTGGTGTACCCTCTGGTAAACAAACATAGCTATAGAAAATGGCCATGTTATAGTTGATTTACCCCTTAAAAATTGTGATTTTCCATAGTTATGCTAGTTTGACAGAGGGTACCTGTGCCCGCCCTTTTATTGTTCCTGTCAACGATCCAGGGAGTCAAGTGGAACGAGTTCTGTTTCGCTGCGAGACAGAGTCTCAGCAGAAGCTATGCGGAGGAAGAATCCCCCTGCAGGAAATTTCAAACAGATGGGAAAGCCATCAGAAATACCGATCATGAACGGCAAAGAAGCCTCTGGGATGTTCAGATTGTTGGCTTCTCCACTTCCATGTGAGACTTTCCGAGAGCGGTCTACTGTTGACCACAAAAGATGACAAAAATTCGGCCAAGAACAACTGCTGCTGGTCGTCAAGCCCCCAAGTCGAAGTTGGAAACTTTGGCTCAACAACCATCTTTCAGCACTTGCTCCGAGCTTGAGATTTGGGTTGCTCCAGGGTTCCTCTAACATCCCACAGTGGTTGTGGTGAAATGCCTCGATAAAGAGATGAAATATGATGAAATATGATAAAATGACCCATGCTTTGAAAGTGACTCTCATTCAGAATGAATTCACCTTGGGTTGGAGCAATCCTGGCGCTCAAAAATCTGGTCTTGTACCAGAGCTGATCCCCGTGGGTGCCAAATTCTGTGAAATTCCGTCCAGAATGGTTTTCTGGTTGGTGGTTGATCCACGAAGCCCTAAAACATGAAATTGAAATGCGGTCATCATCTCCACTTTAGGCATAGAAAACAATCTAAACACTCTTTGGATCTGTTTGACTTGAAACCACCAAGCAGTTTTTTGGTTTCCCTGCCCGGCAAAACAACCTGATCATCCGCCCATCATTGGGACCAACCTATGATCAGTATCGCAAGGCATAGGAAAGAACAGTTTTTCGCCACTCTTGAGGTGACAAAAATCTGGAAGGCCCCTTCGAATTAGTCCCCTCTGGGTTTTTTTGTTGATGACCGCGACGATCCATCTCCCTGCCGTGTGTTGCCAAGTGTGTTGCCAAGGTGAAAAATCGACCACGAGAATGGCCTTCAAACCGAATCCTCACTTCTGTTTTGGCCACTGCCACTTTTTGGCTCCCGCGCCAAGCATTGTGCCACCTGCAGGCAAGTGTCAGATCTACATCTCGCAGCAACATCACAGGATGAACTAGCCATCCGAACTTGCCATCATGGTGCCCCAGTTGGTGAAATTCCCTATCTTTTCGCTGGCTAAATCCATTCTGAAATAACAAGTCTTGTTCTTTACATCCAATCAAATCCCCCATGTTTCTTAGTTACCCTCTGGTAAACTAACATAACTATGGAAAACCACCATTTTTAATGGGAAAACTCACTATAAATGGCCATTTTCAATAGCTATGTTAGTCATTACCAGAGGGTAAACCCATGGAAATCATCAAATTCTCCTTGATTCTCGCTCAAATCTCATGGACAGCTGCCCCGGACCCCCCGATGGCCTTCACCAGTGCCAGCATCACGGGGATCTCCAGCAGCGGGCCCAGCAGGGTGGCCACCGCCTGGTTGGAGCTGGTGCCAAAGATGGCTGTACCTCGGTCATTTCGGAAAAAAATGGTGGATGTTTCAGGGTGATGTCCGAGAAATTTTGGGAAAAATGGTGACTTTTGTGACCGGATTTCTGAAGTTGATAGGTTTATGCTGATTTTGATGTGGTTTTTATGAGTTCGATGGTGAGTTTTTTCATGGTGAGTTCGGCAACACACAAAATGATGGGGATAAATGATAAAATTGAGGGGAATGATTCGGAATGATGGTTTTATCAGTTTTATCAGTTTAGTTCACGATGATTTTCGTGATATTTTAATGTTTTGGTGATATGTTGGTGAGTTCGTGGGATTCAAGCCAACAAAAAAATGGTGATACCTGGTGATTGAAAGGAAATGAGAGGTTGAATTGTGCGAACCAGGTTTTTGATACCTGGCTTTTATCATTGCTTAGTGTTCTTACTTGGCTTTTCATGAGCTAAGTTACTAGAATGCTTGATCTATGAGAATAAATTGGTCACAACTAGTTAATTCTTGCGAACCAACTATAGTTCAAGGGGCTATGATCGGGGTCCCTTTTCTCAGTGGCTCCGACCAACCTGGATTGTTTGTACCCGTGGCTATTCATTGGGCTGAATTCATTGGGCCCTTGTTTGCATGAATTGGGATTGCATTTTTGGGCCATCGATTGGGTGAACAAACCCATGAGTTTCCTATTTCCGTTCTTTAAATCCCAATTATAGTCAATAAATCAATTGATATCCCCAATATCATTTATACACATTCATTAAATCACAATTCTCCACGAAAAAATTCACCATGGAAAATTCCCGTGTCATCCCCGTCAAAAATCCATAAAAATCCCCAAACCATGACAATATGGTGATTTATCCAAAACCATCTCATTAAACACCATGTTCATGGTTTTACATCATGAAATCTCACCATGAAAACTTCACTTCGTCCAGGCACAGGCCGCCAGCGCCAACTCAAAGTTGTTGCTGGCCGCGGTAAAGGCGAAGGTGATACTCTCAGGCAGAGAGCCATCTGAGCGAAGTGGTTGATGAACTGGGAAATACCTAGTGAGGCTAGTGAGTTAGTGAGTTTGTTAATACATCCCGAATAGCTACAGTGAAATACCTATGGTGCATGTGTTTTTTTAAAAAAAATGTAAGTATACTTTACTATACCCCCGGGAAAACCAACACTTTGCGACATAGAAAATGGCTCATTTAGTTCGTTGATTTACCTATGAATAGCATGGTGGAGTTTTCCATGGTGAACTGCGATGATCCACGGTGACCGGCCGTGTACCGTTCCGCCACCTGGTCTCCCAGTTCGGAGCCGTCAGGGAGGAACAGAGTCGTAACAGAGTTCCAGCAGAATCACTTAGGAACGTTATAGAACTCGAAGCATTCCAAGAATGTGGTCACCCACATTTTATGATGTTTGTAAGTTTAGAAATCCCTTTTAATCATAGATATATCATGATATATCAATAATGAACCCAGCAGTGGTTTTAAAGCTTGGGAAAACAAAACCTGTGGGCACCACGGCACCAGCTCCTGTGCAATGCTGAAAGGCACGGAGAAGAACCTGTGATTCAGCAATAGATAACTATGTCAAGATTAAATATAGTATAGGGAGAGAGAGAGATTTACATAGGTGTCGTTAAACGATGGCTAAATGATGGTTACAAGTTACATGCTGGTTAGACAATGGTCAAATAATGGTTGGATGCTCAATAGATATGTTTAAACTATGCTTAAGTACTGATGATTAAGTAGTTGCTAAACACTTGTTCATTGGCCAGGTAATGGTTCGAACACTGGTGCGATAGAATGGTTCAATCATGATCGAATGATGGTCGAAAGGATATCATGATATATCATGATTAATTCATGTGTGTGTGTTTACGTATTGTTAATACAGGGATACTAAAATTCCTTTACCGGTTGGGGGAGCTTCCATATCGTATCCATGAAAATCATCCCCATTACACCGGTATGTAGACCCATTGCCCCACAGATACTACCAATCAATGAGTTTCAAGGAAGAATCTACCCTCTGGTAAACGTTTACATAGCTATTGAAAATCACCATTTTGAAGTTCGGTAAATCCACTATTTTGATGTGGTATTTTCAATAGCTATTTTGACATAACCAGAGGGGCCCCTGGAACCCCCGAAACCCACGATTTTGATGTGAATAGAATAATGCTCCCATGAACCAACAGTGGGGCCCCTTGGCTGAACCAGCACCATTGTTAGGTTCGAAACCTGGAAAAAAATATGTATATCTACCCCAGGGTAGACTAACGTAGACGCGGAAAACCCCTATGGTTTTCCGTTCGGAAAATCATCTGCAAATGCTTAATTTTCTACATAGATGATCATATATGTCCTTTTGGGATCTTTTGGGCACCTCTGAAAACACGGATCGTAACTGGCACCTACGAGCCGCGAAGTTTTTCGCTTCTGGCGAGTCATGGTTTCTTTGTATCGTTGAAGGGAAAACCCATATTTCACAGGGAAGAGCATGGTTTCCTGCATTTTTTTCTTAAACCAATCCATCGAATTTCTTACCTCCAAGGATATCCCCTGATATCCCCTGATATCCCCATTTTGATTGGTGAAATCCTCATTTTTCCATGGTAAAATTTCGATGCTAATTGAGCCCGCTCCTGCAGAACTATGCGTCCAAACTCATCATTCTAACTAAGGATGGAAAAAAAATGTAATTTACAGTGTTAAACTTTAAAACCACCAGTTGTTTCGTCACGGAATTCCGATACGAAGTTGTTGAAACACACCACCAGTTTTCATAATTGTCATAATTCATCATCCCCAAGTGTTTATCTTCCAAACTTCAATTTCATTTACCCGAAAAAGTTGGCTCACCAAGTCGACTTCCTCCTGCTTTGGGTTCATCATGTGCAAAAGCATTCTAAAAAACCTCCAGTTTCTTGATACAAATTGTGGTAAATTGTTGTTACATATATAACACTGGATACCACTTTGGTTTCTTATACCATCCATACCACATGTGATTTTTCACCAGTTCTATCCCCCAGAAAAAAACCTCCGCCCAACAATCCCCTCAGCAGCTCCGTCACTCAAGATGTAGCGCGAGATCGCCCAGGAGACAAAGAACATCAGCAGAAAGTAGCTGAGCAAAGGCACGCAGACCCAGAAGATGCTGATAATGCCCACCTGACGAAGGCGTACAGCTGGAGCTACGGTTTTTGTTTCTGTCGATAGGTTGGGTAGCTATATATACATATATATATACATATATATCATATATATCATATATATCATATATATATATATCATATATATCATATATATCATATATATCATATATATCATATATATCATATATATCATATATATCATATATAT
>Ga0126342_10011895_pt1 | contig 15537 bp, 6 predicted proteins | sample Cyp1metagenome_FD_92528 | JGI IMG/M metagenome (GOLD analysis project Ga0126342, IMG submission 92528) | Coral microbial communities from Lord Howe Island, Old Settlement Bay, Australia - Cyphastrea 1 metagenome | ecosystem: Host-associated > Invertebrates > Cnidaria > Coral ...
AAGTCAAAAGTGTTAAAAACTGACGGTCTCGGACCACTTTTGGAGGTTCAGATGTCGAAAAAGTGTCGAAAAAGTGCACGCCGTTGTGGCGCGAAGCACATTTGGAAGTCAAAAGTGTAAAAACAGTGAGGGTTTTGAGCCTTTTTTGACGTGCTGATGTCGAAAAAGTAGACACTGATTAACTTAACTAACTTGACGACGACAACAACAACAACAACAACAACAACAACAACAAACAACAACAACAACAACAACAACTACAAGTACAACTACAACTACAACTACAATAGATCGATAGATGGAGAGATAGAGAGATAGATAGATAGATAGATAGACAGACAGACAGACAGACAGACAGACAGACAGACACAGAGAGAGAGAGAGATAGATAGATAGATAGATAGATAGATAGATAGGTAGGTAGGTAGGTAGGTGGATAGTCAGAGAAAGAGAGAGAAATAGTGAGAGAGATCAATCACCTTTCGGTGCATCAGTGGCTTCGCTTTGCCATCCCTGATTCACAACAACCAACCTCTCCTATAGGTTTCCTATTTTTGAAAGTTCCGCCACCGCCTTGTGCAGTACTACTGGTAAATTGATAAATATTAAAACGCAGGATCCAAAAAGCAGGATCCCCTGCAAACTTTCGCTTAACCTGACCCAGTGATATTTGGAACCCGGTATGACACGAATCCACCACAAGTAGGAGTCATAAATCTCACCCGGCAGACCAAGCACGTCCAAAACGCGATTTCGGCATTCACAAATTCTCTGGGCCTTTCGGTTTCTCTAAACATAGGCTATCCTCAATTCTAATGGATCATCATCATTTTCCCTATTACCATCTAGTTATTTAACATAGCCATGGAAAATCCCTTAAAAATGGAGGCTTAAAGGGAAAAACATCTATAAATGGGCCATTTTCCATGGCTATGTTAAATAACCAGAGGGTAACATTTTTTTTTGGGGGGGAATAACTTGAGGAATAACACGTTTTCAGACACACACACACACATTTACCCATTAAAAAAATGTGGCAGTTGAGCTGAACGTTATTGCCACATGAGTCTAAGCAATCCTGATCTGTGGAGTCAATGGCTCCTACGCAGCTAAAGCTCAACAGAATTCCTGGGTGTTCATCCCAGGATGGTGGCTAATGGGGTGTTCCTATAAAATGTTGGTGGTGGAACACCCAATAAAAATGTTATTTTTTATCTCTAACTATGAATTTTAATCTGGTTGGTGGTGTACCTACCCCTCTGAAAAATGATGGACTGAAAGTCAGTTGGGATGATTTTCCATTCCCAACTGAATGGAAACATATGAAAAAATAATCCAAATGTTCCAGTCACCACCAACCAGTTAATGACGTTTTTTTTCTTCACAGATCTTCACTACTCTCTGGTAATTTGTCAAATAGCTATTGAAAATGGCCATTTATAGTGGATTTTCCCATTAAAAATAGTGATTTTCCATAGCTATTTTACAAATTACCAGAGGGTAAGTCGTCACTAAAGATGGAAGATTCACCCAGTTGCCGCGTGCCAGCGTCGGCTCTCAGCTCAAGAAACGGCAAGTCGATGGACATGGCCGCAGCAAAAAGGACACAGAGGATCCAAAGGACCTGAGTAATGGTGACGGCTATATTGTTATATATATATAGCTGGTTTTAATAGCTGGTTGGTGGTTTTAACCATCATAATAATAGTGGTTATAATACCAATAATAGTGGTTCTATGATGGTTATATGATGGGATTATAATATTAATATATACTGTATATATATATATCATTATATATCAGTAATGGTGACCACTTTTCAGGACTCAACCAGACTTGTTGGTACCTCCAATCTGATGGTACCTCCAATAACATTAGGGGTATCCCGCTATCCCCATGTTCTATCCCCATGATATGCCGAACAAATGTTCAGGATTCATTGGAATTCTACCATGAAGGCTTCATGAAGGAACCCAAGAAAAAAACTAGTTTAACAATGGTTTATCCTAGATATTGGTAGATACATCTATAGTCATTATAGTCTATATAGTATTCATAAGCTTCATAAACCAACAAACATAGCTGGGGGCCACCAGTGGGGTATCGTATCATGAGGATTTATGATGGAAACTTATGCATCTATAAACAGAATTCTAATCTAACTTGAGGACGTTGGTCATAGACAGCATTACCAATATGTATATCAATAATATGTCCCTCACGTCCCCACTATGATGGATTCTGATGTTTGTAGTCTTTTTGTCCCATTCAATTCCTATTTTTGTTGACTAAGTCCCATGATTTTCCACCATTTTACTTGGTGAAATCCCTCATTCGCCGATGGGATCCTATGGGTTGTTTCCATTCGCCGATCAGAAAATTCACCTTCCGTTTCTGCCGTCTTCGCCCAGAAACTGCTGTGCTATTGCCTGGGTCTTCTCGCCTTAGTGGTGCAACGACGCAACGTTGGGAATCTGTGAATCTAAAGCAACAGAACTGTTACATGGGGCAACAAACATCAACAGTGATGGCCGTTAACAATTATACCTGGGTTTATAATGATATATAACCTGGGTTATAGGAATTATATTTCTGTTTGCAACTCTTAAGGGCAATAACTGAACACACCATGCTTTAAAGGTTTTGGGGATGCCCCACAGAGATGTGTCCGTTTTGTCATGGGGATACCCCCAGCCGTCAGCATGGATGGGACACTGAAAAACAAATCTTAGTGGATTTCTGCCCATAGTGGAATGAAGTGCATGATTTATCTTTGGTAATTTGTTACATAGCTATTGAACATGACCATTTATACTTCATTTACCTGTTAAAAGCATGTGATTTTATGTGATTTTCCAAAGCTATTTTCGTTTACTAGAGGGTATTATTGTTTTATGAACCCAGTTTTTCAGACTTTCATGCTGCGCTTTGATGAAACACCAGCACCGCCTCGCACAGATGCTTGCATAATCTTATTTTTACTGACTTTTTAATGGTGAAAAAAACAGAGGCTCCAAGCTGGACGTGAAATTCATTGTCATACCAAATGGTAATCAAACACGTCTCGTACTCATGAAACATCACTAGATCAAAGATGTTCTCAAAACATGGGACTTTCTCATTGCCAGGTTAGATCACCACTGCTTCACTACAGACACATCCCCAGGGTCGAATTGACGGATAAAGTTTTGGTATGTTTTTGATGGATTGGATTCTCAGCAGCGCACAAGGCTTGTCTCCTTTTCTTTGCTGGATGCTAAAATAATCTAAAAACACCATTTGTTTTTTGCTTCTACCACCATGTATCCAACTGAACTCCGCCATGTTTAGCCTGTCAAGTTCAACCATCTAAATGAATCAACATTTAGATCTAGGATTGCTATTTTAAATAAAATATGATAAATACAAAAAACGGCTCCAATTGAAGCTCAACATAAATGTTTTCGTCCAACTATTATACCTAGCTCCGAATGATAATTAATATGAAATAATATGAATACCCCTAATTATCAATTACTGTAATCGGTTGTCAACTATCACAACCAGTTGGTAGAAGATTTATGCCATCATAGTCTCATTGATTTACGGTGTTTCATAGGAGTCCCAATAGTCACCAACTGGTGCAGGAATTCGCTCCGCCACTGGGCTGTCCAGGCATCCTCCAAGCGTCTTCGCCTAAAAATTCGGGCGGGTTTTCTTGTTTAGACACCAACATTGACTATAGGAACAATGGGATTAATATGGGTAAATACACTTTAATTGACTTTAATACATGTGAATTCCAAGACTATTTCTACACGTTCATGTGCAATTTCGGGCTCATTGCCATTGTAACTTTAGTGATATTTTATATATGATTTATCTTGCCGGAGCAAAAACACCTGGAATTTCCCATGGGAATTTCCATGGTGGAATGTCTTGGATCAGCGAACTGGGGCTTCCATGGCCCAGTCGAAAGTTCGTTGATTTACCTATGAAAAATGGGTGGATCTTTCCATGGTGAAAAGTGGCTGTTTACCAGAGGGTAAGCCGGGTAAGCCTCCATTTTCCTATGGTTTTCCTATGGTTTTGTAGTTATTTTATGACCATAGTCCAAAGTCCAAAGACCCCAAACTCGCACATGTCACATCCTGTGGGATTCACCCTATGCCATCTGCACCCCAAGTCATCCTGTGGACTGGCTCCTGTAAGCCATCCCCCGTCATGGTAGGCGTATGGCGGTTTCGAATATTAAAAATCAAATTTATCATCACATTGCAGATACAATCCCCAACCTCCTCTGAAGAGGACCCTCCCCTTTCGGAGGGATCAAAACCCACCCTTGCGCAACGACAATCGATGTTCATCACACCAATCATACCGGAAAGTCATACGAAGTGGTGCCGTCTAGTCATAAGATTCATAAGTGGGTTTGTGAACCCCATCTACTATAGTCAATATATCTACCATTATGCCATCAACATCCATCAACCCGATTGAAATATGAGGCATAAACCAACTTAGCGATTCCGAAGTGGGGCACCCAACGTAGGTTTTGACATGTTTCGACACATTCCCAAGTCAATCACCCACCATCCGATGCTTACATATTTCTAGGGGATTTAAAAACCGTGATTTTTTGCTGTTTACCCGCTATGGAACATGGCCTATTTATAGATGATAAATAATAAAGGTGATGATTTACCGTTCTTAAAAATCTTGATTTTCCAGTTCGCAAACCGTTAAATAACCAGAGGGTATCCATCATATATCCCATTAAATCCCATTACATCTCATTAAATCCCATTAAATCCTTCAAAAAATCCCATAAAACATCATAAAACATCATGGATATATCACCAGTGTCACCATAAAAAACCATGAAATCACCATGAAAAATCACCAGAAGCAGCACTTAGTGCGCGCCTGCTAAGACGTCCCGCCGCCCAGGTGAGCTAAACATGGACCTGGCGCGCTGGCGCGGCGATGTCGGATGGGAAACTCTCCGAGTTCCGAAGAAAAAAAATGACGATGAGGATCAGGATGATGATGATTGTCATTATCATCATTGTCTATATGATATATAATTATATATATAATATGTGAAAATGATGATGATGATGATGATGATGATGATGAAAAAAATATTATTGTTATGATTCTTATTGTGTTTGTTATATGTATCATTGTGTATCTCTAGATCGAAAACGATGCAACCATATTCGAAGCATATTTCAGCAAACTATTCAGATATATTCAGATCGTACGAATGTCAAGTTAAAGCATTTATCTACTAGCAGAACCTCCAAATTGTTACCCTAGTAGGGAACAGGTTGATTGCATAACTGGAATCAAACTCCGCAAACCACTTCGCAAAGTTAGTTGTGTATGTGGGTGCGTCCGAAAAATGTTGTCCGTTCATTTCAACACACACGCGATTTCCTTTACTTTTATATTGGATTGAAAGTAAGTGCGTGGAATGTTCATGCTTATATATTTTCTTATATCCAGATGTGTAGAGATCTATGCACTGCTATCTTATATCCAGCTCTGGATTATCAGTATATTCATGATATTTTTCACAATCCGAGTCTTTTTTCTCTGAATGTGGTAAACCCAATAATAAAGCATCTCCCATTGGGTTTGATTATTGGATATACCACCATTTGGGATGAAAAATTACCCCAAAATGGTTGGCTAATGGGATGGTTTTCTCAGCATTTGCACCACAGCGGTCTGGAAAATCCACATTTTTCCCATAAACTGGTTGGTTAGTAAGTATTCAATGGGTGAGTTGATAATCCCCACTAAGCCACTTAGGCTACTAACGCCCAAATCCATGAACCATCAACGATATCAACGATATCCCCATAGTTTTCATGCTTTAAACCCCATTAAAAAACAAAAAAACATGAAACCATTAACGTTACTTTCTTCATGGCTCATCAGCTCGACCACATGCCAGGCACACAGCATAAAAGACAAGAGCCATATCCAAGAGGAAGCTAAGACTTCCAAATGTCGAGGAGAAAACCTCAAAAAATCTGCAGAATTGGTGTCCGGCTTGTTTCTTCAATGAATTTATATATATATATATTTGTATATACATAGTATATGTATATGTATATGTATATGTATATGTATGGATATGCACTTAAATAGATTAACATGCTGGGATTCAAGGACTCCAATAGCTACCGGGTTCCTGGGTTCCTGGAGGATCGGCGCAAAGCAAACCATGGGGTAACCAGGGCTAAGCAGAGACCCAGCCATCGAAAAACGCAAAGAAATTGTTGGCTATATATCTACTATATCTCTGATCATACATCCAGATTGTGGTTGGTTGATATATGTTGATATGATCATTCAGATACGTCTCGAATCTCGAGAGATTTAGATCGAAAACTATATGGGGAACTCTTTTGTGCACTTTCAGATAGATATTGGAATATCCTGGAAAACCACAACTTTCAAACGGATGGGACCATCATCCATAAATGATCATAAAAATACTGCTTGGTGGTTGACCTACCCATCTGAAAAATCATGGACTTCGTCAGTTGGGATGATTTTCCATTCCCAACTGAATGGAAAGTCATTCAAAATTCCATGGTTCCAGTCACCACCAACCAGTATTATTCAAGGATCAAATATCATCAGAATCATGACCAACCAGAGGTTTCTAATGTCAATTTAATCAGAAAATCCACAACATAAATGGATATACACCATTATTATCCTATCATTATACCTATCATTACTATCATTATCTGATAGTAAATACCATGATAGGAATACAAATGGATACAAATGGGTGATCTTCCATTGCCAGGTTCACCTTGCGTTTGCCCCAGGTTGCCCCCACGCCGAAGAGACCCGATGAAAGACGGCTGCCGCCGTTGCGCGTTGCGCTGAGACCCCGAGCTTCCTCTTCCAGGGAGATAAAAGAATGGCCTGACAAAGACATACGCCGCCAACGCATTGGGAGATGTTGTGATACTGTGGATGGGTTGCGAAATCCTGCACCACCTTGGATGATTAAAACCCTATGAATAATGGGATAAACCACCTATTAACTGGTGCAGGATTTCTTCCATCCACCGTATGATGTGCAGTTACGCTATCTATATCTGAATCTAAATATAATATATATATATAATTATACATCTATTTATACCTACATTATTATATGTATAATCATACTATGAGGCTCAATGCATATGATTATACATAAATTTATGTTAATCATGTCTAATCATGTGTATAATTATAGACGTATATATGTATATTGGGATTCATCTCCAAGCATACATGGTTGATCATGCTGTACATGCTTTTCGAAACCTCTGACGGCCGTTTTTGCTGAGTGTCCATCCCTCATGCATCGGGCTCCAGTACATGCAGATTTTCACGAAAAAAGTGATTTCAGCAGCCAACAAAAATAGGGAAATAATGGGGACATACACTTTGGAAATCGATTCCGGCCTTGGGCATTTCACAGACTTTCGATTTACCCTTGATTTTCCCATAAACATTGGGGGATTTGATATTGCTAGATATTGAGGACGAATCGACAGCTCAACTAAAAAACTGGTTTTGGAAGTGGCTGAAAATGGGTTAAATCCTCCAAAATGGCTATTCAATAGGGTCAATTTAATAATAAACCATTCGATTTGCAAGGTGCTTGGGCCCACTTTTTTCGGAGCAGCCCATGAACTTCATATCCTCCATAAACATCCATAAACCATCGAATTCAGCAAGTGAACTCTGCGTCATTTTTTTGCTATCGTAAACGGACCTCCATTAGCTATCGGTTAGCCTTTTTTTTTACCTACCGATGATTTCACGCTTTGCGAACTGGAAAAGAACATCATCCGAAATCCGAAAGATAAATTCATCATCAGAATATATATATGTATATATACACATCAACCATTATATATATATCATCCATTTCTATGGCCCATTTTCGCTATGTCAAATCACCAGAGGCGATTTTTTTGGCAAATTTTCCGATGGTTTTCCTATGCTATAAACCCAGCTATAAACCTCCATTTATAGTGAATTCCTCCATCTTTTTCCCTATTTTTCCCATGTAAAATCGGCATTTCCCATCCATTTTTCTATCATTTTGGATCGGACACCTGGTACAGGAGGAAGATCAACGCCAAAACCAGGCTCACCACGATGGGCTGGGCACGTTTTACGTTTAACATGGGGAGAAGAACTTCTAGGAGAACGATGTTTCTGGGGGATAATCATGGGTTGCGAAATAAACAGATGATACCCTCTAGTAAATAGGCAAACCATAGGAAAACCATCATAGGAAAACCATAGGAAAACCATAGGAAAATGGAGGTTTACCCTCTGGCAATGATTAACATAGCTATTGAACATGGCCATAGAAATAGTGGATTTTCCCATTAAACATGGTGATTTTCAATAGCTATGTTACATTACCAAATGATAGATGGCAAACATCCCACTATTTTGGATGGGTTTCAACCATCAAAGCTGGTGCAGGATTTCGCAACCATCCACAGTCTTGGAGAAAAACGATGGAATAGTAGTGGTAACATGTGGTAATTGAATAATAATCTTGGATTTGCGCAAGGAATACCCCAAAGAAATACAACATATTCCTTAAAGATTCCGATTCAGTAGTGGTTTTCCCAAGAAAATACAGATCATTTCAGCAAATCCAGGTACATGTGAGAATAGAATGTGGATAAAAATATGATTCGCGGACTTGTAAAGTGAAAACATTAAACATTAACATAGACGATTTAGCCCTATAAATCCAGAAAAAAAAACATGGGAATAATCAATCGATATATAGGATGATATAACCAACAATATTAAGGCAATGGAGGAATTGAAGGGATGAAGGGACAATTTATAGGAACTCTCCATGGCTCATGGGAAAAAAACATGGTTTCCTGATGTTTCCTGTGGATAACTTTCCTCATATAGGTATACCCTAAAAAAAAACATCATTTTCTGCTTGAATCCCGGAATGGTCGTGGTGAAGCTTAGGCCACTAAGATCCACATTCAGCACCGTAAGGGATGGGATTGGGATGGGAGGAGTTTCATCACCCCGATCCCTCAAAACATCCAAGGTTTGTATGGTCAATACGATCCGTGCTTTGTAATTCAAAATGGGATCCGTTTGTATCTATGATTTGTAAGTGAATTATATATATCTATACTTATTATACATCTCTATATAGTTTATATACATCACTCTCAACTTTGGAAGCCTCATCGCTAAAAACCCAAGTACGAACATCCGAACTTCAGCTGATCCAAGGCGCCTTTCCGTGATGTTTACCCCATGGAATTTAGCACTTTTGTTTAAAAAAATGATAGGATTGTTCTTCTTTACAAGGTCAGGCCGATGTTTCAGTTGACTTCAAAACCCATCAACAATAGATAATAGTTATACTATGTTGTATTATGTTATTATGTTAGGATGTTATATGAACGTTATATTCCCACCATAAATACAACGGTCAAGTTATGTGCGTCAACCTGGACATCGCCGACAGTCGCGTTTTTGGGTGTGGGCCTCAGGGCCTCACCTTTTTTCATCATGAATCCCTACAGGATGGGGCCTCTGTTCGTGAACGCTAACTAAGTTGGTGCAGTTCTAACTATCGTAATGTATACTGGTTGGTGGTGCAATAACCCCTCTGAAAAATATGAAAGTCGATGATTACTCCCAAATTATGGAAAAAATAAAAAGTGTTTGAAACCACCAACCAGTAACAATAGTGTATGATAACTATAATATTAAATAGTTTTTCAAAAAAACAACAACTAGGGGGTTTATCACTATTTCATAACAAGTTGGTGTATGATACGCAAATAACTATATTCAGATGAGGTTATAAACCAACAAACATAACTGGGGGCCCCATCCTGTATTAAACTTCATTAAACCCCAGCAAACCTTCCAATCATCCATTAATCATCCATCATGACAATTTTCTAAAACTTGACATTCTGGAAAGGTTCATAATTTCAGTGAAAACATATTCGTCTAAATGACCTTCGTTGCTTCTTAGCTTCCCCAAATAAGGTAATGCCTTCGAATGTAAATTGCTTGTAAGCCTATTATTCCCCATCATATTTGGTTTCCCCAATTGAGCAGTGTTCAAAATCCCCTCTATCATTCCATTATACTGGTTGGTTTATAGGGATTCCCCTATTGGATTATTGTAATCCCCAACATATGAAGGGTAGTATAATCCCCCAACTAAACATCAACCAACAGGGGTTTCGCAGCCACTGCTCAATTTACCCTCTGGTAATTTGTTACATAGCTATTGAAAGTGGCCATAGAAATGGGGTGAGTTTTCCCATGAAAAATGGGTGGATCTTTCCATCGTTTTTTGTAAACGTTTACGGCTTCTTAGCTTCCCGCGTCCCGGTTGGTCCCCCAAGGGGCCCCCCACGAAACCCGGCCACGCAGCACCAGCCTCGCAGCTTATGGGCGGTGATGGGAATTTTTGCTGGGGATATGGTCAAAACCCTGGTACCCAAACTGTAAAAGAGCTGGTTAATGGACGTTTACTCCCCCAAAAGATGGTAATTTCATAGGTTTTGACCCATCCCCATATAACCCACACTGGGAATAAATTGGCATGTTCAGCAAAAAAAGGTGATTTAATGGATAACAATTGGATATAAGTGAGCATATATGGGATCCACTCATTCAGCAGCAAACAAAGCAACTTCAAATTCAGGTTTCGAGTGTTCTGCCACCCAATGCATGTCTCTTAGAGTCTGTCATGACCTGCTTATGAGGTACACAAGTGAGGACAAGTTCAATGTTTAAACGTATTCATAACTTATTCACTTATAACTTGTCATTTTCGATGAGCCACCAGACTATCAAGAAATATGAACGTCATTTTGTTGATCATCACCTGTAGATGGTGGGTCTTCCACCAGGATAGTGGAAACAACATTGAACATCTACGATGTGGAGACAACAGAACATGAGTTGATGCCATCATTATCTGGTTGGTGGTGCAACAACTATCTTGAAAAATGATGGAGTTCGTCAATGGGTTTCGGATGACATCCCTTTTTTATGAAATGGAAAATAAAAGCCACATGTTCCAAACCACCAGCCAGCTATCATAGGTCACAAAACCTTGGTACCCTACACGTTAGTTGAGGCTGGATGTGAATTTTCCAATAGTCGGACTCTGCAAACTAGCGGCCATGGTGTGTCTGCAAATTCTGGCCCCCAAATCCCATCAGCCCGGCTTCGATTTCGGATGACTTCGCAGACTTCGCACCAGGCTTTTTGGGTACAATGTGGGGCCCCCAAACGATAGCTATATCAGTTGGTCCACATAACTCCGTTATTTCACCATGGTTTATGATACGCACATAACTATATTCCAATGGGGTTTATAAACCATTCTGGGTAAATTACAATATTTCACCAACCTGAATTGTTCGGCCATTTGGGGATGATTTCCCTAACATAAACCATGATTTCCAGGGCTCGGTCGCAGTGAGGTCGTGATGAAATTTACCCAGAATAATCTGGTTTATATCTAGATGTAACTATAGTTATATTATAAATGGTGATATGTTTCACCATAATGGGTCTATGTTAATTTACCAGCGGGTATAAACCATGAAACATTTCACTGGGGGCTGCCATTGCCACATTGGCCCATCCCGCGCATCAGGACCTTGGCGCCCTTGAGTTATGGGACATCCCCCATAGCTGGATGGTTGTTAATGGAAAGTCCCCCCAAAAATGGATGATTTTTGGGGGTACCCTATTTTTTTTCTTATGACACTTCCATATCTGTAAATGATCATTAGATGGGGTCACATACAACGACAAACTGTATATACAAACCAACATAAATCATAGACATACAGTACTACGTACATCACCATACTTCATTATAAATTGATATAAATTTATATAAATTGATATATGCATTGATATAAATTGTAGATATATCAAAACTCATCGGCCATGTTGGTATTTTAGAGCATCAAAACACATCGGCCATTTCTCGGCCAAGTCCCCCACAGGATTGATGGCAAAAATGGCCAGGAGAAGCAGCAAGGCCCACGCTCCAGCCACCTAGGCTGCGCAGCATGGATGAAGGGTAGCAACCACTGCGAGGGCTGATTTTCTTGGATTTTTCAAGGATTTTAAAATGGATCTTCAATGGATTTTTACCGGATTTTCTGATGTTTTTAATGGATCTTGATGGATTTTCTTCATAAATACATGAACAAACAAAACACATATGAATAGGCACAAAGCCATTGGCCCTCTCATGCAACACATTGACCCAAACCAAGCCAACCTGTTGCACTTCTAAGAAGATGATGACGAAAAGAGAGAGCGAAAGCTGGGTTGCAGCTTCCCATGAGGCCTGAATTATAGGATTCAGCCATCATCATCCAGTTTTGTTGGTATCTATCTATCTGGAATCTATCTCTCTCTCTCTATATATATATACACACTATTTTTATACATGCGTATGTATGTATATATATATAATGGATACAATGGGCTTACATACTTCCAAAAATGGATACAGTGTGTATATATATATCCCATGATATTTCATTCTGTTATATCCTATTCTTGCTGGATTTGCTGGGACCCGGACCATCAGTCTTCGACGAAAGTCCTCGTGCATCTCCATAGACTGCGTTGACCGTCTGCTATCTCTACGACACATTGCCTGGAGCGAGGGGGTTTCACAGCTCCAATTTTCCCAGCTACGTATGGCTGAAAATGGAGTAACTATACCTATTTTCAGACAAACCCAGGGACGTTTGGGGGGTAATTTTGGATAAATATAAAACAACATGAGCTTATTTACTCCAAAGGTGGCTATCATTTACCTATAATGGGTTGCAGCAACCCTGTTTAACAAATGATTTTGTATGAGCAACAAATTAATCAATGGCATCAATGGGCTTTAACCCATCAACATTGGAGATACATATGGATCAACATGTTTTTTTTTTTTTTTATCACCTTAAATTGGATCATGCATGGATTGATGTGGTCAAATCACGATACTTTCATGGTCTATAGTCATCCATCCCATATTATCCATGAAAATGATTGATGCCAATCCATCCATCCCATATCATCCATCCCTTCTTATGGCTGGGATATTCCATTCATATTGGCCTGAAACAATGGGTAAATGGATTGATGACCATCCCCAGCCACTACCAGTGGATCCCATGTGGAGTTGTATCATGTTCCACAAAAAATCATCACATGAATTGTACATTAAATCACTGGAAGTCCATCCTATCAGATATCCTATGTTATATCATGATTTTTTGAAGTTGCATCATGTTTTTTAAAAGGCAATTTCGGATCCATTTTGAGACAAACATAGATAAACCAAGCCGAGGTCGGTCTCCCTCCCATCCTTCGAAGTCTGGAGTATAAATCCACAAGCCGAGCCGACGTATCCAGACAGTATACTTGACGTTATGGCTTCATTATGTGGAACTAATTGCATAAGAAAACACTTTGTAACTAGTTAAAAAAAACTCAGCTCAAAGTTCCAATAGCATCCAACAGCTGTATACTTGAAAAACTATTTTTGGCAATCACTTGCAACTACTTGCAATTGGACGACCAATTTTCCAACTAGTTCAAACTAGTTGTTCAAGTTGTATAGTTGCAATTAGTCACAAGTTCCAACTGATTATTACAGTTCTTGGTTCCAGCTATCATGTGAGCTGCTTGTCCATCAGGTCCTGAAAAAACAGACCTTGTTCCACTTGGGCCTCTCCAATTTTAACATATGTTCTCTATCTTTGGACAAACCCCATATAGTCCATGTTGCTGGTTACATCCAATCATTATTTCATACAGGATGGCCCCCCCAGTTATCAGTTGGTTTATAACCTCATCTAGATATAGTTATAAGAACCATTCACCAACTTGTTATGAAATAGTGATCAACCGCTAGTTGGTAAAAATAAACCCTATTTAATATTATAGTTATCATACACTATTATTATTGTTAGTATTATCATTATTATTGTTATTATTATTATTATTATATATATACTACTATAACTATTTGCACCAACTTAGCGTTCACGAACTGGGGCCCCTTTTTCTGTATGGTTGGCCATGTTGATCCACCGCTTTGGGGTCGGGAAAAAACCCATTGGCCCGTTCGTTACTTAAATTTCCATGTGGGGGTGTTTGAAAATTGATTGTACACCAATAAATTGAAGGCCTTTTATGGGGGAAATGAACGTTTAATCAATTTAATCCATTCGAATGGGCTTATCATTTTCTATTTTCAGACCATTTCTTGTTTGCTATTTTTTGGGGTCCATTGGAGTGTCTTCCATTTTCCAGACCCATTTTTCCTTTGAATCCACATTGCCCAATCAGTTTAAACCGGAAATCCACCGTGTCAAACCTCATCAGTCGGGACGAGGATTTGTTTGGTCTCTAGCGTCTGAGCCTTCAGAGCGTTCAGAGTCAAGTCTGAGCCAGATGGGTTTGTTTCAAGAATAGGGTTTCTCAATGGATTGGTTTAAGGGAAAATCTACAGGAAACCATGGTTTTTACCATCAAATATAGGGTTTTCCTGTAATTTTTCCCATCATCCAATTCTATGATTCATAAATCCCCAGTTGGGATAATATGGAGACATTGTATGGTTCGGCCAATGGTTTCTGGAAATTTTATTGGGGAAACCCCCACTGCGTTGACGTAACCGTCATCATTATCCCTGTTAAAGTAAACATGTGGGGTGGTATATCCTATTTTCCGAGAAACCAACATGGTATCATCATACAATGCTAATAGGAGATATACTTAGTATTGATAAAATCCCAATATGCCAATCTTAAAGGGGTGATAATGGCTAATAGTGGATAAAAATGGTCAATGGTGGCCATTCATGGCTTATAATGGCGAGTAATCCCTCCCCCTTTCATTTTTTCACATCCTCCAGAAAACATAACTTTCGATTGGGGATGAAACCACATATTTAATGACGTGGAACCATAGAATTGGGGGATGGGACTGCTTTCAGAATCTCTTCCACTGAAAGAATCAAAACTGCGACTTGATTGATCCTGGAATCACATGAATTTCATCTTAGCCCACAAATGGCTATGTGTCAAATTGGACAAGTTCGTCCATTTGGGGATGAATCCCTGCAATCGACACGCATGATTCCAGTGAGATCACTATGTCTTATCACAGTGAGTCTTCGACACAGAATTTGTCAACCCAAATTGCAGATGCTTTGGTCCAAGACGTGCCCCATAGTTGTTTCTGGACCCCAAATTCAATTCGCAGAAACGATGCAATTTTCCGGGGGTTTCCGAAGTCATGGTGGTACCCCCAAATCATCTAAGTTATTAGACCATGACTTAGCATTGAAACACATGGTGACTGGGGGATCCCCATTTTAGGAAACTATCCAATATTCATTTGGTTTCAGTTAGTCCTTGAGGACGCTATCCAATATGAAAAAATCAAAGTATCACTTCCACTGAAACATGTTTC
>Ga0126342_10011896_pt1 | contig 15537 bp, 17 predicted proteins | sample Cyp1metagenome_FD_92528 | JGI IMG/M metagenome (GOLD analysis project Ga0126342, IMG submission 92528) | Coral microbial communities from Lord Howe Island, Old Settlement Bay, Australia - Cyphastrea 1 metagenome | ecosystem: Host-associated > Invertebrates > Cnidaria > Coral ...
CATTCCGTAATCCATTGTGGTCCGAGGGCCCTTGAGCCATGTCTAAACAGACATCGGCTGACGCATCGAGGTAGAGAGAAAACACGTGTGGCGCTGACCGCGCATTCCCCTTGTGTTTCAACAATGGGGTATACCGGTATACCCCCAAATGGAACATTTAAGGGAAAACATGACAATTTTGTATAATTTTCATATGTTGACTCTATTTTCAGACAAACACGTGTGTCGTTTAGCAAACCATAACAAACTACACTCGATGCTTTCAAGGAGTAGGCGCTTACTTGTTGTGGTTTCCCCCAACCTCGTGGCTGGACAGCCATTCTGAAAAAAATGGAACAGAAGAGCCGCGAAATGCTGGTTGTCCGATGACATATATATTTTGTTTTGTCATCTTTTATTCTTGCATACGGTACGTGGAATAATGATTCCTCAGCACATTCCGAAGCAGATTGATTCAATGGATTGGTTTCTTTTGGAAAATCCAAACCGGAAACCCGCCAAGGCGGTTTACCTTCAAATTTATCATGGTTTCAATTGTCAATCGCAAATATTCCCTTACACCAACGCAGGGATATGAATGACCAACATGAAACCATGTTCCCCTTACCCTCTGGTAAACTAAATTAAACTAGCTATTGAAAATGGCGATAGAAATAATTAGTTTTTTTACCTATTAAAAATGGTGATTTTCCATAGTTATGTTAGTTTACCAGAGGGTAAATGATGCATTCCCCATTGGGAAAATATTTCACCAATTCTATACCTTCCAAGGCCAAGATGCTTGCAGCAAGCGCTGGTGATGCAGACGAGGACCAGCTGATTAGCCGTTGATGACTTGCTTTAGATTTCATAAACTGAGAGATCCAAAGTGAATCGCAATGAGAAATAAAGAGATCATGTGCTTTCCGTCATTGATTGTAACTAACTGATATTAACTGTAACTGGACATGGTGATTTCGTTAATCTCAATTATCACCAGTATAAACCCCAATTTTTGATGGTAAAATCCCATCAACTGATGATGTACCGAATGAACAACCAACGGGGTTTCGCTTAAAATTGGGGCACCCCAACACCCCAACAGTTTTCGCCAGCGGAAGCGACAGATCCAGCCAGTGGCTCATGAGTGAAGAAGACACCATTTCCAGCTCATGTTGTTAGGAAATTCGCTGCAAAGGGCACGTTTTACATTTTGCAAAGTAAAGCCTAGAACCGATTGTGGATCTGCGTTGCTGACCCAAGTGTCTCAACCACCAGAGTTTACCAGAGTTTGTTCATGTTTATTCCCATTTTTCTCCTAGTGAACATTCCCATGTTCATTAGTTTAGGATGTTACCCTCTGGTAAACTAACATCACTATAGAAAGATCCACCATTTTGAATAGGTAAATCAACTATAAATGGGGTATTTTCAATAGCTATGTTAGTCATTACCAGAGGGTAAACTCCATTCAAACGTCCCCATGCCTTCCAGCGGTAGGACTTGCTGGAAGTTGCGTGGGTCCCCATGGAGAAGCCTTCGAAGTCAGCAGCCGTGCCCAAGGCTTGTCCCCATTTCCGTTTTGGATCTTGTTCTGGGACCAAAACTTGGGGTTTTCATAAATGGGGGTACCCCCAAATGGATGGTTTAAATGGTATAGCGGACAATCCCATTAAAATGATTTAAAATGGATGATTTGGGGATACCCCCATTTTAGGAAACCTCCAACTGTCTAATGGAATCTAATCAACAAACATTGAGCTTCATCCTGTCATCCAACAGAAAAGGAGATGTGAGTTAACCGACAAGAGTGCGGGTTGATTCAGTGAGAATGGTGGCAAACAGCAGGGTGGCAATCAGGAAGTATTTGAGATATTCATAGAATTTCCACATGCTCCATGTAAATATGGTAATTGCACTGATGTATATTGTTATATTATGTTATATTTAGCTTTCTTTGGGCTGCTTTCAAAATGAACTTGGTAGCTCTCGCCTGCATGGAGTAGTCGGGAGTCGGGTATCACCATGGACCTGGTTGGTTGATGATAACCAGAATTCGGCTGGTAGATGACGGCTGGTATACCAGGGTTACCCGAAGCCATGTTTCCTGAAATGCAGGAGCCGCTATCGGATCAGTCCACATGCACAAAGATCGTTGTACCCTCTGGTAAACTAACATAACTATGGAAAATCACCATTTTTAATGGGAAAACTCACTATAAATGGCCATTTTCAATAGCTATGTTAGTTTACCAGAGGGTATATCATGGTATATCGGCATATCCAAAAGTGTTTCGATGTTTTTGTCTCAATATTTGGCTGCATTTGGGAATGAACATCCAAAAATAACCAGCTCCATGCAAGTTTTATCCAAGTTTTCCCGTGCTTGGTGTTTCATAAGCCATGACAACCTATAATAATATGTCATAAGCCATCATTAACATAGCAAAGTTTGGTGTTTCATCTTGGGTGTCTCCAGAGTTTGAACCCCTTCCATCGCATGGTGGTCGTTTTCGTCCCAGGCTCCACTGTTTGTTGCTGCGGGTGCCCTGAGTGACGCCTTGCAAGCGGAGTTCCCTGATGCCACCTTTGTGGACGGAACCAAGGACTTCATAAAGCTTGGGGATTAAGTGCTTAAATGCGGAGTTAAGCAGAAAAAATGGTGGATTGGTGGGAGAATGGTACAATCATGAACTGAGGTAAACCAATGAGAAACCATCCCGTAAACTTACAAACTGTTTGTATATTATTTGGGATGATGTCTGGTCATGACCATAGGCGACCGTAGGCAATTTCTGAGCCACACCTGTCTACCCTTGCCGTAGCCAAGTTTCACTCCCACATCGTGATCATGCCAGCATGGCAGTTGTGCGTGTTTTCGCCATAGGAGGCATTGACTTCCACGATGAAAGATCCACATGGCGCCATCATCTACGTGGCCGCCCTCTCGGAAGACTGTCCCGAGATGGAGGCCGGGGTCATTGAAGGGGATCAGTGGTAGAACTTGCTTTGGTGATGTTGGGAAAACCCAGAAGCTGATATCACCAAAGAAATTTGCAGTCAAGGATTGGCAATCAAGCAACTTTCCAATGAGCTGTCAGGCGGGGTTGGATTGGACCGAAAGCTTTTCTACATTTTTCTACCCCGCATGTGACTCCTGTGGCACGATCCATGAGGTCTTACAATCGGCGTTGCTGACCGCACAAGTGGCCATGCAGATGTCTTCGCAGCGACTTGCTGTGCCACCCATTTGGTGGGTGACAAAAGGAACCCAGGAGCGATGGTTCACCCGCCTTGGTTGCTTCCCTGTGTTGCAACCATGGATGTGTGAGGTTGTGTTGCAGTAACTATGAACTTAAGCTTTGTTCTGTAAGACTTTCTACCACGGATGGCTCGAAGAAAAAGATGCTTGGAGAAAATCCCTGACAATAGAGGCCTCTGTTGATCGATGCAACAATTCGTTCGACTATCAGATTCTACTTCGTGGAGAACTAGATCCACGATTCTTTCTGTGGAAGTGTGGCCGAGAGTCTCAATGTTAACCCTGTAGGGCTCTGAAGAATTCACCTTGACATTCAGATTTGGGCCGTTTGATTTTGCATTGATCCCCAAAAAGATTAAACAGGAAATCACCCTCAACATGTCTCAAGACAGTACGAACTTGAATAACTGTTCTATCTTTTCAGGAAATCCATCCATTTTTGGGGGTACCCCGTCTTTTCGATCCTGTAATCCATACCCATATTCACGACCCATCATCCGCCATTTCCAGAATGTTGTTTTAGGGGGCAAATCTACAACCCCCAACAAATTTGATGGTACAAGACCCATCATTTTTCCAGACCCACGTATTCCACCTGGTGGCACAAATCATGAACTTGACACATTTAGATCGATCCAGTGGATGTCATATCTGAAATTCCAATTGCTTAAATCATGAAGGAAAATGACGAAACACCTCATGAATCATTCATTTTTGCACCGAAACCATCAATCTCCATGGTGCCATTGAAATTACTCTGGCACCAGTGGTACCGCGTCGCCAGGACAAGGTCACACGCAGCTACGTCCACGGCGGCTTGTGGGGCCTGGCACGCACCTTCCGCATGGAAGAGCGCAATGTGTCTCTCAGGTCGGAACCTTTGGGATGACTGGGATGATGGAAACCTGGTGGCTTTGTCTGAAAATCGCCATCAATGGGCCGCCATCCCATAGACTGAAAATATAACGTGATATAACATGATATATACAATGGGAATATATGACTATGATATAATCAGCAATGTGATCTGTTTTTTGTCTGGATTGGGAAAGCTCCAAAAATTGATGCTTTCAAACCTCATCTTCCATATTAAAATTGCAATTTGGGAGTAGATAATCCATTTTCACACGCACCCGTGTTGGAACTAGTGACCCAAAAAGATAGAAAAGTAGATTACCCCTACTTCGGTGGGGGTTTAGCGACGGAAAGTGTTTTGGAGGTCCCAATTTCTTGTTTTGGGGTCTCAGCCCTGGAGAGTTGGTTCCCCACAGCTGCAGCAGGTGTTTGGACCTGGACGATACCTCCAACTCCACTTCTGAAGCCTTGGCTGCGGAGCTGAAACGCTGGCTGCAGCAGCTGCAGAACAGCGAGGCGGGGTCGAGCTCGCCCCCCGTGGCTGGTTGGTTTACAAGCAGTTTGGCCATGGCTCACTCCCCTCCCCGGGACAAGCTCGACATGTCCTGTTTCATGCCAAGCTCCCTGCCAAGCTAGCTTTCGTCCCTTACCCCTAGGCCTCAAGTTGATTTGGCCATCAATTTGACTATACGACGATACATGTGTTGATTGGTTCTACCGATATGCGGATATGCGTGTCGCTTATATAAACTCATATAAATGGGCTGACATCTTAAGGTTTATTGCTTGTGTCCCCAGATGGAAGTGGAATGATTCCCGAGTGTGAGTGGTCATTACTGTATATAGTTTGCGGGATGCGGATGATCGGAGACTTTAGGCGAAGCATGACGAAACATTACGAAACATTACGAAACATTGAAGCATGGCTGGTATATATAATAGGTTTCCTGAGGCTTCCTAAAGATTAAGCACAACCTCATGATCTTTGGCCTGATGAAGAGAAAATCTGGAAACCATGAGTTATGTCCCATAAAATGTAGGTACTTCCTGCAAAGTTTCGCCTAAACCAATTCTAGGCTTCTAAAAGTAAACCATATTTTCAAAGGATTCCCCTTATATAAATGGTGGGCTTCCCATTGGGAAAAATAAGAATATCCTCATGTGAATCCCGATCCCCAGTACTGGTTTGAGGAAAATTTGCAGGAGCCCTATATTTGAGAGGGTAAAGCCAGGGTTGTTTTTAAACAAAATAACAACAAAGCTTACCAATCCATTGATTACCCTCTAGTAAACTAAAATAGCAATGGAAAACCATCATGTTTGATAGGTAAATCTACTATAAGTGGGCCAATTTCCATAGCAAACCCTTAGTTCACTGGGTATTTGATCCAACCATTGCATCCCCATGATCCCCGGCTCTCCGGCCAGGTTGAAACGGAAGTGGCCATCGCCGACGACAGCTGCATGGTCTCACGCCTCTCGCGGGCTGAAGCCTTGCCATTGAAGGCGGGCGAGTTGCTGATGTCTTCCCGCGCCTGGGCCAGAAACCTGTAGATTTCACCCATCAACAGCAAAAATGTGGGATTTTTCACCAGAAAAACCACCTGATTTCGGCAAAAAATGGCATTGAATCATCAACCATGTGGATTTCGTCATCGGGAGTTGACCACTTTGGCTCAGCGCCATGGGATGAGAAAGTCAATGATGGGCCCCGCAGCCACAGATTGTGAGGGGGTTCACAACCAGTGATTTTGCTTGTGTTACTGTGGATGGTTGCGAATTCCTGCACCAGTTAATAGATGTGTATCCCATTATTTATAGGGCTTCAACCATCCAAGGTGATGCAGGATTTCTTCCATCCACAGTAGTATTTGATTGCGACATTCAATTCTTGCCGGACTATCGCAGCTAGTGAATTTACTTGTTTTCTGCTCTAACTTTTGCCGTACATCGGTGGTTATTCCAGTGATTCCTTTACGTTGATATCTACTGGTAGCAGATATCCCTGATGTCTTTCTTGTCCCAATCTTTCTTGTTCCTCAACTTCCAATGATTGTTTGAGTTCAAGCCCTATGTTTGTTAATTGAGACCGCCCATTGCATGTGATCATACAAATCAATCTGCAATCCATTTTTGGCAATAGTATATATTCCAACCTGTTGGGGTCTCAGAACCATCCACTGGTTTCAGTTTCCCAAGGGTCATTCCTACAGCTAAGGTGGAAGCCTCTCCAACTTGAGGTCGGCGTTGAGTCAGGGTTTTGACCTGCTGATGGGGGAATATCAACCAACCAGACATAGGCTAGCGATTTGGGGTTGGTTTCAAACGCAAGAGAATTTGAACATATCCACAATAGAGATTCACTACATCCCATGATGGATATCATGTAATATAGATGTATATAAGAATATATCCCCACTATATCCCAAATTTATAGACATGTTTGGTATTGAGTGGGGATATCTTCCATGATTTTTGCTTCAGCTCCGCGAGGCCGGTGCTCCAAGAGACTCGCGCGGTGCCCAAGGCGACTGAGGCTGAGCTCCGTGTCTGCGCGGTGGGGCTGAACTTCCGCGACGTGCTCAACGTCATGGGCGCCTCGGATTTTGTTGGCTTCTGGGCCTGGGTGATTTTGAAAAAGGAAGCTGCTGATTTTTGGGGGATTTTGGTGTTTGGTAGAGATTCCCATTGGGGTCTGTATGCCACCCCTTTTGCTACTTTTGGCCGGAGGCGGCCTCAGCTTGGGCTACAGACTACAGTTTGTGGTCAGTTTTTGGCCCTTGTTCAGCTTTCCATCTACAGCTGACTGTTCTGTTAGTAGATGAGGATTTCTCAGAGCTGAATCTGGCTCTGATGGATCAATGTTGACATGCAATGCTGGCAGTAAATTAAAGAGGTTGTCGGATTATTGGATATTAAGAAGAGCCTATGGATCATATATGGCAGTAGGCTATAACATGCTATAACATTGCATTGTGCATGATCATTTTGCAGCGGATCTGTGTACATCGTAAATCTATTGTAAATCTAGGTTTCCTTGGATCCCCCAATCGTTGCATCGACCCACGTGAAACGTGCCGAAAAGGTCTCTACCCTGGCGATCCTGGACCCCCTGGAGCTGACAGCGCAGGCGCGATGGATTTTTGGGATCAAGGGATGGATCCCATGGGGATTTTTCAACATTTTTCAACATTTTCCCATGTGAATCATGAAAAAGATGCCACTGTTGGTTGATGATTCAAAGGGAAAAAATACTACCTGGTTTCTTGATGATGATTATACATTATACCCATAAGAGGGATAGCTACAGTATTCATTAACCAACATAGTGGGATGGGATATGGGTATTTTTAATGGCTCATGTCAACAAGTATTTCGCCGTAATGTTTCAACGTTTATCTATATAGCGGAAATTTACTTTGAACCTATCTTCAGCTCAAACTTTGACCCCGTGTCGGGGCAAAAGGTACTCTTTGATGATGTGGATTCATGTGGATTCAAGCTGCTTTTACAGATTTGACAACTCATCTCAGAAAGAGAACTTTTGATCAGAAGGTTCACCCTTTCAGGGATTAAAAGCCATTGGAAGTGTGCAAAGCTGTTGCAAACAGCAGCATCCACTTGCGAAGTCGGCAGGCACTGTGTTGTCCAAGGGTTCCGAGATCACTCACATTCGACGCTTGGCTTTGGAATTTCGGTCACGGTCATGGTCGAGTTTGTCTGAACATATCCCCAAACTCCCATGCTGCATGATTTTCCCTAAATTATCATCCAATGGCCATTTATTGGAGGTAAATCCATACGCAAATCCATATGCAAATCCATGGGATTTCTATCCCCATAGTGTCCATATCTATCCATACTATCCCCATGATGTTTTCCCTTTCCCCATGATTTCCCACATTTCTTGGAAGGTCTACTTAGTCATACTTAGAGACTTCACGACTTCGCCTTGCGTCCTCGCGACAGGAGCTGGTGATGACGTCTTTGGCGAATCTCCGGGCTGCCTGCGACGCTACAACTGCGGTCTGGCAGCGCTGCTGTCGCCCAAACCGCCCTCCTGGTCCTTTGAAGAGGCGCATGGCAGGGCACACGGGGCAGTACGGGGGCTATGATGGCTATGAGATAAGAAAAATATGAAATAAAGACAGATTGGAGGTTCCTAAAAATCTAAAATGAAGGATCCCCAAGTCACCATGGGTTTCAAGACTCAAATGGTCTTATTGATGATTTGGGAGTACGCCCATTTTGGAAAACCTCCATATTGGGAATATTAAAAGTGTTGATTTAATGGGATATCACTCAGATTTGTGGACACATCCATTTGTGTCTAGGTGACTTGATGCAAGTCTTGTCCCTCGCAGGCTTGCTGCATGCCGGTGATTTTCGTCACTGTCGAAGAGGTGCGGACAAGGATGTGGAGGAGGGTCGTAGGGGTCCAGAAATTGCGACCAGGTTCACAGTCTCCCGCCCGTGAGGGAAGAATATGGAAGAACATGGAAAATGAAATATGAAGAATATCATAAAATCAGTGAAGATCACTGGATAAAAGTAAAAGGGTACTCGCGTATGTGTTTGAAGCATATGGGACCCTCATTTGGGGTCCTATGGGGTCGTAGTCGACCGACCATAGAATATTTACCCAATATCTTTAGCAACAATATCTTTAGAATATTTACCCAACATTTCCCCATTTACCCAATATATACCCAGTTGCAAGGGATTGAGAAATGAACCATGATCTTTATGCAGATGTGTGATATGTTGTGATGATTCTTCCTACTCCCATCATGATTCTGCTGTCTGGATGTTGAGGTGTCCCTCTTGTAATCAAACTGTGCAATGAACAAATCCTCAGGTATGTCTAGTCGTATTATGTTACATCATGTATATTCGACTATGTTTCCCATTTTTCAAAATCCACTTGCAAAATTCAATAAATTACCATAATATGTTCTTCATCCTTTCGAAGTGAGTCTTCGCCAAAAATGATGGGATTTTCCATGATTTTCCGGTTCACCAGGTCGCCAGGGTCGGTCGCCATTTCCGCAGGCCCTTGGAGATCTGGCTCAGCTGAAACGCGGCGAGCGTTGCCTGATCCATGCTGCGGCCGGTGGCGTGGGGCTGGTGGCGATTCAATACGCGCAGCACGTGGGAGCCGAGGCAGGTATCGATCCATGGATGAAGCAATGAACCTTTGCTAAGCCACAAAAATTAATATGGTATGTTTATGTATGTACTAATTTATACTAATTTTCAAACAAAAAGGAGATTGTAAATATTCTGGTTGGGCCTTAGATTTTGACGACCTATCTCATTGGATGACATGATGAATGAATATGTATACTAGTTTATAGGAAATCATTGCTGTTCCCAGGAACTACTGGAGGAAGATCTGTGAAGTTCTAATTGGTTGATAGACGGGTGACGATTGTGGACAACCTCTTCGATTTGATGAAGATATCACATGTTGTAAATGGTTGAAAAGGAAGTATGTCCCATGCAAGTGAAACAAAAGACGCCAAACGACAATTATTATACAGAACATGGAAGATGTATGAAGATGTTACTTCATCAGTTTCATGGATGCATTTCACCAGGTTTCAAACAGGTTTGCCTAAGATTCATTGACCATATACCCTCATGGTCGCTTCCATAGAGTCTACATTCTCCTTAGTGAAGCTGCAGGTCTATGCCACAGCCGGTGCAGAGGAAAAACATGAGTTCTTGCGATCGATGGGCACCTTGGCAACAGGAAAGGGCTCATGTAACTATCACTGGAGTTTCATGGTATACGTTTGATGAGAAGGGTCAGAACAATCCTTTTTAATCTATTTTGATATAGGTGGAAGCAAAACATGGCTTTGCTTGTGCCCACTTCTGCTCCCAAGCCTGTGGGCAAACAGCCCTAAGGCTTATTTAACAGCCCCTAAGGCTTATTTATCTCAAGATATCTAAAGTGTAAGCAGCAGAACATGAGAACAACATGAGAACAACATGTCTGATTCCTTGTACCCCTAAAATATTGACGGACTGATCTTCCCCTTCGCATCGGGACTCTCACAGCAGGTGTGAAGTACATCACCAGCAGCCGCAACGGTGCCAAGTTCGAAGAGGACAGAGATGGTGTCCCTTCTTATATCCAGTCAGTGTTTTGAAGTACCCTGCAGTAAACGTACAAAAAGCAACAAAAAGCTATGGAAGTTAATGGGTGTCCCCGTTCTGACAATGATCTAAAACTAGTGGATTTTTCCATAGCTATGTTAATTGACTGGAGGGTATAGGTCTATTTCGAGATATATTCTTCAAACACATCGGAACTGCCAGTCCGCTGGCAAAAATCGGGCACTTGCAATTCCGCAAATTGTTGCAGTTTGGCTCTTTCCTCTCTAGCTCCAGCTTGAGAGGTTCTATGAAAGTACCTTTTCAAAATGAGACTGCCGTGCTGCTTCGCTCAGAGTTGCGCAGATTGCCCCAAGCTCAACTTGGTTTTTGTGTCCACGTCCGTAGGATTCTGGTAGTCTCTACATCTCTTCGCATCTCTTCATGGGCGCCATTGATGTTGGATCTACCGCGAAACGACCTCGAAGATAACTTGCTATATATTCCTATATGTATATCACTGTATATCCCATATTTCCATATATTTCCATGTAATTATATATATATTATGTATGTATATATATATGGAATTATATGGAAATATCAAGCATCAGGATCCAACAGCTGACCAGAGCAGGACATGAAGAATTTCCTGAAAGACACAGATGGCCTGGATGTGGTGTTGAACAGCTTGAGTGTCTCGGCTGGGGATGTGGAGATATGTAGATGGAAAGTTATTCACAGGTACGCATTGGAATGCATTGAAATATGTGTTTGAAGCTGATGGATTTATGAATTGCCTTATTCATGCTTGTTGCAGTTTGCTGAATACCATTGAAGACCTGAAAAAATGAATGTTTTGATACAACAGTAAACCTGACCAGCCAGACCAGTCCCTTGTCTCTACGACTTGAGGCCACGATGACTACATCGGTCGATCCCTGGCATTGCTGAAACCTGGCGGACGCTTCATGGAGATCGGCAAGCGAGGTGCCTGGGCGATCCGGGGGATCCGGATGGGTTTTCCCTAGCCATGACGGATCCGGCTGGTGCTGGTATATATGCGAACATAAAGGGGGTACCCTCTGGTAAACTAACATAGCAATGGAAAGATCCACCATTTTCAATGGGAAAATCCACTATTTCGACTGGGCCATTTTCAATAGCTATGTTAAATTACCAGAGGGTATATTGATGGGATCCATGGCACACCATATATATCCATATATAGCATACATGGATCCTATGGGCTATAGGAAGGGTAAGAAGTGGCGCTGCGGCAGTGCTGCGCATGGTCAAATGGCTTAGTCATGGTCAAATGGCTTAGTGAGAGTGAGTTTTGAAGGGAAAAAATGGCAGTTATGATCGAATATGAAAATGATGGGCTGATGGGTTTGATTTTAGGGATTGGATCAGATCACGATTTTTGACCTGTTTGTGATCCATGCTTGGGGATTGCTCTGAGCCACAAAGGCTTAGGCCCTTAGGCTCGCCGGCAGCAAAATTCACCTGTGGAGAGACTTGTTTCATCAACTCTTGAAGTGTTGACATTGACATGCTTTAACATATGTACCATGGTCATGGTCAAATCATAGTTCGTTTTCCCGTAAAAAAGGATGGTCACCCGGTCACCCCCCCATTCTCATTGAGGTCAATAGTGGATCACTGATTCCCACTGAGGCATTTGGAGCCACGACCAGATGTTCCAAGCAAGGCCTTGCGATGTTGTGCTGCTGCTGTCACAACATGGGGGAGTCTGCCTTCTCAGTTTTAGCAAGTAACCAGCTTGCAGGTCCCCTACCAAAACAGACTCCCAAGTTCTGGAGAACTCCAGTTGCAACATGTTGTAGGGGCCACACATTGTGGTGAGCTGTTTGTATTGCTCCAGCATGGTAGCTGGTCAGCTGGGAGGCCTGACGTGATGTATGAGAAGATTGCAGCTGATACCATGATGGATCCTTGGCTTTCGTGAAATGGGAAAGGGTCAAAAGTCGGAACACCCTGGGTTTTGGTAAATTCTAGGAGGAAAGCAGATTTTGATGATTTGCGGTAGGGAACATCAGAAAGCACCCATCTTCGCTGTAGTACCAAGTGTTGGCCTATGCCTATATTGCACCCACCTGTAAGTCTATAAAGGATTGTTCATCAATCTTATCTTGTTTTTTTGTCTTCTACTGGTAGCAATAGATCCTTCGGCGCATCCATGCTCATCCATTTGCACTCTCACAGGATCTGTTTTGCAGTGCAGGCGTTCACACGTTTCTTTTTTTTCTTTTTTTAATTTGCAATCATCTCACAAAATTGGAGCCGCAGCGATCATATCACAACAAAATGATCATATCACACGATCACAATAGGCCCAAAGGGATTTATAGACTATCCGGTAAATCATCTATAAATCATCTATAAATCATGTACATTTAATTTGTTTATTCTGCATCGCCATGTGAAACAACCAGAGGGTCATAAGATCTCGCTCTCCTATGTCTTGGCAGGACCTGGAACCTTGGAGATACAACGCCTACATGAAGCGACTTGTAGGACGCGTGGAGGAAGGCGGAGATGCCATGGGCCATGTATTCAGCACTGGTGCATCTGCTTTTCGTTGTTAGTTCTGGTATGTTTTTTTTCCATCATGTTTACCCTCTGGTTATTCAACATAGCCATGGAAAATGGCCCATTTATAGATGGTTTACCGATTAAAAATGGTGATTTTCCATGGCTATGTTAAATAACCAGATGGTAATTTCTATGTTTCATACCTGCAATTGTTTGATGCCGTGAATTTCCATTTTTCTCCCCCCCCCCCTTGGGGCCTTTTGGAGTGATGGAACGCGTACTGTATCAGGCACAAGGTCACCAGTTCAGCTTAGCGCTGCAGGCGGCTTGTCGCCCATCAACATGCACATCTTCGAGGGCATCGAGAATGGTGCCTGGGCAACACCCATCGTCGCAGCCACATGCGCCACCAAATTACCGCATTCGTATTCCCACAATCAGATTCTCGAAAAAATGGAAACACGCTAAGTGTAGCACCACTTTTTTTGGTGCTTTGGTTTCCATGACGTTGTTGTTTCCCGCTGTTTCATCCTTTTTCTGTTCTCGCACCGCGTTGCGGTTCTCGCCTTTGTTCAGGCGTCAACGCAATGCAGTTCCTGCAACGTGCCAAGAACATCGGGAAGGTCGTGATTAGCCTCCCGGCTCGGCTCGGCCACGTCAGGTCACCAGGAAGATTTGCCAAGGTAGACCTTGGCGCGAAGCAGGGATTTGCCAACAATATCTGCTTGGTGGTTTGGAACATGGCTTTTTTTTTCCATAATATATGGGATAATCCTTTTCGTTGACTTATATATATATATATATTTCAATATTTTTTATTTTTCCATATATTGGGAATAATGATCCCAACTGACTTTCATATTTTTCAGAGGGGTAGGTATACCACCAAGCAACAATATTAAAGGGGATTTTCGGATTTGACAATGTGTTGTTTTCATAAAGTATAGGTACTCAAATAATAAGCACTGGAAATTCTTGGAGATAGTCATCATGAGGATGTTCCCAAATGGATCGCTCCGAAAATCTGCGCATCGATCTGATTTAAGGGATCTTGGTGGGATGAAAATGATGAAATGGTCCCCAAATCCCCAAATCCCCAAAATGAGATGTTGAAAGCAGGACCCCCTGGAAAACCGTCGATATTTTTCTCATCTATTTGCAGACTGCTTTGCTTGCATGGTGCTGAGTGTCCAGCTTAAACAGGAAAGCAAGTGCAAGTGGTTGATGTGCTGGGTGAACAGTGCGCATCGTCACATTGGTTGGATGCCTAAATTGATCACTGGCACAGCATCATAGGTCAACATTGACATTGTACGAGCGCTGTGGGCCTTTGTCAACCTGCATGATCGGTGAGAAATACCCATAGGCTTGGATTAAGGTTGGAGTATTCTACCTTTATACAAGGGGTAGAAGTTGTTGGAATTGGGGAATGAATTGGAGAGGATCCATGGCGATTTGATAACCACACGTGGCCCATGTTCTAAAGGCCACTTCAGCCAAGGCCAACCCAGCACGATGGACCTGAAGACCGACTCGCACTACGTGCTCAGCGGTGGCATGGGAGCACTGGGAATGGTGACTGCTCAGTATCTACTGGAGGAGCTGTTGGGGCGGGTAAAGATCACCTTCTGGGCCTCACCATTTATCATAAAATAACATAAAATACCTGGTCTTTGGCAAGTTTGATCCTTCCAAAATGGAAAGTGAACAAGGATGGCATCATAAAAAAAAACCCTGCAATGAATGGTACACCGGGGATACATCGATGACCTCCACTGGTTGGGTGATCTTTCAAGGTGATCTGCCGCCACAGGAGGGAGCCAAGTCCATGTCTTTACTCTCACGGAGCGGCAGACCCTCTGCGGATATCACGGAGCTCTGGGCGCAACTGCAGGAGACACGGGGGAAACCACTGGGATCCACTGGGGCAAGTGGTGGAACTGGGGCAGTTCAAATGTGTTCACTTTGTCAAGGACGAAAACTTGATCATTTGGGTTTGTTTGAAAATAGAGTAGCCCTAAATCTCTTGGTCAATCATCATTTCCCAAATGAAATACTGTAGCTGTAAGTGGGGGTATACAATGGTATACATCATTTTCAGACAAAGTCATTTGAAGAGACTGGATTCTATTGATTGCTCAGAGGTACTCAACGCAAGTTAATGGGCTTTTTGGTGCTGGATTTTGGCACCAATACGATGGCAAGAGCGTTTGATTTCTGCTGTGTTGGTGTCGGAACTTGGGCCATGCCATGTTGAAAAAGATGTACATACCATACCCGTTTTTTGAACCTGCCATGGTTTCTATCCTGTATCACCCTCGCATGGGCAAAAATCGGGAGACGACGGACGTTCTTTTTTTTTTCTTGCAACCATTCATTTTGGCTGAATTATCGAACCCATAATATCCATCTTACTTACTTCAAGGAACTCGTACTCTGAAACCAACCTGGGCTCAAAATCATATCAACTCCCCCAAAAACATGGATGAGTACTAATTGCAAAGGGCATGAAAAGCTATTTGTGGGTCCATTCAATATGGCAATATGGTGCCGACCCGTTGTGTTGGTTGGTGTTTAAACCCCATTATTTAACAGAACGGCCCCTCATGGGGGAGTGATTTTTGCTCTAGAAATGGTCAAAAATACTGGTATTTACGGTGTTTTGTGACCAAAGTGGGCTTAAAACCGTTATTTTAGAGCAAAAAATAGAGTTCACCTCCAAAGGCTCTCATATGCTGTCATAAATCACTGGCATTTACAGACTCTTGTGGCAGGATTCA
>Ga0126342_10011897_pt1 | contig 15537 bp, 15 predicted proteins | sample Cyp1metagenome_FD_92528 | JGI IMG/M metagenome (GOLD analysis project Ga0126342, IMG submission 92528) | Coral microbial communities from Lord Howe Island, Old Settlement Bay, Australia - Cyphastrea 1 metagenome | ecosystem: Host-associated > Invertebrates > Cnidaria > Coral ...
AACCTCTCCTTTTCGAAGGTTTCCAAGCAGGTTGTCATGTCGTTTTGCGTGGCAGGCGTGGCACTTTGTGACATTCCAACCTGTTTGATAACGTGTCGAAAGTGTCAAAATTGGAGGAAGTCTTGCACGAAATGCTCGTTTTGCTGCGCCCACGTGTCTCGTCTCGAGTCTCTGGTTTTCCTGTGGCGTCGCCGTGTCTATGGGGGAAGCTGCAAAACATCTCCTTTTCGAAGGTTTCCAAGCAGGTTGTCATGTCGTTTGCACTCCACACTCCACACTTTACACTCCACACTCCCACACTCCCACACTCTACACTCTACACTCCACACTTTATACTCCACACTCCTTACTTTACACTCCACACTCCACACTCTACACTTTCCACTCCACACTCCACACTCTACACTACACTCTACACTCCGCACTCCACACTCTACACTTTACACACTCTACACTCCCCACTCCACACTTTACACTCCACACTCCTAACTTTACACTCCACACTCCACACTATACACTTTCCACTCCACTCTCCACACTCTACACTGTCCACTCCACACTGCAGACTGGTAACAGGGGAAATATGTACAAGACTGTTCAAATAAACTATTGCAGAAAGGTGTTCTGCGTGACTGCATATCCATGTGTTTCGACATCTGTACCATTAACATACGTGTGAGCATTCGGGTTCGTGGGCTGCATCTTGTTAATTGGAATATTTACGAGGATATTTTATGGGATGATATCTACAACCAAGAATGTCTGAAATTTGGGTCTCAAGATCGTGGTCTCTAATCAAACATGGGTTGATATTTACTGGCAAACATATATCGCAGTAGCCGATGAAAAATCCACCTGCCCTTGGCAGGACGGTGGCATCATCATTTCTTCCACGCCCGAGGTGCCGGGGTACCACTGGCGGGATGCTGCCCCTGAAATATGCCACTGGTGTTGTCCAAAAATGGGAAAATTAAAAAAAAATGGGGAGAGACATCAACAATTGAGAATATCATAGAATATTGAGGATATATTGAGAGAATTGGTCTATGATATGGTGGTAATCAATAAGTCAATAAGTATGATATTTTGCGCTTTTCCAAATTGGAGATACCACCATGACCACGGATGAAATGGTGCATCCTAGTTTCAAACAAACCCAATCCAAAGGAAATGAAAAAGGATCCGCCGAAGATGATTTTCTAATGAATTTCGAGGTTTGCCTGAATATCCTGACGTCTTGCCGCGTTTTAGGTTGATGCAAAAAATCCGGTTGTTTGTTGAGCTCTCAGTCCTAGAATCCCCCATAATGCTGGTCATGTTATTTAAATTGTTTGTTGGTTAGTTGTCTACTTATTGTTTTTAAATAGTATCTGGACGTATCCAGACAACAATCCATATGAGCAGTGTTCAAAAACCGTACCGTCAGTCCGTTTAATCCTTGTTGGTTAAGAATGAAATTCCCAGCTCATGGATAATGAAATTCCCCAATACAATGGGTAGTACAACTCAGTATAACCCTCGCACTTATCATCATCCAACCATCAATAACAACATCATGTATCACTTATGTCAACATCCTGTATTATTGATGGTTAATCTCGGTTTTTAAGACCACTTTTAATGGTTTTTCACCACGTAAAACCAGCCAGGAGCTCTTCTTTACGCCCAACGATCTCCCGGCAGCCTGGCAGAGGAAGGCAGGACATCTCCGGTGTCATCAAAGATGACAAGGAAACAATGGGAAAAGATAGGAAAACCATTGGAAATCACATATTTAGATGGAGGTTTGAACGGAAGATACTGTGACTAAAGATGGCTAAATATGGAGAAAACATTGGAAAATCATGGGAAATCCCCGAACTAAATGGAGGTTTCTGGCTGGGAAAATCAACTGTACATGGAAAATTGTCCAGCAAACCATGTTTGATTACCGGAGTGTAGCTTCCAGTAAAGCCACCCCAAGTCATAGACAGAACAGTTGAAAACCTGCACATCATCGAACTACCATCCTGGAAACACTGTTCTATCTTTTCAGGATTATATACTAAAAATTAAACATGGAATGATTAACCATACATGATGGGGCTTGATACCCATCATAGTTGATAAACTTGTCAATTTAGTGGGGGTTCCCCTCACGAAACACTATTAAATTAGCAAGTTTATCAACTATGATGGCTAGATTTAATGGGATAACCAAATATGGTTACAAAATGTTACAAACAACCCAAAACAAAAATCAAATCTAACATGGACTTGCAAAATGAGGTCCCTATTGGCCCTATTGGATGATTTTGCTGAATGTAGTGGATGTAGATATGGATTCATGTGTAGATCATTTTCCTGATATTTCCACATGTGTGTTATATAGTGAAGAGAAGAGGATAACCACCGAATAATTGGGATATGATATAATATTGATAAATAAAGTGTAATTGGTCACACATATGTTGGGGGAATTGTATTTGATGGTTAAACCCCCCACACAATTGGGATTTATCGAAAAAAATGTATTTAATTTATATAAGCCACAACATCTGGGTTTTCATTCATGATGAAATATGAGTATATTGGCAACAAGTCAGGGGGTATACTATTTGAATTAACAGGGATTAGGTATACTAGGACCCATTGTGGGAACTCTAGGGGGCAGTTTGGCATCTCAACTGTTTGCGTCATGTTCAAATTCAGCTGGGACTTCTGAAAACTTTGGACTTTGAATGCCCAGAAATTCCCTGATGCAAATGGCTTTGTCATGCTTTGTCCAAAAACTCAGGTAGACCACCAACTTGCCGTTCAAACGGACAATGATCAATCATGATTAAATGCTGTAATACTTATTCCAGGAAAGCCTTTGCCATATCATGCCATATCGATGTTTATAGATTTATATGTGGGTTCCAGTATCTCCCAGTCATGGGTGTTTCCGAAGTCATCAAGGTACCCCCAGTTCTCAGCAGGTCATGGCTGGAGAGTGCTCACAGCTTCAAAAGTCGGGGGTCCCACGGGTCCCACCTTGTTTAAGGCACCGGAAATGATGGGAAACTTCTTGGGGAATCATCCCAATATCCCAATTCTTATGGGATATCCAGGGATATCCCATTGCCTCTAAAGGATTTGTGATGATTTGGTGGAGATCCGATGGTAATTGGGCTCAGAAATGATTAGCAAGGGGACATATACCGAAAATGAGCCAGTTCAATATCCATTTTGAGAATGTTTGTTGTGTTTTTGGGGGTACCCCCGGCGCTTTTTTCTAGCTAGCTGGAAAATCCTCCATAAAGATGCACCCATATAATCCCATATGTAATATGGTAGATTATTTTACAGAAAGGGTCATTTCCCAGTCAGGCACGTTTGTTTATCATAAAATAAGCCTTGATAAAGAGTTTGCGACTGGCTTGATTTATAGCAGTTTGCTGAAAAACAATGTGCTGCCAGCATGAATCTTGGTGGAGACTCAGAGATCGGCTTGGTTGAGGGCCCAAGTTTCGCCAGTGAAAATTCGCAGATTCTCATGATTCTCGATGGTATATACCAGGTATATATCCGAAACAAGCAGATGTTATTGTAGCGGTTCCTTCCCATAAGTGGCTGGTTTCAATGGGAGGATCCTGATGATCCCCATCCCAGATGGTGAAATCCCCAACGAAGAATGGTATCCCTTGGCTAAATGTGTTAGTCAAAAAAAAGAAACAAGTCTTGGTGAAATTTGGTAAATGCCCATGTTCTTTCCAGTGTTTTCCCATATTTCTGTAAATATAATGGTGATTTATAGTGGATTTTCCCATTAAAAATGGTGATTTTCCATAGTTATTGGGGGTATGAAACAAACAAACAGTACAACTCTGGCCGCCAAGGGCCTCGGTACTCTTCACCTTGGCGTTGGCGCAGGGCAGAAGCTTTGCAAAGGAGGCGCCGGAGGACAGGAGGGATTTGTTTGTCTTAATGTTCTTGGTTCCTATAGTAGTTACTAGTACGTATACATTATCTAGTGTGCTAGTTTCAAGCACCATTTGTGTGAATTTACATTCCCATGAATTCAATATGAATTCCAGGTGACGCTTCTGTTTTGCGCTGATATTATCAGTGGCAAGAAGCCATGACCAGGACATATGTTTCTTCCAAATAAAACCGTTTATCAAATTTGATCAGTCATCATCCCTCATGATCAGTTAGATGTTCAGTCCGTTACATCAACATGTCTACTATCAGTCATACGGGGTTTGTCTGAAAATAGGATACCTCTAAATTTGATAGTTTATTAGTATCATCACCTTCCCTATTGTTCAATGGTGATTTGTGGGTACATCTATTTTTCTGACCCGCCCAGATCATCAATTTTCACGGTCAAGCGCCACGTTGCAGGTCATGGTGATCCCAGACCCTGAAGAGGTTCTGCTGGGCGAAGTGGTGCAGTTCAACCCCTCTGCCGGGCGCGGTGGCGGTGGGGCAAGGGGGAACCACCCGGCCTGGCTGATGCTGACTTTAATATTCAAAGGGTCATGAAACATGGGATTTCAGGGCACATATGTTCAGACAAACCCATACTTGAGGATATAGGACAGTGATTGTTGATAATTATGTGAAGTTCAACATCATTTGGGATAGTTAAGGATAGTGATCACCAATTGACGAATATTTTTGGAATGGGTAGTTGGAACCATCTGAGATAATTTGGTTGATAAGGAGGAAGTGCCGAGTAAGTTAGGTTTATGGCATGGTGGATATGATTGATATGGTGCTTGTGGTTGGGTTGATAGTACATGGACACAACTTTCTTCACAATTGCTGCGCACTTAAGAGTATGTCTCGGACTGCGCAAATCTACCAAATTGGTCATCATGTACTGTTTTTCCAGTTTTCCAATCTCTTGTCGCAGCAGCCATTCAAATCCGATACAGCCGAAACGTGGCCCCACTGCAGTGGCTTTATACAGTTGTTGCGTTGCAGGTATGGCTTCATCAAGCCCATAGCTGACTCAGTTTTCCAACAGGATGTCTACTTCAACATCAAGGAAAGGGCAGAACCGATGGAAGCAACTGACCATATTTGGGTGTGTCTGACAATGTAGTTTAACCCCCAAATGACCATGTGAATAGGGAATCGATGATAAACTTTCAAAACTAGGGGTACCCCATCTTCAGACATAGGGCCATATGGGCCCAAACGGGTCATTTTTTTATTTTGGTCAGCTGTATGGCATCAAAAATATCAGGATAAGTGAATGACCATCAGGTTGGTACCAGCACTAACCATTGATCCCAAGAAACGGTGGATGTTCCAATCCAATTCGTGGTTCCACTCTGAGTGGCGTCCGGATACGTCCGAAAACAAGCACTGGATACGGCCTCAAAATCATGGGTTTCCGCAAAGTTGGATAGTTGAGTAATGTTGAGTACATATATTATATTGTAAATCTATATAGTATATCATATCATATCAAATTATATTATATTTATATTATATTATATTATATTATATTTACTTTATTATATTATATCTTATTATATCTTATTATATCTTATTATATCTTATTATATCATATTATATGATTTTATATTAATTGTTATATATATATATATTGTATCTATATTTTGTATCTATATTATATATATATATATCATTTAAATATTATATCTATATTATATATTGATATTCTGTATATTCATATACAATAACTGAAATTATACTACACAAACTGATGAAGTTCAGGACAAGAGATGACTAGCGCGATTCCTCGCCAGGATTTGGCTCGTCCCTTCACAGATCAAGAACGGATGAGTGGTGCTATGGCGCTCAACTTGATCCTGGTGATTCACCATATACCCTTTGGCTCCCTCTGGTCAACTAACATAAGTTATGAAAAATCACCATGTTTCATAGGTAAATCAACTATAAATGGCAATTTTCTATAGCTATGTTAGTTTACCAGATGATACTCTTCAGTAAATGGACATAGACCCTGAACAGGGGCCTGGAGGATGAGTTTCAACTAAAAGCTGAACATATTCATCTATTTTTAGGGTCTATGTTAATTTAATGGAGGGTGACAATCCCCAAGATAGAAAACTATTTCGTCCAGGATGTTATAGATGACGTGTCTTTTCTAACTTCCAATATGTCCAGGTTTCCAATGGTTCTATCATTCTATCTATTTAAGGCTTGGGATGGCAGCAAGTCCTGCGGAAAACGATCCAGAATGTCCTTGAATTTAGTCAGGCGGCAACGACAAATTCATGGCTGAACACATGACATGAGGTATATCGTTTTTGTTTTTCCCAAATGGATAGTATATGCTATAATTATGCCATCTAGAATGTTAGACCATGTTAAACCGATCTATATTGTCTATGGTATAGACATACAGGTCAGTTCTAGTAATGTTTTTAAAGATCCCCATCGCTTCAAGGCCTCATTGGCTTGACGTGCCGATTCACCCTTCGGTTAACGCCAGACAACAGGCGAGGGACGGGGGAATGTCAACCGCAGGTTGATAAACCCTGGTTGAACAAGTACTGAGGTTTCCCCCCATTAGTGATACAGTAATCTGCCACAAAAATGGTACCCCTAGCTATTTTGCAGCCCACTATGTTATTAATCATGGGTTGACACCATGGCTGAAAATTGGTACTGGCTACCCAGAAGTTGGATGATACTACATGATACTACTAAAACATACCCTAAACGGGTGGTTTGTGGAGTCCATAGGTTTTTGCAGTTTGGCTGTACCCAGGTGTGTTCGAGTTCACATCACGTGACTTGTGTAGGAAACATCTGCAGACAGCCGGCTGTGAACAGCCATTGCACTACCAGGTTTGCAGGTTTGCAGTTTGTAATTGGTACCACATTCATTTTTTTGTTGCAGACTCAGCAGAATCAACCAGGCATAGTTGTTGTACAGTTAAATTCACCATATGTGTTGGTCAAATCCCTTTACTTTCGACAAATCAAGCATTCTTTTCTTGGTCAAGTTCTTATTTGTTGCTAGACAACTTCACATAATTCACTAATATTATCAAAGTATTCCGGCAGTTTTCTTCCATTGGTCAAATCCTTTGAATTGTTTCCGTTCCAATCCACAACTTGTCTCAACTTCCCTCATACCCAACAGGGACATCCAAGGACAATCACCGAACCGCGCAGGCCCCAAGGCCGACGTGTGGAAACGGTGACTAGCCAAAGTGCCCCTGATGCAGTGGATGACCCGACCTGGGGCGTTCCTGTCGGCATTGCAAGTTGAACCCATGGGTAATAATTACTGGTGAAGGGAAACCATCTATAAATGGGGATATAAATGTGAATAATTATAGTGGGATATGAATTTAATGAACATCAGCATGTTTGAGAGGTACCGTGGATCATCGAACTTAATTTGGCTATCTATTCCATAGTTATGTTAGATTACTAGACAGTAAGCCCAAGGATATCATCCCCAATGATCCTCTCTGGCCTTATCCACTTACTAAGATGCACATCCAAGTGGGCGGGTACCTTTCGTCAAACATGGCTAGCTGGGAAATCCCTGAACTAAATAGAGGTCGTAACGGGAAAATCATCTGAAGATCGGGGTGTGTTCCATTGCAATATTTGATTGCCGGAGGTGCGAGAATTTTGGGACATCCCTTGATCGAAGGAAGTTTAGAAGTCAAACTTCCGGCTTATGGACAGATGCAGCAACAGTGGTGAGAAAACAATCAAAGAACTTTAAAGAAGAGAAAGAGTCAGACAAGAGAGAGCAAGAAGAAAGAAGATCAACGTGCGCGAAAAGGTAGAAAAAGCCGCGAAACACAGTGTTTTTCCAATGTTTTGTGGCTCACAGACAGAAGGAGACACAGAGAGAGAGAGAGACTCAGAGCGTTAACCACCTTTCGGTCCATCAGTTCGCTCTGCCATCGATGAATCACAACAACTCACCCTTTCTATAGGTTTCCTATCTTGAAACTTCCGCCAGCGCCTTGTGCGGTCCTATTGGTATAAAGATGTATAAAGAACATTCTATATGGAGGTTTCCTAAAATGGTGGTACCCCCAAAGCATCCATATTCATCGATTTTCGGATTGTCCATTTTTTCATCCAGCTGTTGGGGTACCCGACTTGGGAAACTTCATGGCCCACGGCTCCGCCACACGCCACGAGGTGCCACGGCTCCGGCTACACTCAGCCGCTTTAGCTTTGAGGTGTTGGATGGAGCTGAAAAGTGGGAGACCATGAGGGAAGCAAAGATGCACCAGGGATCCAGGGACCTTGATTGGCCTAGGTCAGCCATGATTTCCAGAGGATTGAGGCATCCAACTTCCAACCAAAGATGGAAGCACAATTGCCAACTTTGGGGACGTTCACCAACGGATGAAGATCACTTTGGGGACAGGAAGTGTTGAAGAAAATCGGTACCAGCTTGAGATTGATACTGAATAGATCTGAATAGTGATGAATCAGCACGTTGTTTAGGTAGCAAAAGACATGCCATGAAGCAATGCCCTCTGTAAAGGTGGTTTGTAGGGGCCAGGTAGGGGTCTCTTGGCTTAAGATCTTTGTTTTGTTTCCCCGCAACATCCACAATTTGGAGAAACCAAATGGCTACTGAGCCCCATCATCGCCGTCCGCGCAGCCCCCACCATCGGTGTTGCAACCAGGTTCCGGGTTTTGGGGGTGGGAATGGGAGGAGTTTAGAAGTGGGGGCGGGGGAGCAGCGTGAGGTTATCAACATCACTGATCATATAGCTACAAGATATGGACCAAAATTATATATGAAACGAGTTGATTTTATATCATGAAAAAAGCTATGAATTAAATGGATATGCAAAATGGCCCGCACTTGTAAGACCCGGAATCGTTCCTTGATCCATGCCCTCATTTGTTGGGATCCCCCATTTCTGTATGATGTTACAGTATATTGGATGACCTGAGGCCGAATGTTACACAGATCCCGGTCTTGTATCTTTCTTCGAGGCCATTCGAAGGACTTAACATATTAGATCAGGTTTCCCTTTTTGAAGCCGGAGAAAACAACAGAAGTATGTAACCAAGCTGCACCATGGTTTTCTAGAGTTCTGGTTTTCTGCCTTTATGTGTTGGGTTGATTGTTTGTTTGTTGGTTGGTTGGTTGTTTGCGTGCACTTGCGCATGTATCAGGAGCTACGAGGGATATCTCTTGCCAGGAAAATGACGTAGAAGTTGGAAGATGTTGATGTTCAGTGAACAAAGGTATGCAAATAATTATATGGGCGTTCATTTAGGGAAACTATGTGCCCTTGAAAAGAGTAGGCAAAATCGATAGTGGGTGTTCATTTTACAGTTGAGTAGCCATCCTGGGGGTCAAGTCGTATCCAATGTTATGTGATTGATATCATATCAGTGTCATTCAAAAAAACAAATTACTGTAAACCTCAACAATTGACGCTTCAAGATGTTTCAATCACCTCAATGATGTTGAATCCTCCTTTGGTTGCCTCAACCACACCGAAAAATGCGAACCAGGCGCTAGTGTTGGTGTGCCAGAGGACTACGATCCAGCCAAGTGCGCCATGTTGCTGAAGTTTTCCCCGGGCAAGGATCTGAACGGTCCAGTTGCGACTAGTTGTGCCATACAAATGACGTTGTTTAAATGTATTGTTGTTTATAGTGTTGGGAACCCCTAGTTTGATGTTCCAAATGAACATGTATAAAACCATGTGGATATTCATATATGTTGGCTGAATGAACATCCCTTTACCAGCAGCAAATGTTGGCGTTTACCAAGGCTACCAGGATTTTGACACAGAGCCACTTGGGTGCTTGGGTGGTTGAAGAATTGGTGTTTCTTCATGGGTTTTGATCGCAACATGCACATGTTGAGGCCTGGGTGGTTCAACCACAGAGAAATGATGTCATTGTGGACGCACAATATAATGCCAACTACATCCAACTACCGATATGGTTTTGTTTGCAACATCACGTATATCATGGTACACCCATGTACGCCCCCAACATTGTCATCAAACAATGGGGTAAATAGGGAAAGTATGGGAAAAGATTGGAAAATGAGTTTCTAAGCTCCAAACCATCGGATTTTGGGTTTTGTTGAGACATATTTTGCTTCCCAGGTATGTGGGGCCTGCGCTATTACCACAAGGCCAGCCGGCCTTTCCGAAGCCGTGTAGTTTTGTCGTAGTCGAAGGGATGGTCACGGTTTGGTGGCTGAGTGAACCTTCCTACATTGGTGAATGGTTGGTGCAAAGATGTGATAATTTCTATGGAGGAAGATTTAGTTTCCCACTGGAAAGATCTGAAAAACATGTGTTTTCCTTAAGATCTAAGGTTAGCAATGTAAATGACCGCACGGAATCTGAAAGGTCAGTTGCCACGGTCGCCTTCAGCAAGCTGTTGTCTGCAACGAGAACACGTCTAGACATGCCAGGGTCGAATGCTCCCTGGTCTCACACTCAACTCGCTTGGAATGCTTCAAACGTACGTACTTCAATATTCAAAATGTTTCCCAGCAAATGGACGGTGTATCAAACATGTCCAAATGTGCAAACCCTACATGTGCAGCATGATCACCAGGCGAAAAGCGGACTACAGAGGCTGAGGAGGACAGATGTTGTTGGGCTATGTTTCCCAGTGAAGTCTTAGCTCCCACACAATGATGGATAGTCTGATAGATCAAACCCCAAGAACTATGTGTAGCCATGCCTGATATATGTGTATATAGTTGTATATACATGATATGTATACACAATTATATATACACATATACTTAATGACATATGATTACAAGATATATGATGATATATGTAGTATCTAACAATACATATTTGCATGTCTACGGAGTTGATCGTAGCCCCATTTCGATAAATATCCGCTCAACTCCAGAAATCTTAGGAAAAACACAGGAACACCAGGTTTGGTAATTCTCTCTCCCTATTTCTAAAACACGGCCCCCCCAAATGGTAAACACGGTGATCTATTTTTATTAGGGGGTATTTTGTATTAGGGTGCCCCTCATATTCCAATGAAAGTCCTAATAATAAAAATAAAAAAATGTTTTCAAATTTGATTAAATCCCTTATTAAAATCTATATAAAATATTGCCAAAAACGGATTTCGAAGCTTTCCCCTAGTATTCCAATGAAAACCTTAATAGCAAAAATACAACTTGTGAGATGGGACCCTAATAAAAAACCTCCAGGTAACATTCTATTCTTACTAATAGGGGGTTGAACCCATTGTTTCACCATCTTGTTCTCCTATTGATTCTCAAATACCACAATTAACAATCCAATTGTGCCCAACCAAAAAAAATATGGAAATGTCACACCAATCCTATTTTTTTATTTGCGGGAGTTTTAGTAATAGGAAGAAGGGATTAGTTTTCCCATGTTTTCCCTAATTTTCACAAACCCATATGTTTTCCACCTCTGCATTTTTTTCAACGGATTCCTGGGACCAACTGTCTTGCGGAGATTTTGAAACGAGGGACGGATAGGGCAAGACACCCAACAGAGAAAAATAGATATGTCCGAAATGTAGTAAGTCAATATCCCATACCTGCACCCCAATGTCCAACATTGATCCTAAGCGCCTTCAGGAGTCAGCAGCAAAACGCCAGGTGGGGCTGAGGATTCTCATGTCGGGAGGTGGTTCGCTGGCGAGGGTCCCAGTTTGGGTCACTTCGTCCCGTTGAGGAATTGGGACTGGATTGGCTATTGTAGCCAGTTGCCTTCATGAATACGTTCTCCCATGTAGGCAAGGGCTGCTAGGTTGAGGATTGTTAAGGAGGCTTGTGCTTCCGTAAAGTACCCAGTCCAAAACTCCACAAAAACTACAACTGGGGGTCTCAACATAGATACATTGGGCGATCCCATGTGAATCGGATTCCGATCCCAACTTCTCCTTGCGGCCAGTTGTGGGTAGTTGCAACTTCACGAATCATCAGAGTTTGATGTTGTAGTTGTTCACAATATGGTGTTCTCCGCTATATATTTTCTGCAGATACTTGTTTAAAATGTCTAGATATCGACATGATGATAAACCATGGAATTCTTGCTTCGGGACTAAATGTGCCCTGTCAGGCCTTTGAGCAGGCCGGGCTCGAGAAGATACATCTGGCTTGAAAACGTTGATGAAAACTAGATTGACTACATGAACAGCCGGGGGTAATGACTTTCGTTGAGAAGCTCTGATGAAATTCAACCAGTCTTCAAACAGATTGGTTTCGTTTGTGCATGATGTTGCATACAGCATACCCATTGGCCCACGCATCTTTGAATCCCTGAATTTGCTTCAATGGATAATGTGCAGGAAACCTTTGCATTTCTACACTATGCATGTGTATGTATATGTATATATATATATATTATACATACATTTGTGCATAATATATACGTGTATATTGATATACACATGTATGTTTATATAATTACAGTATATACATACAATACAATGTATGTAGTTGAGGTTTTTCAATTGCCCAACCGCCTTCCAGCGAAAACACCATTCTGGAGGCATGAGGAGTCCTGAGAGCAAAACGCTAAAATCATTGGTGAGTGGAAGTCGAAGTGGAAATTTGTCTTGTCAAGCTGAATCACACGTGGTTAGTTGATGTTAATGGATGAGGGAGCCTATTGTGAATGATTTGGTAATATACTACCGTATATGACCATATGACATATAAAATATCTTATATGTTAGACTTAGATATTATATTGAATGATGATTAGGAAAGGACTTGATGGATATTAATCCCAACTAATATATATATATCCAAGTATGGGATTTAATCAGCGAATTTTTGGACAATATAGTTGAATCTGTTGATATATGATGATGGATTAATGATGAAGGTTCCTCATGATGATTTGATTGGTCATTGATCTGGATTAATGACTGATTAAGGATTTGGTTTTTAGTTATTGCTTTAATGGATCTGGATCTGGATGAATGATGATTAAGTCCCATCAAATATGGGATTTGATGAGTAAAATCTGGATATATTTATAATTTACTTAAGATTAATGACGGTCGATTGGGAAGTTAAGTAAGATCTTATCATAGGGAATATTCCGTAAAGGACCAAACTTTTGAGGTTAGAATTGGATAATGCTCCGAATAAACTGTTGCTGGTTAGTTGTTGAGGCGCTGGGGAACCAACCAGTAAACAGCTATGTATACATGTGTATGTACATAGATAATATACGTATGATAATATGATACTCTCCCTCTCTCACTCTTCGTGTCTATATCTTGTTTGTATACACACACACATATCAGTGTGCAATTCTGTTGTGACTCCATAGGTCGGCAGTGAAGATCCCATTTCTTGTCCACTCTGGGCGGCATTTCGTTGCTATGAGCCGCCGGTCGAAAAAGGAAGGGTCGAGTCTCGACCGTGGGGCGCCACGCGGTAAACATCAAAGATGTGCCCTCCCTGTGAAAAACCTCGTAAATTGGCATGTGTTGCTGGATGTTAAAATGATGCGTTTTCCGGCCAGCCATAACAACCTCTGAAAATTCACAGTTGTATGAGTTAAGATTTTGTTTGGCCCTGGGAACCACAGATGAATGAAAATTACCCCATTTTCGGACCATAGAATTGTGGGCGACACGATGACTTCGCTCATTTGGCACAATGTGGTGAACTCCATTGTCATTGGAAACGAAACATTCGAAAGAGGTGAGTCCCCAGAAATCCAAGAGAAATTACTCTTGCATCATGCATCTTTGAGCTTCCCTGAAAAACAAGAAGTAGAATGTTTAGACGCCTACACACCCGTATACGTGCACAGCCAGAAGAGCACTTTGAAAGGTCCAACTTGGAAGTGTGTTCGTGTGTCCGTATCAACTTGTTAGCTAGGTCAGCTACGTACAGTCAGCAGAGAGTAGTCTATGAAAAATAGTGGCATGATTGAATTTGGGGAGATGATAGTGAATGAATTGATGATTTTTGCGAAGAAGTATGTCACATGGCTTCATTCCGCTCGAAAACTGTGCTTTCACATTCAACTCTCCAGCTCTGCAGCTCCCCAGCTCACTGTCTCGTTGCTGGAGAGGTACGCCACCATGATCACCAAACTCTGCAAGAACAGCGCAGTGCGACTTTCAATCCTCTTAGGTCGTCTGGCTGCGGAAACTGATGAGGCGAAATTGTGGTTCTATTATGTTCTACTGCTGATTTTTTGGTGTTTTTTGAACCTGGGTAGATCCTGGTCGGACATCTACAAAACCGGCTCCACAAGGTGCCATGTTTTTGCGTTTCTCAACTTCTTTGAAGTTCAGCAGCTTCTATAGTTAAAAAACATCAAACACTAAGTTCAGTTTTCGGGTTTGGAGCACCATTGACATCCATTGACTCTCAAGCTGAATTTTGAGGTTTATCCTCTGCATTGGTGGACAATGTGCCACTTGTGGAGGTGGGTCGACGGGGTGCCCCGATTGGGCCACGACTTCACCGTAACGGTCCGTAAGGGTCGTCGATTTCAAGGGGTCACTACCTGCCCTGAAAAATATGAAAATGGATGAAAGAGGGGACCATTTCCCCAAAATACATCAAAATACAACATGTCCTGTGGAGTTCTCATCAGTGCCCAGTGCTACCAGGCTGAAAAAGAGTCGTTTCTGGTTGTTTGGGGTCCAACCCGACATATGCAAGTTTTGGGCCAGTGCATTTTCGTGGTTGTGAAGAGAATGCTACTCAAACCCAACATGGAACTCAAAAAAACATGGGGTCGTGGAACTTGATTTTGCCATTGAAATTAGATACTATTTAATAGCCATTTTTGGATCAAATGGGTGTGTCTGAGAATGGGTTGTACCATGTTGTACCCTCAAAACATCAAAAAAGGCAATTCCATAGGGAAAGCGATGATAAAGAAACCCGTAGGATTCTTGCGGTACCCTGATCAGACAAACCAGAATGAATATCATACATGATCATCCCCAATCTCCAATCATGGTGATTATCCCCCATATCGTTTAATAGCAATAGACATACCCCGATCATGGTATATCCAATGCATTCCAATTACATCCCCATGTCTCCGTTGTATATATATAGTTTTTTTTTCAGAATCCATGATCCCAAGCCATCGCGAAGGCATCCATTGACATGTTCCGAGAGGCCCGTGTTTCGTGGCCCCAGGGTGAAAGATCAGCAGTTTCAAAACCTCGAGTTGACCTGCAAAAAATCATGGGACCTGGAGATTTCTCAGCAGAAAATATGGGTTTTAACTTTTTAACCATCAAAAGATGGTTGGTTGATGATTGTAGAGATTTGTTGAAATATATGTGTTTACGCGGTCCAACACGTTGAGGATTCTCATGGATTATCAAAATTCATCAGCTGGATATTCCTCAAATGATGTTGGATGAACATCCCAATCTACTTTGTTCATGTGCGTTAATGTACAATATGTATATATTTATATATATATATATATTATCGAAGGAAGTTTAGAAGTCAAACTTCCGACAATATGGACAGATGAAAAGCAGAGATGGGAAGAGTCAGAGAAGAGAAGAGAAGAAGAAAGAGAAAGTCTCAGAAGAAAGAAGATCCAG
>Ga0126342_10011898_pt1 | contig 15535 bp, 15 predicted proteins | sample Cyp1metagenome_FD_92528 | JGI IMG/M metagenome (GOLD analysis project Ga0126342, IMG submission 92528) | Coral microbial communities from Lord Howe Island, Old Settlement Bay, Australia - Cyphastrea 1 metagenome | ecosystem: Host-associated > Invertebrates > Cnidaria > Coral ...
CTTTGTCTGTTTTGACGCCCCTGTCTCTGACCTTTGTTCGTGTGTTGAACGTATTGGTTTGTAGGGTGGATGGGCGGGAAATTTCAACAATTTACCCCACATATTCTGTTGAGCGTATTGCTTCGTGAGGTCGAAGGGGTTTAATCAAAACTGACTCAAGATGCCATTTTTTTCATGCGCTCAACATATTGTTTTGTATTGCAGGGGACATGTTGAAAAATGTTGAACATATTGTTTTGTAGTCGAAGGGGTGGTAAATGTTAAAAATGACTCAACGCATTGTTCTGTAGGCATGGAACGAGATGTTCAACATGACTCAAGATGCCGAGGTGGTTCATGTGCTGAAAATAATGTTTTTTGTAGGAGAAGGGGTTAAATCTATAACAGCGACATGTCAAATTTCCCAACAAGTTGAACCATGGCTTTGTAGGGTCAAAAAATATACATTCCAAAAATGATTTTAAAGGCGAAGGTGGTTCATATGTTGACCGTATTGTTTTTGTTGCAGGGGACAGGGGTTAAATCTACAACAATGACTCAACATGTCAACTTTCTTCATATGCTAAACCTATTGCTTTGTAGGGTCGAGGGAGGTAAGTTTCAAAATGGCTCAAGATGCCAATGTTCTTCACATGTTCAACATATTGGCTTGGTGTAGGAGAAGGAATTAACAAATATAAGGATGATTACATTTCATTTTGTTCATATATTCAATTTCAACGTAATAATTTCCAGGGGAATGAAAAGACATCTTAAACATGGTTCATGATGCCCAGTTGTTTTATATATATATATATGTTGAACGTAGTGTTTTTGTAGGGGACAGCGGGGGAAAAACATAACAATCACTCAAGATTCCAAATTGGTTGATATGTCGAGCGTTGCGTTTTAAAAGGGATGGGGGGAGCACATTCACAACAACGACTCAACATGTCAACTTTGCTCATATACTGCCGGTACTGCATGGTGGAGTCGACGAGAGGTATCGAGACGTTATAAATTTCAAAAATAACCCCACATGTCAATTTTCTGCACTTGTTCAACCGTTTGCTTTGTAGGGTCGAGGGGGGCAAAGTTTTAAAAATGACTCGACATGACTACATGTCAACTTTCTCCGTTTTTTTGAACGTATTGCTTTGTAGGGTCGAGGGGCTGTAAATTTCAAAAATGGCTCAAGATGCCTTTTTTTCCATGTGTTCAACGTATTGTTTTGTTGTAGGGGAAGGCAAGGACAATTTTGACATAAGTCACGATGCCATGCTGGTTCATACGTTAAACATAGCGTTTCGTAGGGGACAGGGCAGGTAAATCCAAAAGACTCTACATGTCAACTTGATTCATATGTTGAATGTATTGCTGTGTATAGTCCAGCGGGCGTAAATTCCAAACATAACTCGAGGTTCCAATTTTGTTCATTTGTTCAACGTCTTGCTTTGTTGTAGGGCAAGAAAAGGACATTTCAAACATGACTATCATGACTCAGGATGCCAAGTTGGTTAATATGTTGGACAAAGTGTTTTGTAGGGGGCCGGGAGATAAATCTATAGCAATGACTCAACATGTCAATTTTCTTCATATGTTGAATCGACCGTATGGTTTTGAAGGTTCGAGGGGGGTAAATTTGCAACACATGTCAACTTTCTTCCAATGTTGAACATATTGCTTGGTAGGGCCGAAAAAGGGGCGTAAATTGAAAAATGGGTAAGTTGCGACATGACTCAAGCTGAGAATTGCCCTCATGTGTTCAAGATATGGTTTTTGTGGGGGAGGGTGGATGACAAAAGATGACTTAAGGTTTCAACTTTGTTCCTATATTCAAGGTTCTGATTTGCATGGGAAAGGACATGTTAAACACGGCTCAAGATGCCAAAACTGGTCTGTTTGTTGAACGACTTTGAACGTGAATTTGTAGGGCACAGGGGAGTAGATCTTTAACAATGACTCAACATGCCAAGTTCGTTCATTCGTTGAAGGGGGTGCTAGGTAGGGCCGAGGAGATGTAAATTTCAAAAATGACCACGCATGGCAACTTTCTTCATATCTTAAACCGTTTGTCTGGTAGGGTCGAAGGGGCGGAAATTCCAAGCATCACTCGACATGCAAAATCTCTCCGTATGTTCAACGTATTGCTTTGTAGGGTCGAGGGGCTGTAAATTTCAAAAATGACTCAAGATGCCTTTTTTTCCATGTGTTCAACGTATTGTTTTGTTGTAGGGGAAGGCAAGGGCAATTTTGACATAAGTCAAGATGCCATGCTGGTTCATACGTTAAACATAATGTTTTGTAAGTTTTGTAGGGGACAGGGCAGGTAAATCCAAAAGAATGAATCAACATGTCAACTTGATCTGTATGTTGAACGTATTGATTTGTAGGGTCGAGGGGTTGGTAAAATTCCACAATGTTCACCTATTTTCTTTGTAGGGTCGAAAAGGGTAAATTTGAACACTGACGCGACATGTAAACTTTCTCCGTATGCTAAACGTTTTATTTTGTAGGGTCCAGGGGTTGTAAATTGCAAAAAGGACTCAAGATATCTCAAGATGCAAATTGTCTTACTGTGTTCAATGTATGAATTGGACGCTTCACACTCCACACTTCACACTCCACACTTCACACTGCACACTCCACACTTCACACTGCACACTTCACACTTCACAATCCACACGTCACACTCCACAATCCAAAAACTTCACACTGCAGACTCTCCACTCTCCCCTCCACACTCCAAACTTCACACTCCGCACTCCGCACTTCACACTCCACACTTCACACTTCCACACTTCACACTTCACACTCCACACTTCACACTTCTCACTCCACACTTCACACGTCACACTCCACACTTCACACTTCTCACTTCACACTGCACACTCTCCACTTCACACTTCTCACTTCACACTCCACACTCTCCACTCCACAATTCACACTTCACACACCACTTTTCAGACTCCTCACTTCACACTTCACAATCCACACGTCACACTGCACAATCCAAAAACTTCACACTGCAGACTCTCCACTCCCCCCTCCACACTCCAAACTTCACACTCCGCACTTCACACTCCACACTTCACACTTCACACTTCAAACTCCACACGTCACACTTCACACTCCACACTTCACACTTCTCACTCCACACTTCACACGTCACACTCCACACTTCACACTTCTCACTTCACTCTTCATACTGCACACTCTCCACTTCACACTTCTCACTTCACACTTCACACTCTCCACTCCACACTCCACACTTCACACACCACTCTTCAGACTCCACACTTCACACTTCACAATCAACACTTCACACTTCACAATCCAAAAACTTCACACTGCAGACTCTCCACTCTCCCCTCCACACTCCAAACTTCACACTCCGCACTTCACACTCCACACTTCACACTTCACACTTCACACTCCACACTTCACACTTCACACTCCACACTTCACACTTCACACTCCACACTTCACACTTCTCACTCCACACTTCACACGTCACACTCCACACTTCACACTTCTCACTTCACACTTCACACTCTCCACTTCACACTTCTCACTTCACACTTCACACTGCACACTCTCCACTTCACACTTCTCACTTCACACTGCACACTTTCCACTTCACACTTCTCACTTCACACTGCACACTCTCCACTTCACACTTCTCACTTCACACTCTTCAGACTCCACACTTCACATACCACTCTTCAGACTCCACACTCCACACTTCACACACCACTCTTCAGACTCCACACTTCACACTTCACAATCCACTTTCACATATCACAAACCATCACCTTGTCTCACTTTCCCCATAGACAGCGGCGACGACGGGATTAGAGACCCGCGACACGAAAACGACCCGCAAACAGTCCACCACCCCCAGACCCCCTACCAAGAAAACAAGAACCCTTCGCTACGCATTCGGGAAAATGACATCAATTTACAACCTGTCAGGCTATGACTGACACGACAACAACCCGCATAATTACATAATGTACAGATACCCAAGCCCATGGGCCCTTGGGTCTTTCTCAGCGCTTGAACCGCACTGAATTTCGCCATGACGTAGCACCTTTCGGGAAGGGCATGGCATGAAGTTCCTTCCAATTTGCAGGCCGTTGGAATATCATTGCAATCTCCAAGTCCGGTCAATATATTGAGCTGTCTAAGTGTTGGTTTCAACATGTCTGGAAGATTGGACTAAAAAGTGACTATAAAACTTATTCATCAGGAATGGCCCATTTTAATGGCTCTGATCAGCGAGCTTGAAACTGACACCGTTCTTATAGGGCAGTGGCCATATAGAAGGTTTCCCACCACAACCTCGGGTTGTCCGACTTGCGATTGCGAGAGAAGATGTTTGTTCCAATGGGCTCCAAAGTTGTACCAAATATACTTCCACCGTGACAAGCAGCACAGTTTGCTGGCGTGTCTCGCAATGCATGAGGGACCATATGGCCACATGTGGCCTGCTTACATTTACATCACATCACACGCACTCCGTGTTTAACAAGTGTCACAACGTTTCACCTCGTTTCACATCAATTTCACGTCGCTTTATAATGTTTTATGCATGTTCGCGCATTTTATTTCGATTCATTCATTTAAGGCCGCAGCCAATATCAAGCTGACGGCAAATGACCATTGGAAAGGCTGCCGCCTTAGGGTTGTACGGAAACCAATCGCGGATCCGGTGATATCCCATGGGAATCCAAGGGCGATAGAGCCTGGGGCCCAAGCTGCAACAACGGAAGTGGGCAGCAAAATACCAGCGCCTTAGTGATACAAAATATGTGAGACATTTAGTAATATACAATCATAATATCACTGTATTAGACATGTAAAATAAATGTTATTATTGTTATTTGTGTACTTTCATATGTACATATACATAATAAACTGTTACTATGAAAACATAATACAATATGAACCAATATGTGGTGATGATGATGATGATGATCATCATCATCATCATCATCATCATCATCATGAGAAGGAGGAGGAGGAGGAGCTGCCGGCCAACCCCAGCAAGAGTCTGGGGTTCGAAGAAACATCACACCAAATTCTGAGTGCCCAACACTGAGTGGTAAGGCTGCAACCTTGGGAAAAGCGTGACCGATTTGGTATCACCAATGAGTTGCGAGGCCCTGCATTGCCCACTCAACCCATTTGCAGAGTATATTGGTTGTATCACCTGTCGTAAATGCGTTACTGTATGAACCCGCATGATTCGCGCAAAAAATGGGAATGGAGATTGATGGAGTTGAAGATTTCCAGAATTTTAGTCAATGGATTGTTTTGAGGCAAAATCCACAGAAATCATGGCCTTTGCTGTCAAATTGTTTGGCGGTTATGAATCGGTGAGCAATTCATATTGAACAATTGGTGCTCCACCGGTTTATCATTTATCACCCCAATGATTTTTATCTTAAAAGCATCGTTGGACTTTTCAATAACTATAATCCCAACATTTCCCAATAAGCATACCAATGATCATAATAATAAATAGAATGCATTATAATTCCCTTGGTAACTTCTCAGAAATTCCAATTTGAAGACTGCAATGCCTATAAAAAACTTCCCATACTTCCCATTTTTCCAGGATCAAAGCAGAAGTTGACCCAATTTTGCGCTGCAGAATCTGTGGGTCTCTGACATTGGCCAAGACCACTGTGGCTGCGGAGGCTTTTCGTACGAGTCGTAGTGTCGTGAGGCTGAAGACAACGTTGCACCTGTGAAGCGTTGACAAGGGCTGCCAAAAAAACAAGCTGGCAAAGAGCTGTCATATGCTGTTCATGATGACTTGATATGTTCTTTGTCCTCTGATTTCAGATTACTTGAGGCAATGTGACGCACAAACAAACAAACAAACACACACCTCGTGTAGAAACATTGTCACTGCTCAACTTGAAAACACGCGTCTGGTCAGCAGCACATGTAGGTTCAGGTACAGTAGCTGAATAACTGGTTTGATCTGGTTTACAAATGTGCTCTAGATTGCTCTAGTACAATGTATCTACACTGTACGGTCAAAAGGTAACATAAACTATGGCGCTGTAGTGTGCACTCCGCAGGCAAAAACAGCCACTGAGCCAAAGACACCCAGTATGTCAACGCAATCCTGAGCAGCAAAGCCACCAGGAACGGGGTGGTGACAACTTGTCTCAAAACAATCATCATCCAAAAGTCAGAAGTCGACAAACATACGACGTATAGCAAGAATATATGATATTTGGAGATTTCCTAAAATGGAGGAACCCCGATAGTATTGAAACATTGAAAATCATTGAAACCCATAGTGCCATATGCTCCATGTATGGTATATTTACCAACATTTGCCCTAAAAATCACTCAAATGTAGGTAAATATACCATACATGGAGCATATGGGAGTTGAAACCCGTGATTTTGGGGATCTTCCAATTTTTTAATAAAACCCCTCGAGGATCGTGCCACGGCGCAGCCGGAGCAGCTGCTCCTTGGAGGCAGCGCCAGCCAGCCTCAGGGTGCCCAATGACAAAGCAATGGTTTCGGGTACCCGATTTCCAAACAAACTTTTCTATATCCCATAGGATCCATGTATGCTATATATGGTAACATTTACCATAAATATACCCCCCCAATATTAGCATATATACCATGCATGGATCCTATGGGTATGCAAACATGTTTTTTAAGAAACATGGCGATTTTCCTTAAATCGCAAATGAAGTCAGACCGGACATGCGGATTATTTGAGTACTTGAATATCTTGAATGGCAATTGCGCCTGGTGACAGGATGGTGACAGGTAGATACTGCCCATTTCATTCTCAGACTGAAAACTTGTGTTGTTCCAACAGTTTGACGCTGCCAAATGCTGACAGCCACCACCTGGCAACTTTTCATCGAAAGCTTCAGCACATTAAATCAACCAATTTAACGCAATTTCCACCTACAGAATGGCTCCGGATTTTCAAAAGCCACCCTGCTTGGTGGACAAGGCGAACCTTTACAGAGAGGTGTGGCATGATGGCTTTCCATGGCCTTCCAGCTCATGCTTCATACTGCTCCAGCTCCAGCATAGAATTGGCCCAATGGAAATATTTCCGCTGGCCAAGGTGCTTTATGGTCCTAATTCGCATGGTGTGAAGCACCTCCACACACTCAGGCGGCAAAATGCTCAGTGCTGAGACAGGGAGGTCAGGCACTTGCTTCAGTGGCAAGGCCTCAAACTCCTTGTCGAGCATGTTTCGAATGTTCATCTTTTTGAGAATGCCACCTGCTGGAGCGTCACTCTCTGCATCTTTGTCGCTACTTTCGGTTGGAGCCAAGGTGACAATAGCTCGGGCCAGAAGGAATGGTCGCCAGACAGCCACTTCCCGCACGGTTTTCACGCCAAGCTTCTGCAAGGCTTCCTCACCGATGTCAGAGAGTCCTCTGAGGGCATCTACTGGAGAATCTAAGATCTCCTTGATCGTCTTCCCACGGTACTCTTTGACAATGGCCAGGTTCAAGTTCATCTTGTAGGCTTCACTGGTCCAGCCCTTGACGCGAACGAAATGGGATGCCAGTTGTTCATTGGTCAACTTGCTGAGCCATGTCTTGAAAGCTGATTTGGTAAGGCCATCGGTAGCTTGCAAGCCCTGAGACGTGCAAAACTTTTCGAATCCCGCACGGACCTGGGGCTCCAGAACATCATTGGACTTGCTGCTCTTCATGTAAAAGGGCAAAATCTCTTCTAATGTCAAAGCACCGTTGCCATCATAATCCCAAGCATCAAAGATTCCATCAAGCATTTCTTCTCTATCATAGTCTTTCAGAACACCTTGTCGTGATTCATCAAAGGTTTGACTGCCAATGGTTTTTTGCCTCTTCAGGACAGGCTCAGCCATGGCTGCGCGGGCTGCAGCCTTTGCTACAGCTGCGGGCTGTATGAGAATGGCAACTCTACGAAAACCAGGAATGACAATGCGCAACACAGAGATCAACAAATTCAAAATCAGCATGATGAACATAAACACAGGCCCTACATCATTACATCAAATTACATCTTACAAACTCTTCCATGCAGAAAGCAAAACTGGGGAACCCGGCAGAGATCAGCCGCCTGCGTTCATCAACTTCAGGCACCAGCAGTGGAAATGCCAGAAGTTGGACCTGGTTCAGAGTGCCTCCGATTGGACGGTTCCAGTATCCATCAAAATCGATCACCATTGCGGCTAGCCGTTGATGGTCTAACAAGTCTAATGCTAAATATACCCATATGCTCCATGGTGCTGGTATATGAAAACCTACAAAACTGGGTGATTTTTAGGGCAAATGTTGGTAAATATACCATACATGGAGCATATGGGATATCCAACAATGACCCACACAACTGTTTCTTGGGCTTTTAGATTGCGATCCAAATGATTTCCAAATGGTTTAAACCCACGACTGTCGGATGCACCCGCTGAGAAATTCTCACGTGGGGCTCATGGCTTCTGGCAAGGCGACCAAGCGAAGCCGGTCAAGTCCGCCGGTCGACTTTGCAACCAAAAGCGTCTACAGTATTGAATGGGTACCCTCAGGGAATCAAACATGGCTGGCTGGGAAATCCACTATACTATGAATGATAAATGTGCATTACAATGGGAAAAATCATCTAGAATCTATAATATAGGGGGATTTCATGGGATTTCCATTGCCATGTTTGATTACCAGAATGTACATGGGTGAGAAAACATGAAACAATGAAAAGCTCTGCTCTATTATGAAGAACTCACCTCTACATCTGCTTCAGTCGTGCATGACACCTTTTGCTGCGAATGCGCAGCCAGGCCCAATCTTTCAATCTGTGACAACAGCTCTGCAGCATGTTGAGGCTGCTGGCCATACTCCGCTGCCGCCACTGCAGTGCTGTAAGCCCCCAGGTCAGGACACAAAGTACCAAGCAGAAACAGAACCATCGGCCATTGTAAACTCGCCTGGCATGCCCTGGGCAGAATGCGCCAAGTTTCAGAAAAACTTAAGTTCAACCATGTTCAAACAATGAGCATTTGATGATCATTTCTTTTACAATATATATATATAATTATATATATATTATATTGTATCCACGAAACTGTTTCTTTCAAGCTCAATCTAGTTTTACTGCTTCTTACAGAGAGCCTGGTAGAGTTCAATTGTGGCACAACAACTGGGGCCAAAAGAAACAAACAATGGCCAGTCATCTTTAGTAACGACTTCAAACTCAAACTCAGTGTTTAAACAGCATTTTCACGACTTTGAGAACAAGCACAGGTATATACAATTATATACACAATTTCAACGACAAAGCCAGCAAACTCTGTATCATGAGCAGTGGGCTACGGCTCAAAATCTTGCCACTCAAAGACCCACAAACTTCTGCGAACTCATCTTGGTAGCACCATGTTGGTTTTCATTTTCTGGTAGCACATGGTAGAACTGTCTGCATTTAAAAAGTCACCCACCAACCATTTTTAGCGCCAAAGGCGGTCCAGTTCTGCCTGGTGATGACGCTGCAGGTCACGTTGGTGGCTTCCAGATGCTTCTGACGAAGGCTCTGAAACAACAGCAGGGCCACTTGCCACTGGCCACTGCGTTCACAGCTGCTAATGGCAGAATTGTAGGTGATAACCTAGGGCTGAAAATCATGACAAAAGAAGGCAGAAACCATGGATTTTACCATCCCACCCATCCCACATTCAAAAACATGTTTGAGCCTGAGAATTCGCCAGTTTTCGAGGAAAAGAGTTTTCCAATGTCTTCCAAATCCCCTATCTGGCCAGGTCTATGTTTGTTGGGGAAATGGTAAATCATGTGATACTGATAAAGTGAGATGTACTGTAGTTGATGGCTGTGGGATGTAGCTAAGAATATGAGAAGGTTGTCCAGAAATGTCGGATTTAGATAGATTGAGGACAAATAGACTAAAAACATCTAAAAACCATCAAAGAAGATAGAGGCCCAGGTGTCTGGCTGAACCTACGGTCCAGTTTTGCCATGTCCATGTGCAATCTTACGAGGCGCACGGGCAAAAGCAATAGGAAAGCTACCATTTGATGTTTACCACCCATTTATGGTAATATAATGTAATATATGAATATATGATAATATATGGTAACATTGGGAGTGGTTTATTATTGGCATTGCCACATTCAAGTTGTCCAAATTTCCGTGGACCCCCCCTGTGACGGCCAAAGGACACTGGCATGCAGAACCAACTCCTGGAGAGTCTGCAACGCATTCAAGGCCACTGTCCAGCGAGCAGACATGTAGCAGGAGCTGATCAAAGAGTTGCAAACAATGATGTCTGGATGCAGTCGATCCTGCATGTGGCTATGGCTGAAAATAGGGGATATGACCCATCCTAAAATAGCATTTTTTGGTAAGGAAAATTATGATAAACCAATGGTTTTAGAGGTATCCCATCCTCCAGCATGTACTGAAACAATAGAAGTGCCTCTTCCCAAGCTTTACCCTTTTCACATGCACTGATGATTGAACCGTATGTGATTGTGTCAAGCTGACTTTGCCACTCCCGCAGTGTTGTGAACAAACTCAAGGCCACTTCCCATTGGCGGCTGCTTTCACAGGCACTGATTGCAGCACTGAAGGTGACCACATCTGGCTGCAACAACAAACTATCCAAATCGTATAGGAGCAACAAGGCGGTCTCCCACTGAGAAGCATTCCCACAGGCACTTATGGCTGAGTTGTATGCCACCACACCAGCCAAAGATTCGTTTTTGGCTTCTGATAATAGAGACAAAGCTTCTTTCCAAAGGTTGCTCTTTTCACAGGCACTGATTGCAGCACTGTACAAAATCATGTTGGGACCCGACCCAAATGACCCAGCAGCTGCCAACACCTGTTTGGCACGTGCCAGCAAAGCCAAGGCGTGTTGTCCATTGGCAATTTTTTCCATTGCGCTAATAGCTGCACTGAATGTGACAACATCAGGTGTCAAACCTTTGCGAGGCAGTTGGTGGAACAAAAAGAGAGCCACCTGCCATTGCTCGCTTTTGCCTGAGGCACTAATGAGCGAGTTGTAGGTCAACAAGTCTGCTTGGTATGGGGAAGACCCAATGGATTCCAGGAGTGACACCGCCACTTGCCATTCCCCAGCAGCTTCGCAGCCGCTGATGGCAGAATTGAAAGACACCAAGTTGGGCTGCAGCGACCAGGCTGCCGAAGGAGATCCGAACAACAACCTGGTATGGCCGACCTATGAAGCTTGAAAAGAACAAAACTCACCCAAAAAGGATGATGTCATGATGTGCAGCATCATATCTAAAAATAAGTGTCACATAGCGCGTAACGTAGATTGATGTATTTTGTGGATATATATATATATATAGTATACGTCCCGATACGTCCCGTGCGCTCTCTCAGCGAAACGGTGCTACTGAGTAATTATATTATATATAATTATGTATGTATATAATATATAAATGTGTGTGTGAATATTTTTTAAAACCATCTTTAACCGTTCCCATCGGCTCAGCTTCCTCAGCAACCCATAGCAAAACCTATGCTTGTGCAAGTCTTTATACAATGATATGAACAAGAATTAGAATACCTGTTGGCAAGCATTAGCAACCGCAGGGCAAACAAGTCAAAATTATATAGATTGCCGGGGCAAGCAACGCCAAGGCTTCTTTCCATTGCACTGCTTTGGCACAGGTAGTGATGACAGCATTGAAGGTGACAATGTCAAGTGCCAAGTCTTCGTTCTGGAGACTAGTGAAGTAATCCAATGCCAGCTGCCACTTTCTCATCTCATTGCATGAGCTGATTGCTGCAGTATGTGAGATGGCATTTCCACTTAGCTGTCTGGTGGGAAGGGAGCCCAGCAAATGGAAGGCACCTTCCCACTGGCCTGCCTTTTCACATGCGCTCATTGCAGAGTTCATGGTCACCAAATCTGGTTGCAACGTCTCAGTTTCAAGGTGACTCATCAATGACAGGGCGCCTTGCCAGTTAGTGCCCTTCCCACAGGCACTAATGGCAGTGTTGTATGAAATCAAGTCACGTCTGGCCATGGAGAATAGCAACACCAGCGCATGCTCCCAGCTCGCACTCTTCTCCAAAGCATTAAGAGCAGAGTTGAAAGAGATCTCATCTGCTTGTAGCTTCCACATATCCAAACCAAACAGCAGAGATAAGGAGTACTGCCAAGAGCCCCAGGCGCAAACACTAATGGCTGTGTTCAGCAAAATCAGGTCAGCCTGCATTAGGGAAGACCGAAATATCGTGAGATATCGTGAGATATTCATGTGGATAGGAGGTGACAGTCTATGCCGGGATTTGGCAAGAACATGCAGGAACACATCAATTCTGGAAAATTATGATTTCATCAGCGATGCCATACGAGAAATAGTGACAAAACATGACAAAACAACTTCGCATAATTATTGCCGCATCAAACCCGAGATATTGTACGTGCACCGTTGTCCCGACAGCGTCGCTTGTAGCTAGCATATTTGACTCCACACAATATACAACCCATTCGATATATCCATTTTTGTCAAGTACCGAATATATCCGAATATACTAGCCCCGTAAATAATCAATGAACCAGCCATCAACGATTTATGACGATTTTTTGGAGCATTTGTCACTTGTCCTGCATTTGAGCGGATGAGAGACGGCGCAACATCGAGAGCGCCAGCTGCCACTGCTGACCCTTGTCACAAGCACTCATGGCCGCGCTGTAGGCAATAATCGTGGGACGGACCTCGGTCTCAACATGGCCATTTGTACAACGAAGACGCAGAAAGGAGGTGTTAAGGGAGGATGACGATGACGGTGACGATGAGGATGGTGATGATGGTGATGATGGTGGTGGTAATTGTGGTGGTGGTGGTGGTGGTGGTGGTGGTGATGATGATGATGATGGTGGTGGTGAGCACAATAAAAGACGCATTCGGACCATTTCGAAACAAGAAGGAGTTCAACTTTCAAATTTGGTGAGGCATCAGTTGGCATTGCTGACATCCAAGGCCATACCCAGAATATAGGCATTAGCCGCTTGATTAAGCTTGATGTTCATATGTAGTGTAGCATGTACTTGATATCGCTGCGTGTGACCTCAACAACACTAAATATTCACCATCTTCATCTGCCTGCACTTTGCATCTATAAATTGTTAATAATTTTTGTCGTCATCTTCCTCATCATATTTTATCATCTCCTCATGATATTCGTCGTCATCTTTCTCGGAATCTTAGTCGCCATCCTTTTCACCATCATCTTCGTCTCAAAGTTGTCATCATCGAAAACTGACAAGTTGAATTGCCAAGCCGCTCCGTTCTCAAGGTATTGCTCAAATAGTGCAAGGGCTGCTTGCCATGCCTTTTTTCGACCAGCTGCACTCACAATTTTGTTCCACGTAGGTTCTCCCAGCTTTAAGCCAGTAGAAGCTGCCTCTGCTAAAAGTCGCAAAGCCCAGGTCCATTGAAGGCTTCGTATGCATGATGTGATGGCTGCTGCATAATCCCTCTCTTCCACGGGTGCCGACAGCTGGGCTTGATGCAAGGTGGCGATGGCTTTTGGCCAGTGGCCACTGCAACCTATCTGTGCAGCCAACGACATGGCACTGCAGCCACATGGCATCCCATGGCCATGTCCCCTCTTGAGCCCTGGCTGATGAAGCATGATAAATCATGATGATAGCTGAAAGGTCAGTCACTCATTTGCCGACCAGCAATATCATAAATTTATATATACAGTACATGAAATACTGTAATTATCAAATATCATCAAATCATATCAAATACATGCGCACTTGGGATTGTTGGATTTTGTTGGGGTTGGTGGGGGATACCCACAACATCCCATATCAACACCGCCTTTCATACCGAGCCACCGAAAACTGCACGGCGGCACAGGTCGCACAAACGGTCAGAATGATGAGCTCTTGCGGCAACTGGACCTGGCATTGGAGCGGCCATCAGGTAGGATGACACATCATGTGTAAGTGGTGTCCAAAAAAAAAACAATCGGAACATGTTGATCAAAATCGACCAAACATGCATCGCAAAACATGTGTGAGGGATTGTTTTTTTGTCAAAACTCAAATGTCGCTGTAGCCAGTTTCTACCTGCACACGGGGCTAGGCGATCAATGTTTTCCTCAAAGCCATTTAAAAGGCTTGCTTTGCTCTTTGGCAAACAAGCTCCTTGTTCGCTGCATCTTCTGCTACAGCTCGTCCATGTCATCATCAGACTCATCGTCACAAACCTGACTTTCAGGGCAGATTGTGATTGATTATGTTTTTTTTGGCAATCCTCAAGGTCTTGAGTGAGAGAAACTCACCTTCACACCTCACTCGGATGCTTTGCTCACAATATCCCCCAGCTACAAAAATCACAAAGTTGAAAACAATACTGGCTACATATAGTCAAATTCTATGTGGTAAACCTATGAATAAACCATGTTCCAGTTTCACCTGGCACCGGCTGCAGCCAAGTTTCATGCGCCATGTTTCGGCCACAGAGAAGTCTGCCGAAGTCCAGATCGGAGCCGCGACCGCTCTTGGGAATCGACAAGACCTGGTGCCAAACATGGGGATACCCCAAACTGTTCATGAAAAATAATGAAAATGGGGTATACCCAGAAAATTTTTTGTTTATGTTTGTTTAATTGGGCAAATGATGATTCAGCAGCGGATGGAATTGGGTAATTTCCCATTTCAGTCAAACCCGCATGCAAAATGTGAGACAAAAACCGGCATCAAAAAAAAAAACAGACCCATGCACTTGCCTGCTTCAGAAGATGTTTGTCATACTTTTTCAACACGTGCTCGCATCCAGCCATGGCATCTGCCTGCAAAAGCATCAATATGTTGGATGATGTTAGATGATTGGGGGAGGCTAATTTGGAATCTGTTCGTTGCACTGCATATATGTCGATACTACAACAGCATTTCGGAACGGCTCCGGCTCCGGCCTTGATTTCAGGGCTCATGCCTTTCACGCTGACGCGTCCATGCTGACTACCTAAAGCCTCTTGGAAGTCAACGTAGAATTCTTTGCTTTCTTTCTCGACCTCAAATGCCGAAATCTGCTGATTTCAACAAGGACCCAGGTAGCCATGCAATGTCAGGTCATTACACACAGAACCTATTAATCAAACTAGTTTGGAGTCGCTGACATAGAAACGTCACATTTCCAGCACAGCAATTACAAACATTGGCCCCAGACTAGGATAACCATACAGAACTAATCAGAATTTCATCAAAATCATCGAAAAAATCATCAAAACACCTCGGAAAACACCGTTTGGTTGTTGGCTCAATCCCTCGGAGAATATAAACCTTTAGGCTTGTGAATCATCAGCTAGGGATGCAAAAAAAAATCCGAAGCCACCGGCCAGCTGTGACTGGATTGACTCCCTCTCCATCGCACATAAAATCATCCATGTAGCATATGATCCCTGCCATAGCCCCCCCCCCATGCCAGCATACCTTGGAATAATTGGATATTATTCCAGCCCCATTGCACATGTTCTGGGAAAACATTCCAGTATGTCACACGACATCGGGAATAA
>Ga0126342_10011899_pt1 | contig 15534 bp, 19 predicted proteins | sample Cyp1metagenome_FD_92528 | JGI IMG/M metagenome (GOLD analysis project Ga0126342, IMG submission 92528) | Coral microbial communities from Lord Howe Island, Old Settlement Bay, Australia - Cyphastrea 1 metagenome | ecosystem: Host-associated > Invertebrates > Cnidaria > Coral ...
ACACTTGGCCGCGTTGCCACAGGATGCAGATGTGGCGATCTACATCAACGTAGCATTGGCCATGCAGTCTGGCATTTGCTTCGTGCAATCGAGCAATGGAGTGATCCTTACAGTAGGCCATGGACAAGATGTGACACTGACCAGGAATGACCTTCAAAGATCGGCTGATCATAATACTTTGACCATACACCGTGCATATCCGTGCATTATGGTATTCCCCATGGATCTCAGCTGGGTTGGATGGAGTTCTGAGAACAGAATTATATACAGGGCAGTTGGAGCACTTGTGCTGCAACATCTGTAAGTATTTGTAGCCGTACTTGTACAACCTGTACAATTACCACCTCCCACATTGTCATGTCTCATTTATTGATTTGGCAGTACGTTGCCAAAAAGTGCTTTGCTTGGCCTTTGAAAGATGGAATGCCATCTTGAAAGCCGTGAAGAATTTCCGCTTCAAATGCTAAGCCTCAAACGTCAAAGGGATAGGTCTAAAATGGTCGATGTCCAAAGAAGCCAAACCAATTCTCTTTCGGAAACCCATGCACCCATGGATGGATTTGGGTTTGTATGTTTGATGACCCCCAAGTCGTTGCAATGTTGCAAAAACTTGTCAGGCGAAGGTGATACAAAGACATTGTCAACAAATTTCTTTTCGAAAGTTTACTGGATGGGGCGAGGTTCCGATTCCGACACTTGGCGAGCGAAGGGATGTGAAGAGTCAACTTGTGTGGCAGCATTGGAATAAACCCCAAACATCGTTGTAAGATATTGTAAGCAACGATGGTTTCCAGGATGGTAACCTGGTTCAAAATCCTGTTTGAAGCTAGATCTTCAATTGATGACGGCTTGTATTTCCACAAAAATTCGGATGAGACGCGGTTGTATTTTGCATATTTTATCAACTTTATCGACTTCATGACCATCCAAGTGGCACTGCTGGAAAGCATCAAAAGTTGGTTGGACCTTCGATGTTCCAGGAGTGCTTAAGGAGTCGTTGATGCCATTCTTCTCGATTGTTTGGTCGAGAGTGGGATTCCCAATGAGTTGGTCATCGTCACTAAACATACTGGCATGTCATTAGCCGAACAAACATACAAAAACCATCAACATCTAAATGTGTGCACTGCAACTTCCCACAATATACGACGACATTTCCATGGATTTCCCATCACTTCTCCCAACAAACATGAAAAATTCTGGGGATATCCAGCAACAGACCCAGCTGGCAGCCTGGACCCTTGGTCCTGCCCCAGGTCCCCGCCCCTGACCCAAGGAGAAGATGTTGATTTGGGACAAACAGCAGGGCGACCTCCTGGAGGAACTGCGCAAAACTTGCGAGGCTGGAGACATCCCGGACCAGAGCTGGGGCCGGCATAAAGCAAGAGATGGTTTAAGAATGGTTGAAAAATGTTGGAAGATAGTCTAAACATGTCTAAACACTGTGTTTTTGATGGTTAAAACGTGTTTCAAGATGGTTTGAAAGATGTATAGGATATATAGGATATGTATAGGAAATGTATAGGATATGTATAGGATCTGTATATAAGTATATATGTAAATTAATGTATGTTAATTATATATGTATGAATGTTTATACTACTGTATCCTATGGGTCCTGCGTTCATTGATGCAGAAATATGGTGAAATATGGTTTTGGGGTGCCTACTTTCCACCGACCCCTTTCTCAGTTCCAGATTCACCTTAGCCAGGACCTGGCTGATGCGGTGGACAGGGCGGAATGGCAGGAGCAATCCAAGAGCGACAAACCAGCAGCCAAGAAGATGCCAAAACCCAAAAAGATGCCCGAATCGCTGAGGCCTGGGCCTCGAACGGTTAGGGGACAGATAATTAAAATGCGGGCGGCGTTTCGCCCACAAAGTCTGGAGGCTTCACTTTCGGGTTTGAGATGGTTTGAGATTTAGGGTTTTAGGATGTTTCAGGGTTTATAATTGTAGTTTATAAGGTGTATATATATATATCATTTCAGCATGTATTCCTTTTGCTTTTACACCTTCTTTGGGTTTAGGATTCGCGGTTGGGGCGTGCTGGTTTTTAAATTTTAAGGCTTTCAGGTCTCGGATAACTAGTGAAAGACGCACAGGATCCCTCCTCGAGCTTTTCAGCAATGACCCACTGCATACCCGAGTATTGCAAAAATAACACGCACAATTCAAATGATTCATGATTATAAATTATTAATGGTGCCCCCAAAGTGGCCTTCGTATCCATATGTTCCTCCACGTTCCTCCTGAATTTTCAAAGTTCCTCCCCGGCCCGGAATTGGCTGCTTTAATAACAGTAGCATACTCAGTAATTATACCTTCCCTCACAAAAGTCCTTCGTTCCTCCCAAATGGATTTGTCTCAGAATAGGCTACCCACAAAATTTGATGGTCATTTCATGGTCATTTGAATCTAATGGATTCTCAATTTTCCTAATTGTGAATTAAAGTGGACATTGTATCCACCCATTGACCCGAAATTTCCCCAGTTTCGCGAGGTGCAGCGGTGCGATGAGACCCCCTGAACCCGAGCGGCCACCCAGCTCTATCCTGGCGCCCACCTTGTGCAAAGCCAGCGCTCCACCGCCAGTAGCGTGGCGACAGCTGGGGGATCTGCTGGGGGCTGCCACCTAGATTTGGAAGATCTGGAACATACCAGTGGAATTTCACACTTAAGATCATATTCCATGGTTTGGTTGAGTTATTGGAGAGGCTGAGGATCTATGGTTAGAATCTATTGATGTCTCATGTGGTTTCAAAGATTTTCCAAGATATCTGATGCTGATGAAGAAGAAGAAAAAGATGATGATGATAATGAGGGTGAGGGTGAGGCGGCTGCTGCTGCTGATGATGATGATGTTGATGATGAGGATGAGGATGATTGATGGCTCATGATTGATGATTGATGATTTATGATTGATGATGATGATGATGATGATGATGTTGACGATGAGGATGAGGATGATTGTTGCTTCATGATTGATGATTGATGATTTATGATTGATGATGATGATGACGATGATGATGATGATGATGACGACGATGATGATGATGCTGATGGATGATGGATGATGGATAATGGATGATTGAGGATTGATTGATGATGATGGTTGATTGATTGATTGATTGATTGATTGAATGATTGATTGAATGATTGACTCATTGATTGATTTATTGATTGATTCATTCATTCATTCATTCATTCATTCATTCATTAATTCACTGATTCATTGATTGATTGATTGATTGATTGATTTATTGATTGATTGATTGATTTGATTGATTGATTGATTGATTGATTGATTGATGATTGATGATTGATGATTGATGATGATGATGATGATGATGATGGTGATGATGATGATGATGATGGTGATGATGATGATGGTGGTGATGATGATGATGGTCATGGTCATTGTCATGGTCATGCTCATGATCATGGTCATGGTCATGGTCATTGTCATGGTCATGGTCATGATCATGGTCATGGTCATGGTCATTGTCATGGTCATGGTCATGATCATGGTCATGGTCATGATCATGGTCATGGTCATGGTCATGGTCATGGTCATGATCATGGTCATGGTCATGGTCATGGTCATGGTCATGGTCATGATCATGGTCATGATCATGGTCATGGTCATGGTCATGTTGATGATGATGAGGAGGAGGAGAAGGAGCGGGACGACAACGATGATGATGATGACGACGACGACGACGATGATGGTTATGATGGTGACCACCGATGACTCAACTTTCTTTGAGGGGAAGCACCAATCAGTAGGGGCAACTAATGGGGAATAGTTTTGGACGCCCCAAATCAAATCAGCGCAGCGCTGCTATCCCTGGGGCGCGGACTGGATGGATAGCGGCCTTTGATTTTGCACTGCCAAATCCCAAAAGGAGTCGCAGAGGAAAAGTAACATTAGGAGCCAGTGTCGGATGTTTTTGGTCAGGAGAGCCACCAATGGGGAGGGCCAGGCCAGACATATCCAAAGCATGTCGAAGCTACACTCCGTCTGCTCGATAGAATCGCAAAAAAAAACAATATGCTGATTTTTTTCCAGTGCTCAAAGGATATCAGGATGTGATTGGTACATGGACAGCTTCCTTGGGTCCTTGAATCCCTAGCATTTTTTTTGTTCCATGATTTCATCAAAGTGTTTTGGAAATGCAGGCGGAAGGGGCATGACATGGTTTCTTTGCCGCAAGGACCAACCATCACAATCAGTTCATATCATTTGATACCTGATGCTATAGTTTAATGATGTTGCATGTAGTTCCAGCATGTTCCCGTTTTCATATCTTGGTAACTTCAAGTGCACCTTTCCCCCCACAAGGCCGAACGCCCCCTTTCAAAACTGAGTTGCCACCGCCACCCCCGATGGACAACGATCTGGATAGCGCCCCTTGGCGGAGTAGCCAGGTGGTGCCGCCCATGAATAAGGACGCGGCATGACGCGGCTGAGAGGATTTTGGATTCATTGTATCCAAATGGTAGCAACTTCTAACTGGGACCTGGAAGTTGGCTCGTGTAGATGATTTTCCAGTATGTTCATGTAAAACATGATGATTTTCCGTTGTCTGTTTGGGTTCCTGGATGGAAATTGTATAGTAATTAGATGTAATTAGTATTTACACATGTTACTCCTGGTGATGATTCCTCAAAGTAGTACAATGCTGGGTGCTCGCAAAGCATCCTCAAAAGATCGGCTTGAAGGGGCAAGTATTTGAGATTACTTGTGCTTAACTGGAATCCTTAGCGAACTGCCCCGGCATCAGTTTACTTATGACATCTTATGACATAGCAAAACCCCGCTCTTAACACAATCCAAGTGTAGCATCACTGCTCAACACCTTATCCACACAAATAGAGATAACGATGCTACAAATCATTTAAGATCATTTAAGTTATATTCAATTCAGCCCACTTGCATACAACAATGGTTAACTATGACTTGAATTAGATATTTAGTTGATCTATGGCGTTTTTTGAATGACCCGATGATGGGACCCCATTCCCAGGGGTCATCCCACCAGGATTTTATCCATTGGATCACGGGGGGTGTCCAGGTGTGACCCGCAAAGATAGAAATCATCAGACCATATACCAAGGTAGGACAGTAGGACAAAGAACTTCCAACCAAGTGCGAAAGATACTGGTAGGAGGTGCTTGTTTTCATGGGTCAAAAAGAAGAGATTGTTTGTAATTAATCAACATCAAATCAAGAATTACACTGGGTGGATCTATGTTTTGCATGTGTTCAGCTTGAGGGTCTAGGGAGCTAGAATCAGAAGTATGGGAATTCAGCTTTTGGGTAAGATTGATCAGCTTGCAAGATCTTGCAAGTAAGGGGCTGACTCAAACGCTGATGTATCCCATTTGCAACACGATCTTGAAGACGATATGGTCGATTTTGACAATTTTGGTGGTGCATAGCTCAGAGACCCCTTGGTGGTGGATCTAAATGTTTCAATAAGCGCAAGCTGAAACCGCAGCCCACCAAACGATTTATGTGAGAAGTTCGAAAATCCATCACCATCAGACAGAGTTGGGTCAGCCCTTTTCTGGATCCAAAAATCAAGGGCGCACAGACTCTTCAAGTGATTTGTTTCATATGTTGGCCAGAATTAACAGCTGTTTGTTTTTCATTACTATGTGTATCATATTCATTGTATTCATCATATTCATGATAGTAATCATATCCATCTCATCTTCATTTTCATTTCCTTTTCCATCATCGTCGTCGTCATCATCATCATCATCATCATCAAACTCATCATCACCTTATGCATCATTACTTTATTCATCATCATCACCATCACCATTATCATCATCGATATTTTATTATGTTATGTTTGTTTTGTCATTATTATTATTTCTTTGATTATTTATATTTTATTTGTTTTAATTATTATTATTATTTGTTATTATTGTCGCCACCACCTCCATTGTCATCTTCATCACAATCATCATCTTCATCATCAGCAGCAGCAGCAGCCTCACCCTTATCCTCATCATCCTCGTCATCCTCATCCTCATCATCATCATCACCATCATCATCATCCTCCTCATCATCATCATCATCACCATCATCATCATCATCATCCTCATCCTCATCATCATCATCATCACCATATCATCATCATATTTTTGATCGGCAGCATCATCATCGCCGGCATCACCATCACCAATGGCCTGTGCTAGGTGGCAGGAGTGCCCAGCGAACAATTCAACGATATGGTCGCTTCGAATTCAGTCCCTTCACACCCGGCTTGGCAAGCCGAAATGCAGCATGCGACTTGGCAATCGGTGGTTACCATAGGTTTGATATTGTTTAATCATGTTTAATCCATGAAAACATGGTGTTTACCCAAAAAACATTGAATAAAACAACAAAGACTAGGCCAGCTGGCTTGTAGCAACTAGGTTTGGGACGGTTTGTGATTCTTGGCGGATACATAGTTAGATACAAGTGGGGGGGGCTCTTGTTGTAAGTCTGGATCCGATATAGAGATGGTGGACCAAACCGTACAAACATATTCTGTATTCTTATGTATATTATGATTATATAATAGATGGATGTAGACGGTCTATGTCTCGCGTCAATCAAATTGCTCGAAATCAAGAAACCAGGATTAATGTTATGTAGTTTCGAGAGCAATGAAAGCCGTGCATGCAGGTGCGTTGTGTGTACTTCAAGGGAACGGTTGGGTGGTGCAGTGAGATGTACTGGGGGAGACGCCAATTCATACCAAACAAATCCTGAGAAAACTGAGAAACAAAATAATCAGGTACACGGGATTTTGGAGGCCACTCAGCTGCTCAACCTTTCTATCTGCCACGCTAGGCAGTTGGTCACGTGCCTTCACCTGCCACGCAGCAGCAGATGTCTTTGGAGGTCGGTTGTTTTTTTTTGTGTGTTCGTGGCAGGGAACAAAGTTGGTCTATAAGTAGGCTAAAGATTGATGGTGAATATGTATGGTTATATCATGACAATATATCTACCGGTACCAGTGGATGGTTGCATAATCAGTGTACAAGTGTGGGAGCAGTATCTTGAAGGGTGTACCACAACAATCGCAGCGTGAGACATGAGGATGCCCAGGATGCCGCAGTTCATATTTGCATGGTCAGTGATTCCATGAAGAAAACATGTTACTGATTACATCTTTTTTGCAATCTTTTTGTTGGATCTTGGTGAATTATCTCCACTGATGTTTCTGGTTCTATCATGTTCTATCCCTGTCAGTGTTGATGAACAATCCTAGTTGATGATACTGGCTATCCGCTAGCTACATCCCCACCTTTGCTTATTAAGATCTTTGTTACGATATCCAACTGAGCAGGCGGCGCACCACCCCTCGGCGCACCGCGTGCCCTCCGCACAAACTGATCACCAGGCTTAGGGCTTAGGGGTCGGGAGCTGCAGGGGTCATTTTGAAAGACCATGGAGGTTTTGAAACTAAAGTTACTAAAGACTGAAGATTACAATTTGATACATTGGCTGGAAATGGGAAACCCATATTTTCTCTTGCAGAACCCGTCTAAATGTGGTGGATTCTCATTAATTGGCAAGCGGGTGCTTGGGGATATGAGCAACCTATTCTTGGCGGTATTGAATTGTTGGGCATGGCTCTATTCACGTACTGGTATGGTTTGATCTTCATCACCTGAGTATGATAAACACTGTTCACAAGCAACTTTGTGGGTTGTCAAACCACCAAATCTGAAGAGGGTTCTCGAGTGTTCAGTTCCGTTGGTGTGTGGATTGTTCAAATGCACAACAATACTCAGATGTGAGTTTGCCCAAAACCGTGATAATTAACAGAAAATCATCCAACGTGATCCAAGATGACCATTTAAAACGAGACAGATTGGTTAACCTCGAGCTTCTCAGCCATGGAATTGGGCAGACGTTTTTTTCTCAAACAAACCCAAAATGACGGCCTTCCCCTTAGCCGTGGAAACCAGGAGCAAAGCGTCACAGATGGGCAGTGGGCAGCGGGCTCCTCAAATTTCGGTGGTGATGTTCTGGTTTGCCACACAATTCAAAGTTGTTCGGGCTGGCTACATTGCACATTTTTAGGGATGAAGGAATGGGCGTTTTCACGTCCACTACAATCCAGATCGATGAACTGTAGTTGTTGTTAGTTTTGCAGTGTTTTGGTTTTGGTATTTGGGTGTTTTACATGGGTTGATTTATGGTATAAACCCATGGTATGTCGAGTTCAGCATTGTCTCAAACCTTGGAACCATAGGCCATAAATCAGGGAATCCCCAGCTTGACGTGGGCCTATTCCAAATTGTAGTTTAGCATGAAAAACCTGAAAAACAATGGAGAACTGCTGTGTAGTTTTAATAATCATTGTTCCGCCAATGCCTGGGATGATAGCCCCTGGTGTTGTTTGGGCTACCGCGGCACACCCCCATCACAGGCATACTACCAACAGCAACAGGCGTGGAAGAGAATGGTGCTGTACCTAGTTTTTTGTCATGACGGAACCAAAAGAGTAATGAGGTAATTAAACCCGATAATATGTACTTATAATAATGGTTTGCCGGATAAAAATGAAAGTATGGGATGATCGTGGGAAAATTATTGAGTTAGTCCATCCTCAATCTTTTAATAATGGCGATGATGCAAGATGTCCTATAATAGATGGTTTATACTTGGTCATATACCTAATATACCTGCATCCTGGAAAAAAAACAAAGGAATAATTAATGAATGCTCATTTGAGATATCTGGTTTTTTTGAACACATTTTCTCCAAATGACAGTAATTGCACCACTCTTGGCCTTTTTTCACTTTGTGCGTTTTGAAACCAAGATTCTGAATATATTTTCTCGGAAAAGAAACGTCAAATTCCCGAGAAGAACACATAAATACCTGTCCGTCAGGATACACATGAGCGTTTTGTTGGTTCAAGTGAGCATAAAAAATCAGAATGAGCAAATTCCAAGCCAAAATGTTATATATGAGCAGAGAATACCTATACTACTAGGGTGAGGACCACCCATGACTTCAATGAGATTTGAGGATGGAACCACTAACCAGATGTGTATGATGCATGTGTACATATATTATTTATATATTAATTATTAATAATAATTATATATGCACCATCCATATATATATATATATATATATACATATATATTTATGCATAATATAATTATATTCCATAACGACCTCGCCAGCCAAACCCCATGTAGAGGATCGCTTCTATATTGAAAAAACATGAAAAAACCATCGATGTCATAGCCATAGCACAACGCATGAAGTTTGAGCGTCCTCTTATTCTATGTAGATGCACGGGTATGGGTCCTAAGTTAGCGGCAACAAAATAATGGAGTTTAGATAAGTTTAGCCAGCAAACACAGGTATGTAACCCAACATGTACAAGGGCTATGAGCGGTGCTGGTCAAGTCATTGGGTACGAAGAGACAGTCCATTTGCGGATCCAAATGAAGTGTTTGAAAAAAGGGAGTGTCGGAACACATCATCGAAAATTGGTCATTTCTCATGGAAAAACAAGTGGATTTTTGGGCACCCCGCACTGGGGCTTGAATCTTGACCCAGACAAATATGCAGGTGATGAAAGAGAGCAATTGTTTTTTTCGGCTGGAAATTACGCTACAGATTGCAGCCTCCTGAACCTGTAGTAAGCTCTCGGGATCTTCAACCCATGAATCAAGCATTAACCATGAACGCTTGGTTCGATGAAATATGAACCCTTGTTGTTGGGGCTACCGCGGCAGACCCCCATCACAGGCATCACACGCATACTACCAACAGCAGCAACAGCAGCAGGCGCGAAAGATAATCATGCCTGCACTGAGTGTTTAGTCATTATAGGGGACCCCAAGACTTAATGAGGTAAACCCGATAATGTATATGTATTACATTTTTTTTGCCCAGATAAGAAGGAAGCAAGTATTGGATGATTCAGGGAAAGTTGTTGAGATAGTCCACCGTCAGTTTTGCTTTGTGATCTGTGGATATACCCATAGTAAAAGACGTCCCCCAAATGGTTGATAATTGGTCAGATCTTGGCTGCACTCGCCACATTCCTACCTTTGCTCCTTGACGCCTTGTTACAGAATCCAACTGAGCAGGCCATGCACCACGCGCCCTCTGTGCCCTCCGCGCCCTCCGCGCAAACCGATCACCAGGCTGAAGGGGCTGGAGCTGCAGGGATCATTTCAAACGTCCATGGTGGGGCAGAGTTTGTGGAGTTTGAAACTATGAAAGATTACAAGTTTGCTACATTTTGAAACTAGGAATCTGATGAAATCTACCTACATCTGTAATTTGTGGTATAAGCGTTTGATGCTCGGGTATTTAGGTACCCAGATTATCCTTCAGCAAACTAAGCTGCACGCAGGAAACCAACATGTTCCCATGTGGAAACGCCATCTAAACGTGATTGATGTTCATGGATTTTCACCCAATTGGCAAGCAGGTGCTCTAGGATATGAGGCACCTATTTCTCTATATATATTGCGTTGTTTGGTATGGCTCTTTTCAAGTATGTGTTGATTGTCATCAGCTGAATTTGGATGATAAGCAATATTCACCAGCAATTTTGTGGGCTGTCAAACCATCAGCCAGATCCCATAGGCATTGGCAAGAAGTCGTAAATCGGAAGAGGGTCCTTGAGTGTTCATTCCCATTGGATCCCATTGGTGTGTGTGTGTGGACTGTTCAAATGCAACGGCATACTCTGAAGTAAGTTTGTCCAAAAAGTGGGGGATCAAAATCTTCAAAATTGGGTCCAACATAATGTTCTAAAGTCGTCCAAACGGTGAGATTTTGCGATATCCTATTCTCAAGCAAACCCAAATGAGAGGTTTGCTTTTGGCCCCGTGAAAACTAGGCGCAACGCGCCCTGGATGAGCAGCGGGCACTAGCCGAGGCTCCTCAATTTTTCGGTGCTAGAGGTTCTGCTTTGCCACACAATTCATGGTGTTTCAGTCTGTTTACATATCCAGATCTATCCACATCTTGGAAATTAATGCCGCATATGTGAGTCCTTTGTCACTAATTCAATGGCAGTGGTATGTAATTAAAACTGATAAAATGGTAGTGTTGTTTCTCAGCTTTGTTGCGGATGTGCTATTGGCCTTACAAGATATATAACATTATATTATATTATATATACATTATTATATATAATATGAACAGGTAACTATGAATGGGTTTGTCTCAAATTTTGGAGCCCCGAAATGCCCGAAATCCAACAAATTTTCACTGAGAATCATGTTCCCTTCTCACTTTGCAACATGCCATACTAATAGCGGTATCCCATTTTGAGACAAACCCATACGCCAAACTGGAAACGAGCGGAGAACTGGTGTGCGATTTTAGATTTTGCTCCACCAATGCAAACTAGTAGGTTGATAACCCCCAATGACTTCAAGGAGGTTTGATGATGAAAGCACCAACCAGGTCTGTATGATGCATGTGTACATATTGTATGTATATTTATATATACAATTATATTTCATAGCGACCTCGCCGGCCAAACCCCATGTAGAGGATCGCTTCTATATTGAACAAAAAACAATCGATGTCATCTCACAACACACGAACATGGGATGGTTTGCGACATCCATAGTTGTCCTTTTATGTCCTTTTTTGGTCGAAAGGGATTTCCCCAATTTCATCCAAAATTGATCATGTTTTTTGGGACCGCACTCTCAGGTTTTAATCTTGACCCAGAGCCACACGCTGGCGATGGGGAATCATGATTGTTTCACATGACGCTCACATGGAGTTTCTCCGAATACCGCCCCGGCCGTTTGAATCAAGCATAAAAAAATCCGATGAGGTCTTGAACCCATAAATCAACCACTCCCTGGATGCGGAACCGGTGTTGTTTGGGGCCCGGCTAGACTGCGCGCTTGCAACAGCATCAACAGCATCAACAGCATCAGGCGCTGACTGGGATGGTGCCTGCAGTGGACTTCCTCAAGACCCAGGATAAACAAACACCCAGTTTACAGAGATGAGGGGGACTACATTTTCAAAATACAACTTGTATTGTAATTATTCCGCATGCTAATGAACTTGGTGTTTATTGATCCTGGGGTGACATTCCGTCTGACAGTTTGGCGATTCAGACATGGAATCGTGCAAGCTGCCCCAGTGATTGGGAGGAAAAAATCCAAGTGTACTTTCAAGACTGGTTGACAAGCCTAGTCAAACCTTTATGGGCTACAGTCCGCTATCGCTGATACTCCAATGTTTTGAATAGTGAAAATTACTATGTTGAATTATTTGAGTTTAATATTAAAGGGTGATTCCTCTACTGTCTGTGAATTTTCTCCTAAAATCTGATGCGGTCATGGAGTAAACAGCAATGCAGCCATCCAGTGGGATAAGAACGGTTGAGGCGAAAATCTAGAGGAACCCCCACTATAGATGCTGGTGAAAAGCACTATTGTTTCCTATAATATCCTATAATCATCTATAATCACTTTCTTTGTTTGTGAGATATTGCATAGAAAACCCAGTCCCGCGATTTGTTTAAGGCGGAAATCTACATGGTTTACCTTACATTTGATGGTAACAAGCGTTGTTTCCCGCCAGGTCTTGGACACACAAGAAATCTGGGATGGATTGAAGGGAGACTTTGAAGGAAGCCCATTCATCTGGGGGTAACAACCCATGATTTCCTTGCAAACCTTCCCTTAAGTCATCTTGCATCAATCCACTGTTCCATTCGTTGGGCCGACGTGAAGCCTATGAGGCCTGGGCCGCGGCTTCCAGCCCCTCGTGGCATGGTTGGGGGCCTGGTATGGCCTGGTGGAACGGTGAAAGTTGGTGGAAAATTGGGCCAAATATGAGAGGATTGATTCTACGACTCGTACCGAACAAGTGGATGGAAAACTCGCAGCACATGACCGAAATTCTGATCACCCAAATCTTGCGTCGCTGTGGAGAAGAAGCAGGGTTAATAACCACAGTTTCCTATATCCCATATGTTCTATGCATTTTTCTCACTATAAATGAATCACTTGTTGAGCACATATTGGTAAATAATAGGAAGTAAATATAAGATTATAAGCACATATAAGCACCAAGGAGCATATGGACATGGTGACGTTAATGATCCAGTTGCCATCCTTTGTCCCGTCACAGCATGTCGCAACTTACCCCAGCACGGCCCTTGGAGGACATAGTGCCGCGCAAGCCCCACACTCGATGCAAGGTGCAGCACTTCTTCGGTTTTCAGAGATGGGCATGGGTCAAAATACACCAAAATACCATGTGTGGAGGATGAACGTGGATGAACATCCATATATAATTATCATTGATTATCTATGCCAGCTACATTGATGTGAACAGAAGGGCGTCAAGGCTTTGATTATAGCTAGCTTCCCGCATGTTTATTTTTTTTTGTGTGGGTAACATGGGAGGAGTTCACCATCCATGTTTTTTTTTCGGAAATTGATGTTGTTTTGGTCACCTTTGACATGAACTATCCACTTTTTCGGGATGTACTCTCGTCCAATTGTTTGGGATGCAAAAACAAAATATATTTTTAGTTTTTTCGTTTTTTTTTTCTCCGACCCCCTCCCTGCAGGCTCTATATTTGAATGTAGAATCTAATTATTTTGATAGGACACATGGTTTTAACACTATACTGTCTAAAGATGTTTTTTGTATCGTTTGTTGTTTTTTCTTTCGAAAAAAGGATTACACGATTGAGAGGATAAACGCCTAAGGTACTACTGTATCCAAATGGTATTGTCTTAACATATTGTCTTGTGGGATGCTGCGCAAAATTCAACCTAACTATAAAACATACATACTTTCACATTATAGGGTATTCTAGGAACATGGTAAAATGAAGCCCTGGTGGCGTTCCTCTCTGATGTTTTTCTCATTTAACATGCTTTGCTTCCGGACAGGAGCTCCCTGGCAGTGGGTCCATGTTCAGGCTTCACAGGTGCCAGAAGCTGCAGGGCCTGAATCCCACAGATTTTCTGATGGTTGGTGAAGAATTCATCAGATCATGCGGTATTTATGGGAAACTAAGCTTTTAATGATGATGAATGAAGATAATCATGGATGGTATAGTGAATGATGTCCATACTTTCCCATAGTTCATGGATATGAATGATGATAATGATCGATTATAATGGGATCCTTGAGAGTCGAATAAACGATCTCTTAATCTCTTACTGTAATTATCAATGGAAAATAGTGATACTTAAGAATGGATAGAAAGGATACTCAATGGGATCTTTCTGCAGGTTTACAATGATAGGAAATTGTTATTGTGTGATAGTTTCTATAATGAATGGATACAATTGGGATAATTAAATAACAACGAATTGATAATTCCATGGTTGTAGGATAATCTGTTCTTTGTTTATTTATGGGAAAATATCCTATTAATTAATGATGATTAGCGGGGATAGTTGATAATTATCAAGCATCAGAAAATTCTCATGGGATAGTTAATACCGTAGTGGATAGTGAATTAGTTCAGATTTAACAGGCATTCATGGGATCGTGGTACAATGTAATGTATGATTACAGTAGTTATTTGATGTTATATGATCCATGGTCGTATTTCCATGGTCAGAATTTTCATAGATGAGGATTGATGGGGATAATGTTGATGAAAATGATTGTACGTATATAGTGGAATGATCACTTTCATCAATTACCATTATCCCATGTGCTTATGTGAACTTATGTGTATGAAAATGGGGATATGTACATATCCCTGAATTCACCGTCACTTTACCGTTTGTGAACATGGACCATTTAGTTCGATGATTTTCTGTGCTAAAATAGCAGACGGTACAGAATTTCGACAATGTATAATGATAATCCATCTGTCCGTTATCACCTGTGAAGTACCGGCCCTCGCGCTTACCTAGACACATATGTACCAGACATGTATGTACATTTCTATAGTTGCTCCGCACGTGTTTGCTGATCAGGTGCAGCTGCCCAGATGATATCCGTGTTATTTTCATTGACCCTTCACGGTTGCCTACCGTGTGCTCATTGGTGGTTTCAAATATGTGTGTATATATACACATATTCATATACATATACGTATATATATACACATAAACATTTACAGATAAAATTATTTATATATACATAAACACATATATATATACATACATATACAAATATACAAATATTTACATATATACATATATACATATACATATACATATATATATATACATACACGTATATATACATATATATATATATATACAAACATATATACATATATATATATAAACACATCTATACATCTTTACATATATACATATTTACATACATACATATATACATCATATACATATATACAGTACATATATACATATATACACATATATACATATATACTACATATATACATATATAGACATATACACATATATACATATATACTTATATATACACATACATATATACATATGTATACACATATATACACATATATACATATATATATACACATATATATACACATATACATATGTA
>Ga0126342_10011900_pt1 | contig 15534 bp, 16 predicted proteins | sample Cyp1metagenome_FD_92528 | JGI IMG/M metagenome (GOLD analysis project Ga0126342, IMG submission 92528) | Coral microbial communities from Lord Howe Island, Old Settlement Bay, Australia - Cyphastrea 1 metagenome | ecosystem: Host-associated > Invertebrates > Cnidaria > Coral ...
ACGTCTTGCTACGCTGCTGCACGTTCTCTTGCACTTCCACACATGCGTCATGCTACGAGCCAGAACAGCTTGCTATGCTGATGGTTGCAAAGCTTGGAAAGGAGCCTCCAAACAACAAGTGCCAGAAAAATGCCTCAAATGGGAAAACTTTGCCCACAACCGCGGTGAGTTTGTGAAGCAACTGGGAGGAAGCCACGAAAAAGAGTTCTCTTTGGCCGGAACACGGACTTTAGACAAACAGTGGGATTGGTTAAAATACACATAAAGACTGCAGACAAGACTTCAGAAAATTTTGGAAGTACTTGTATGCTGCAGTCTGGCACAAGAGCGTCAAAGGCAATGTCCTGAACAACCTCGGACAACTTTGTGCTTGGAAGGAAAAAGGAACTTTTCGGCGAAACCCTCGACGAACGAAACTCCTGTTTCGTGCTTGTAAAACACTAGATTTTCCACTTTTGAAGTGGCCCTTCCAAGGGGTTTGCACCAGAACTTTGTTCCAGAAATATAGAAAATTATAAATTACTACAATGTCAGACACTTCCCTCATCGTCCTGGCACTGTGTGATGTTATCACCGGCACGGCCTCTTACAGATGCTGTTGCCTAGTTTTTGAAGCTGGTCGAAGTTGTCAAGGTAAACTCTGAAGAGGTTTGAACAGCAACTGAACACCCGGTCACGCCTTATCTCTTGCACTGATTTGCCAAGTCCCTTTATAGATCTGATGGCTCTTAAGATCACCGCCCGGTGGATGGATTGGGCAATCCCAACACTGTTGAAATTTAAATATCCCATTGGTAAGACGGTCCGGAAGCACTTCTTACCTTCACCCCCGGGTGGAATCATACTCCGAGGTATTTCTCTCCCAAAGCCCATGAATCGGCTCCAAGCCTCCGGTACCTGGAACAGGTAGAAAAAGCAGCCCAAGTCCTCGGATGAGGTAAAGCCAAGACGTCATTGTCATGGAGATAGAGGGCACCCATTTGGGTGATAGCTGGCAAAGTCCCTACTTCAGCAGAAAGACCATGACTGATGGAGTTCCATGGTTTTAGATTCATTATTAGTCTACTCACCGGGACCTGGTTCTTCACCTCGTCCTTTCCAACAGAGAAAAGTCCATTTAATGACGGCTGTGTTCCAATGTGATACAGTTGATCTTGACAAAGAATCTTGCATAGACCACGTTCAACAAGCCCGCGTGCTAAAGGTTTCCCAATCCCTGTCACAAATCATAACAGAAGGGCACTTAATAGGTTGTTGTAGTTCCATTGGAATGATAGTCTCCTCAATGTTGTTGCCAAAATGTAGAATACCACCAGTGCAAAACTCCCTGATGTCATGATATTGGCTGTGCCAACCTAACCTCCTCACCTGCATAATCCAAACCCCTCTGAATGAAAAAAACTACCAAAATCGATTTCAGGAAGTTTTTCGGCAAGTATATGTGAACCATGCACCGGTTTCCAATCTTTTCAGCACCCCTCGGGCAGATGGTGATACTACGTCACCTCGGCCTGCTGCGCCACAGCTGTGCAAGCTGTTTAGGCACCCTACAAGCACCTGGAGAAATGGATGATCGCTGAAACCTGGTAAACAGCGTCCTGGGGACTGGAAATGGAAAATGTCGTACTTCCTAGTCGTGGACCCTGGTCTGCAAGCCTGTGAAGTAGGTTCGGGCATATGTAGGACATCTGTTGCCAGGCAGCCTAAATCACCGACGGTGCAACCTTCACAGAGGTCAGCTAATCGCGCTCTAATCCGGCCCTGCACCCTCTCAGTCCCACACCGGGAGTCATCCTCTCGAACATTGCCACTCCCTTCGTCTTTCTTTGCGCTAAATTCTTTGCTTCTGTGGGGGTCCTGCAGCTCACTCCCTTTCTCAGCCTTTGCAGCGAATTCCTTCTTCATATGGGAGTCTTCCCGCCGCCAACCAGGTTGACTCCCTTCTTCCAACATGGCCGCTCTTAGCTTCGTCAATGAGCCTCTCCACATCTTCAGAGGTGAAGCTCTCCTCCTGCTCTCTTTGGTTGCACTGTGTCTCTTTCCTCTAGCCATCCTTTTCTGTCTTTTTGCCACAGGATCCTCACTCCTCAAAGTTTTTAACGCACTCAAGGCTGGAAGGGTGTCCGCGTTTGTCTGGTGATGTATTCCCAATCATTTCTCTGTCTTCTTTTCCCATGATCCTCTGTTATTGTCCTTCCCTCCTTGGCCACCTTTGCCTTTTCCTCCATCTCCAGACGAACCTTTGTTGGCACCCTTTCCTTCCTTTTCTTTTCTGGTCTTTCCTTCTTGGCGGGCCTCGCCTCCCTTGGTACCTTGCGGCCTCATCATCAAAGACCTCATCCTTTCCTCCTCTCGCGCCCTCCGTGCGGCTCCTAGCTTCTCTGTCTCTTCTGTCATGCCTCCTTCTTTGACCTTCACCAGCTCGTATTGCATGCGCAAAGGCCAGTGCGCCCCCTTTCCCAGGGCTTCTAAGCTTTTCAAACGCTGGTTGAGCAGGTCCATGCAGGAAGCCACACAACCTTGTACCAGCAGGTCTAAACCTTGGCAGATGGCAGATGGTGAGGCCTCCCTGTTGTAAAGATGCCGACATCCCTGGCATCATCACCTGCCTCCCATACTGGGTGTAAAGGGGAGGCAGGCTATAGACTTGTTGAGGTCCCAAACCGTGCCTGCCGAGGTCATCAAATTTCGCTTGATTTCTTGAATAAACCTGGGTACTAGAGCACCTGCGGCATCGAAGCCAGATCGCTCGGAGCTTCTTTTCCTCCTCAAACAAACTTTCATTGCCATAGTCCGTCAAGCTGCTCCGAGAGGAATCACTTGATGATGAACTACCTTTATCTTTTTTCTTTCTCTTTTTTCCAATGCGTCTAGCCCTCTTTAATAATTACTCGGGCTCTCCTCGAGGGTTCTGGATCCATGCCGGTGTCTTTGAAGACGTCCTCCACTGGTTTTCGTCCAACTCCCCATTCTCTTTTTTGGGAGACTTGGGGCATCTCCCTTCTTGCTCACCTGGTTTCCTCCTGCGCTTCTTCTCTTTCTTTTCCGTCTTTTTGTGAACCTCTTTTGAATCCTTCTCCATCCTTTCTTGTTCTCTCCTGAGATCAGCCAGTTCATCAGGCATCTCATCCTCCTCTCTCATGCCCTGAAGGTTTGTTAGCCAGGGGACTCTGTTCAGCTCGGTATCCTCAAAACCCGAGGCATGCAAGAGCATCTCATCTGACAGCTGCCCTGTGCATCCTTCTTCGCAAAGGTGGACGTGGACAACTTTGTCTTTGCGTCCGCTCAGCACTCTAAGTAGCTCCTCATTTCTTGTACCACTCACCTTTAGTTTGGCGAAAAGCCCTTCTCCCTCACTGCTCAAGCCTTTGAAATGCCCTGCAACAGGGGCTGCTTGTCCATAATACCTGACATCCTCAAGCACGACAGATCCACGACCTGTGACTCCTCAGGTTCACTTAAGAAAATGTCTGATTTTTTTTGGCCTCATCGTCCGCCTCCTCTATCTCTCTTTTCTTTGCTGGCCTCTTCAAGATGCCAGGTGCAGCGGCCGGGGATCGTAAAGCTCTTCTTGCCCCTTTGGGAGGCATTGTCTCTTCCCTCTTACTTATAATTTCTTCTGTTATACAACTCCTGCTTCGCTCTTTTTGCCTGGGCCTTATTCTCCGATGAGGCCCACCTCGGATGATCACTGCGAGGTAGAGCTCCTTGCCAACCTCTCCTCTGTCTATCAGGAGGGAGGGAACTCAGGTTCACGTGGACCCCAATTTCCTTGATCCCGCCGATGCACAGGGGGATGGTCAGGTTCAGGTGGCCTTTCGTGTCAACGCTTCTTCTCTCTCCCTCCTTCTGAGCGCTTCTCTTTGCTTGATGTGTTTCTCCTCCTTTTTCGGTCTCGATCTTTAATTTTCTTTCTCTTAGGCTCTTCTCTTCGAATGGGAGAGACTTCCTCTCCCTTCTTTGGCTCCTCAGATCTTCTACTTCTTCTGCCTTCGCTACTTCTGGCTCTTGTCCTGGGTGAACGAGTTGTTGAAGCTTTGACGGATGGCTTTCTGGGATCTCTTTTTTGACACCTGATGGTTCGGTCACTGGAAAACCTGGTGCGAGTTGTGGCGGAGGATCAGGAGGTGGTACCTTGGTTACAAGCTGAAGTGGATGAGTGGATGATCAGGAGGTGGTACCTTGGCCAACTCGAGCAGGTGGCGCTGCAGCAGTAAAAACTCTGGCAGGAGGGGGAGCTGCCCTCCTGGCCAGTTCTTCCCGCACCTATCCTTCCAGATGCCTCAGGTGATTGCCCACAAAGTTCACGTAGGACTCGTAGGCAGGTTTCCCTATCTCCGAGGCAATGAAGTGGAAGATGCGGGGAAAGGTATTGCAAATGAGGCAACCGCACTCTGGGCAATGACCCCACATACAACAGATCCTTTAAGCCAGAGCTGCATTGGGAACATTAGTGTTTTCGTGTTTACATCCGGAAACGTTAATACATATATGTATATAGTTATACTTATACACATGTTGGTATTCAAAACACATTCAATGCTTCACTATATCTCCGTTTCTCGGTCAACATCGGATTGTGAAGCTTAGCGATCAGATTGTGAAACTTGGATTGTGAAACTTGCAGGACAGATTGTGCCGTTGATCATCCAGAATCCGCATTTTCGATGGTGAAACCACGTTAGCCCAACAGTTCATATGGTGAACCCCCCATTTTCACTGGTTAAATGGCTTATCCCACAAGAAACCCCACAAAACCCCTATGTTTCTTGGTGAAATCCTCATTCTTCAGGGTTTCTACCCATCCCCAGCGGCCCCGGGTCCTTCGATTCGCGCGGCGATCGCTTGGCGTCGGTTGGGCTCGAGATGGAATCGCTTCGCTCCTTGGGAGAGCCTTGTGCCGGGGCTGCAGCGGCCCTGGGTTGGAGTTAGTGGGTGACGACTTTTAATAGGCTATAGCCATAACTGTATATGCTTTCTGTAAATAAAAAATATAAATATCCAATATCTATATTTATCTAACACATATTAAATTACTACATGATAGAAACCAGCCATATAATTATCGAATTATATATGTATATATATTTTGTAAATAGATAAATATATTTAACACATTAAATTAGTACATGATAGAAACCTATTGGCTTTTCATACTCAACATTAGTAAACGTCCTCATGGCAGACCCTTCCCTTCCGCGTACCTACATGCCCCAGGTTGTGCAGCATGGCGGATTCCAGGGCCAACATGCTTGGAACGGTGTGAACTTTGTGCTTCCTGGGCTCGAAGAGGCTGTTCCCCATGGGATTCAATGCCAAAATCAGAGGCGAAAATCACCCTGGCTATCTCTGAGCCCAGAAAGTTAGGGAACATACTGAACTAAACAAACATATTCTGGCATATTACTTTTACCGTTTTTGATTGTATGATATTGTATGACAAGTGATGCAAATTGAACATCAAATTGTCACTAGACTCTTTAAGAATAAAATAGAACGCAACGACATAATTATGGAATGCGAAGACCATCTCAGGGATTTATGGACGTATCGTTGGTGATTATGGAAAATACCAGTAATTAATACGGATAAACCACTTTATAATTAAGTTCAACATTCCCATAATGTCAATCAGTAACAGCATCAACAAATTCTTTAAACAAAGGCAAAAAGGAAAAAACTCGAACATGTCAAAAATATGTGAAAGACCTGAAGAGGAACATAATATGAAGGATGGAGCAACAAAAACATGGCCTAAAACGGTCCAGATCGGTCTGGCTAAATGGAAAATCTGAAGTCAACAATATCTCTCCCTGCCCTGCGCCTATGATTTACCCATAACAAGGACCACTTCAGGCAGCTAAACTGGAGGCACTGTCCGACATAAAGCCATAATTTCCGGGGATATATCTCCTTAGCCTTCACATGTGTGATATAATATATATATATAATTACATAGGTACCTCCAATTGAGGGTCCTTATAAATGGCCACATTGGCCACTGATTACTGTAATAATTGTGAACATGTGTCGGGTATGGCTATGGTTTGTCCCATGCCTGCAGCCCATACCTGCCAGCCGGTGCGCTGTTTGAGGTTTGGGCTTCGACGTGACGCCACCTGGCAGCTCTCCCCAGTTGTAAGTTGGCTTACCCGCCAAGTAACAGGGGGGTTCACCATCAAAACTGGCGGTTTAATGGGATTACATGAAGGTTTATATGTGATTTGTGTCGATTTCCCCTTTTCCAGTCTAGTTCTTTCTTTTCCTTACCAGGTCTTAATTCACATGAATCTACGGCCGACAAAACGTGAAACAAATAAAGCAGTTATATAAAACGACTCCTTCATAGAGCTAATAGGTCTCCTTGGAGGGCGCGGTGCCGAAGTGAAAGCATATAATTGTTCCCCATGATATTATATATATATATAGATATATTTGTATGGTATCATCAACCCACATATACTGAGGCTTTTGAAACTTTGAAACTACTCAATTTCCTGTTGCCAACACGAGACACGAACCATTCATCTGTCATACCTGACACAAAAACAGACATGAAGAATAGCATTCACCCACCATTCGCCCGCTGGTTGGTTTCCGCAGGCTAAAAACACCTTGGCCATCTCTCGTGCTCGTGGTACGACGTCAGAGGCCAGTGGACGAACACTTTCCACCTCAAGATGATTTACAACCCGAGAGAGAAAGGACACGTCTTAGTGGCGTTGAAGTAAAACACTACCGGTCTATCTTTTTAGGGTTTCGATTCATTCCCACATCTGTATCTCAGCATATATGGGGTGCTTTCACCAAAAGTGCGGCCAACATGAGGTTCTGATAATCCCCGCCAAATAGATGTGGAACACGAAAAAATATCTCACCCTGACAGCATTGGTGCGTGCATTGGATGAACAGGTTTGAATCTGTAGTTTATTATATCTTTTTGTGTAAGCATTGAACCTCTTGTTGCAGAATTCTTGATGATGATTCCAAGGTTTGGTGATGTTTGGGTTTAGTTCGGCCTGGTAAACTTTGACTTCCGGGAAAAAATCAACATGATCAAAAGCATCAAAGGCCCAAAAAGTTGAATCCTTTGTGGCCCTTGTGGCTTCCCGAAGTTCAAGCTAGGTTGGGACATGTAGGGACGCCTTGGCGACTTGTGAGAGATCATGTCCAATTGAGGGGATAAAACTAAGTCTGACCAATTGTGTTAAAGTCTTTTGACCAAAAATCATGTTCATTTTCAACATCCAGGACTTGGGTTGGAACCATCCCACATCCGAGGTAGCTGATAGGTGGAGGCACCATGAATTGCATGGACTTTCGCATGAACTAACTTGAATTCACCTTATCTTAATTACCAGATATTGCCAGGCAAGGCGTAGTAAAAACATGTAAAAACCATCCTCCCCAAAAAAGGCGGCCTTCATGGGCCTTCTATGCTTCCCCTATGTTTTCCTGGGATGTCACACCCCACCGCAGCAAGTGGCCGACAAGGAGGCTTCAGATACGATGGAACCCGAACTCGGCTTCTTTTGCTTTGCCTTGGGCACGTTCAAGCTACCATGTCCTGCGGTGATCTCCGATCCCTCCTGGACAACCTGGAAGATATGCTGAGAAACTCATCCACTAGTAACTTGTCTTGGAAAGATTTACGGCTCCAGGGGCCACCAAAATAAAAATGAACTATTCCGCCATGTATGTATATATATATATATTTATGCGTATTATATATATATTATATTATATATATATTATAAGTATGCAAATTATATACTGTAGATTCCCCAGGTCTGGTGGATTTACTATACAGGAAAATCAGCAATGAGATGCAATGAGATTTATTTATTCCACTTGCACGGGGCTGCTCCCAACACTCCAAATATAATATGGGGGAGAAAATGGAAACATTTATGGAGGTGAAATAGCCCAAATTTGCCCACTTACTATCACTATGGTGGGCTTGGATGGATTGGAGGGCTCAGAAAAAGAAAAGATTCAGTGTGTCAACCACACTTCATCACTGCATATCACTGCATATCACTGCATACCACCAACTGGTGGCACTTATGAATCCTAGAAATCCGCAAGAAATCCTGCCTGTGACGACCTACAATGGCCTCAATGGCTATTTCCCACCAGGATGCTGCTTCGAAGATCATTTCAGCTAGTACTATACGTGCTTCGCATATAATCCTTTCCCCCTATTACTAACCCCCCCAAGACTAAAAACTAGGGTCCATCTCTAATTTTGGAATATTTCAGATTGGCCAATTTGACTTTTAATTGATCCCCTTTAGAAAACAAATTAAAAATTAAGCTACCATTTGTGGGTTTCGCCCCCTAATAATAAAAACTAGTCAACCCCGAGGTGTTTATTATTAGGGTCCGTCCGAAAATTTTTAGTTTTTTATATTATACACTTTTAATTTGTTAATAGGGCCCGCTTCGAAAACCAATTTTTGGCAATATTTTAATTGCGTTATATAAGGAAATTTAATTGATTTTGAAATCGGAAAAAAATGTTATTATTAAGGTTTAAAATTTATTAATAGGGTCCGCTTCGAAATCCAATTTTTGGCAATATTTTAATTGCGTTATTGCTGCGTTATTTGAAAAAAATAATTGATTTTGAAATCGGAACAAATAGTTTTTATTATTAAGGTTTTAAATCTATTAATAGGGTCCGCTTCGAATTCCAATTTTTGGCTAGTTGCATTATTGCTGCGTTATAAAATAAAATTTAATTGATTTTGAAATTGGAAAAATAGTTTTTATTATTACGGTTTTAAATCTATTAATAGGGTTTCCTAATAATAAATACCACCCTAATAATAAAAACTACCTGAGGTGTTTATTATTTAGGGGGGGTTTAGTATCAGGGGGAAGGGATTACATGAGTAGTTTCATCCATGAACCCTGGCTACGAAGCTACAAAAAATATGGAGGCAAACTGCTTGTTGGTTTGGACGTCCCATTATTTACAGTATCATGTGTATATCCCCCATAAACCCAAGTTTTGAGTGTGCCTGAAAATGGGGTATACCGGTATACCCTCCAAATGTTCAAATTTTGGAGAGTAAACTGATGACAAAGCAGTTTCCATTTTTTGGGTGCCATTTTTGGGTTGCCTATTTTCAAAGTCTAGAGACTCACTGGCTGATCCTCCAAGGGCCGCCTGCAACCAGGTACCCTAGACTTAGACGTTGTTTTCCCGCGAGTTTCCAGGGTTCAACGGGGCAAGTATTGGGTGTCTTTTTTGGGAACCCCATTCCATTCCATGGTTGATCAGGATTTTCCATCAAGAAGACTCGAAAAGGTAAAAACCTAGAGTTAAACAAATGAATTTTGAGACCATCTCCTCTGCCCCTTTTCGCTCCTCTGCTTGCTTCAGTTCGTTGCCCGAGTGCGGCCCTGGGCGTTCATGTGGATTCAACCAATCTGGTTATAGCAAGTCCTCACTGCTGGTTCTTGGATGCTTTTGGCAATTTGGTGATGAATAAGCCCTTGAAGTCTCTCTCTCCATCGCCTTCTCGAAGAGTTCAGCTGAGCTAAGGGCGAGTGAAAATAGCCGCCATTTTCCCCCATTTCATGGCCCTGCTAATGGGAGAATGCTTTCAAAACCATGGGGGGCTTTGGGTTGAAAGGGCTGCGAAATTTCAACAATTATACGCTTATAATCCTACATGCACCCCAAAAAAGAGATTATGTTGCACCCTCATCAAATTGAAACCCCTTAGGCTTTGCCTGTTCTTAACCTGTAGAAACTAATGTTGGAAAACACTACTCTTGGATGTGACCCATGTATTGTCGGTCAAGTGTTTATTTGGCGACTGTATTCCGAGCAAACTTGAAACACATTCCACATCATTGGCTGTACCCCACATCAACAAATCATAAACATGTTTCTTGGATAAAGAACAGGCTGTCTTGAAAAGTCAACCGGGGCAGAAACCCAAACACCAAGATTATTTCTTCCTGACATGTTAGTGATCAACAAAAACCAGCACACAGTGATGATTTGCCATATATATATATACGTATATATATATATATATGTGTATATATATACATACATAGTTTTATCAGTTGTACCCAAACAACGAGCCTGATTCTGCTGTATATCGTACGAGTAACATGATAATGTGAAACATGGTCTCAAACCATTGGCATCTCCTATTTCTCCACAACCCCTGGCAGAGTAAGGCTGTTAGTTGGGGCAATGGATGGCATCCAATCTCAGCAGACTCACTGGTCGGCTTCCAAGGTGCAGAATTTTCTCCAGCATCGTCTGGTGCTTTGCCAACATCGCCTCCAAACGCCCTGGCGAAGTGGCGCTTAGAAGCGGAGCCGGCGGAGCCGGCGGAGCCTCGATACGGAACAAACCAACCATTGATAGGTTGCAACTGGTACAGCATCATTAGTATTGCTATGTATTGCTCTTATATACATCACATGTAACATGACCTCACTTTGAAACTGTAAGCCATATATGGTTTCGGCTACTAGAAGGGGAATTCGAAGACGTAGAGAGACTAAGTTTGGCAATGACAGGCTTAGACATACATATACTCAAGGGTGACGTGTCATGATGTGTCCATTGGGCAAAACACGTGACTTTTAAGTGGTCCTGGTAAGATCTGGTGTACGCCCCATTTTGGGATGATCCCGATCCGCCAAAAGGATAAAACAAGGTCTGCTGTCACTGGAAAAATGAAGATAAAACAAGGTTAGTAACCTACTGGATCACCATTTCTTCTCCTTAAAACACAATTTTCCACGGTGCTTTCCCACCAGTTTGCGCCAAAAGCTCGCCTTCCATCTGCTCCAAGAGGACATCGATGTCCTTGCTGGGCGAGTCCGAGTCCTTGCTGAAAGGCTGAAAAAACCCAGGCTGAAACCCTAAAATTCACGAAGAGAAGAGAAGCATGGGTTGACTATCACCGTTTTCAGCATATAAAACTATAGTTTGTGAATGTGTGTGATATTTTGTGATATCTCTCTCTCAATTTTCTGGCCGAAAAAAATAGTTCACAAACCTGAAATCTTCGGTCATTTCGAACTATCCCCCTGATTCTACCACCCATCAAGGGTCAGGCCCGTCTTGCTATAACATCCCCACTGCCATGTTTAATGGTTGAATCTCCCGGCATCTTGGAAATCCACAGAAAGATGGCCCCAAAAACCCACCAAAAAAAATATTCCGGAGAAAATCCCTTGGGAATCCGGTGGCGACATTTTCCCTTCAAGGAATCTATGACTACGTCTGACCGACTACGCGCCCATTCTCCGCCTTGATCGACACGGAGGAGGATGCCATGGCTCCAGCGCTGTCGTCGCTGCGGTGCGAGTTGCCAAGGGGGTGTCGAAAAGTCGAAAAAAACAAGGGCTGATCTCTGAAATTCTGACATTCTTTAGGGAAATTTCACAGAAATCTATAGTCTATAGTAGTTGAAATCCTTCTTCAATATTCACAAAGATTTCAACTTATAGATTCCCCAAAGAAGGTGAATTTTCATGATTTTTCCCTAAAATATGTTTGTTCTTCAAACACAAAGCTTGGGGCTTACGGTTGATCAGTCTTCCTGACGACCAGCATTTTTCATGGGGCTCCAAGGATTCCAGAAGCTGGGATCCAAATGTGGCAACATGTGGTAACTTAAATGTGGTCCCAAAAAAATAAATCATTCCCCAAATCACATTTGAAATGGATAGTAACAATAATCCCCAAATACGGTGGGTAGACATGGCGGTTTCTCACATGACTTAACCATTGTCCAAATTCATGTCATGCTGTCAGCCCCTTCTTAGAGCTTCAGAGCCTGTGGCGTGGCGCGGTTGAAAGTCTGCCAAATGGACTCTGGATCAACCCCGACCTGCAAACTTTGAGAAAATTCTGGGACTTTAAACACATCTTGACATATCTTCTGGAAAATGAGTTTAGCGATTATAACCAATCATGTGAAATCATCATGTTCACCATCCATATCCCCCATTTTCAGACAGACCGGGGTGCAAATGATGCAAATGATGCAAATGATGGCCTTTCGTTTCACTCTTGGGATTCATGAATCTCCAGGCTGTGTGAGGTCCACATCTGGTACCGCCAACAGCAGTGGCCGCCGGGTCCAGCTGGGCTACCCAACAAAGAAAAGGCCAAGGCTGGTCGGATTTCGGTTAAACGAAGATAAGAAAAACAGATGTCATAAACACATCCATCCAGCTCAAACAAATGGTCTTTACTTTAATCTCATCCAGTTGAATCTTGACTTGGATGGGGTTGGCACTCCTAATTCACATCATCCCCCAAGAAAGGCAAAAAAAAAGGCATCGCAGTGCTCCATGCTGAGCCAAGAAGTGATCTTCGGCATCAAAGAGGCAAGCCGCGGCTGAGAAATCGTCCCTTGCCTGTTGTTAAACTTGCCATTGTTCCGAAAGGAATACCTCACATTTTGGGACAATAGATTGCACTTGCATGTATCCATAAAGCCACTACCAAAACGATAGAAAAGGTGAAATTTGCCGCCATTTTCGTAGGCTGTTATTTTTCTATCTTTTATCTCCTTGGGGGTTGCCGCACTCCCATGAACAAACATGTTATGCAAGAAAAAACAATCTCTGGAAACATCACAGTAAGTCCCTCCAATCTCAAGCCATAACCTTGATAGTTTCCCCAGTATTTACCACCCAGATTGTTACAAAAGCGCTGGGATCTCCTCAAACTTGGCATTTGCCCCCAAAAAGGGCCATCCCTAGACTCTCACTCGAACAAACCCCGACGGCTGGTAAATTTAAGCCGAGCTGCGGTTGAGCCGTCGAATACGCGATATTTTGCATGGGACCCTTCCAGTTATCTAATTGCAACCTATTTCGGACACGTTTTTTGACAAAATTTTTGGATTTTCCAGCCACCTTTGGTTTCTGGAAGTTATCCGCACTTATCCCAGTTGACCCCCTGTGGATGGTGGATTCCATGTTTGGGATGGTTAAACTATCCTTTCTGTATTTCCATAATATGTTTTCATAACAAACGGGCCGTCCCAGCTCCCTAACTGATGTATCTCACTTAAATCCTACTGAAATCACCACCGTCTGAAAATGCTTCCGTTATCTTCCGTTAATGCCAAATCCTCCTCTTGAATTCATGTTGTTTTTACGAAGCTTTGATAAATTTAACCATGCCCAACATCAAAAGTACATAATATATGGATTCTTCACTACTTAAGCCCCATTTCAAACCCCATCTTTCGCCTTGTTATGGGTGCCGCCATACAACTTCTCCCATTGCTTTTCCATCGCCACGCCTTGTCGCCTGGTACTGGATGTCTCCAATTCTCCTTAGGTGCCTCCCGGAGCACCTGAAAAGTACGGCCAAGGACAGGAAAAAATGTGAGATCCTCGATTCCGAAACTGGAGATCTAAACAGTAAATCAATCTTGGAAATTATGTAAACCACAGCAATAAAAACCCATGGATCCGTTGAGATTGGGATTAGTTAAGGGGATTCAGTGCGAGAGACCATGTCATGGGGGTTCAAACGTGATTTTTCCGTCCGTTTTGGGATACGTGGCCGTCTGCGGATTCAACCACAAAGATGGAACATGTACAATTCATCATGTTTAAACGCCTATTAATACATGTTCGCTCTTTTGCGGCAAAAACACAGATACTCTACAATTTGATTGTGAATCCGACATCACATGGCCAGGTTCTGACGAACAGGATTCCCATATAACATACACACACACATATAAATATTCGAAACCAACGCACAGAGTCTTGAACTAACCCGACCTCATATTGGAGATCCCAAAATTGTGTACTGTTAGACTTGTGTACACTTCATCAATGAGCCGTGCAAAGAAGGGCTCCCAATTCCAAGTTTTAGTACATTTCACTGGGGCATTGTTTGGGGGTGTTTGCTTTAAAGGTGGAAGGGATTTCAATGAATAACATCGTACAACCTAATGTAAAGAATACAAGTCTGGTTTCAAGGCCTATAGCATGGATAGAAGAGGGCCATGCTCCCGTTTTCAAAAGCGGCCATTCGCCCGGTCGCGAGGTGATCGAACAGCCGATCAGACCAGGCAGCAACTAATACCATTCACCTAATAGGGTAATGTAATGTAGTATAGATTACAGTAAAACCATACATTTTAATACCTCCAATGTTTAAAACCCTAGTTAATGAATTATATAGACGATTTACCAGGTGATTAGATCAATCAAAATCCGCATGTTTGATGGCAAAACTATATAGTTCAATTGTCTTTCATGTGAAGGCCTTTTCAATGGCTATGTCAGCTTACAAAAAACTATCATAAAGCTATCATAATATCCCGATCCCCATTACTTCCCATTTTTTGGCTGGTTAAAGCCCATCACTTCCCAACGATATTCTTCAGAGGGGTCGAAACCACCAGAGGGCACCCACCCCTTTTCCAATATGAAATCCCATATAGAAGCACAATGAAAAATCGTCATGTTTGTTGGTTAACTCACCCTTTTTCATGATATCCCACTGTTGGTAATATCACATATCCCCACTCATATTCTGAACACATATTACCCACTATATCCCCATCGTTTCACCATTACAGCACCAGAAAGTACCATCAATATCCCTTGTGATCCCCACATTGCTTCCCAATTTTTGACTGCTTAATCCACATCAAAGCACAAAAAATCCTGTGGTTGAAACCAGCAGACAGATTTTCTACAGTACTGTAAAGCAATGGGCTCCACCATCCCTAAGTTTACAACTTTTATGGGTGGTATAAACCGTCATCAATCCATATGAAATCACTAAGATGATTACTAACATATGGGCTTGATGATGGTTTATAACATATGGATTCCACAGGTGTTACCCTCTGGTAAACTAACATAGTTATGGAAAATCACCATGCTATTAATGGGAAAAACAACTATTTCTTTGGCCATGTTTAATAGCTTTTTGTATGTTTACCAGAGGGTATAAACCATTAATATCCCATCGAATCACTATCACTATAAATCCCATTGAATCACTATCAAATCCCATTGAATCACTATAAAATCCCATTAAATCAATATAAACCACCATCAATTTTATGGCTGGGGCCTTGGTTTACTGACACCGACATCGGCTGACGACAAAGCGCCCGCCCTTTGGGCGCCTGCTTCTTGACGCCGCTGGGGAGCTCGGGAGCCACACGCCGGACTGTGACACGTTTTGGGACGGTGGAAACGACAGAGATTTTTGTTGGGATGATACTGTGGGCATCATCCCAAAATATGATATACTGGGAATATGGTTTATAGGTGATATATATCATATATATATATAGCTGGTTGGTGGTTGAGCCTACCCCTCTGAAAAATGATGGAGTCCCTCAATGGGAAGGATGACATCCCATATATGAAATGGAAAATAAATTACTTTACTTCGTGTGATCCCCACCATGACATTTATCGATTTGTTACTGACAAATCTTCTGGCATTCTATCTGACATATCTTCTGGCATTCTATCTGGCATACCTTCTGGCATTCTACC
>Ga0126342_10011901_pt1 | contig 15533 bp, 19 predicted proteins | sample Cyp1metagenome_FD_92528 | JGI IMG/M metagenome (GOLD analysis project Ga0126342, IMG submission 92528) | Coral microbial communities from Lord Howe Island, Old Settlement Bay, Australia - Cyphastrea 1 metagenome | ecosystem: Host-associated > Invertebrates > Cnidaria > Coral ...
AATCACCAAAAAAGTAAATTGTCTGGGCCACGATCTATAAGCCGTTTTTTTGGACTCTGGTCTGTCATATTATAAGAATGCGTTTTTTCTTATAAAATGCTAATTGGAGTTCCCTATATTGCTGTAGCGTTGAGTATCTGCATTCTATAAAGAATTATCCCCGTGGAACTCCCATTTCATAAGGAATTTCTTATAAAATGGCGCCCCCCGGGTTCAGCTTAATATTGTAAGGGGGATTATATATATATATGTATATATACATATGGCAGTGTGTCAAAACCTTGTACCCCTGGTGAACATCAAAATAGCTGGTAAATGGATGTTCATCCCACTAAAAATGGTATTAATAGGTATTGATCCATACCCACATATACATATGAGATGCTAATGTCCAACTCATGAACTTTTCGAGTTTTTTAGACTTAAATATCCATAAATATTCAGATCTATAAACCAAAAAGTGATAGGTTTTTTGACCCAAAAAAATGGCCTGAAAGAGATCCAAGGTTCCCACCTTCAGTGAAGCTGCTGAATCTCTCCTTCAACGTCCTGGGGTATCTGCCACCCTTGGCCTTTGCAGCCAACCTGCGGCTGCGATGGTTGCACTTGTTGCTTGGCAAATGGCCAGAGGTCGACATTTTTTTTTTGTTTTTGAAAATGGTAGTTTGATGACAACATCAAACAAACATACTATATACAGTATAGACATGTATACGTACACACACACATATATACAGTATACATACATATATATATATATATTTATTCTATATATATATATCTACATACATCTCTATACATATGTCATGATTACCGAGACTTTTGTTTTGTCAAACCACATTTCCAGATCTCCGAAAAAAGCGCCCCGTCACCAAGTGACCACCATCACCAGGCGCTCGGCTGGGCTCCAGAAGTTGCAGCAGGATTGCTTCCTGAACTTGACCGCCTTGCAGGTCCTCCTGGGAGATCGGCTGGCTTTGGATCGTTTTTTTTTTTACTGATTCCATGTGGGCCAAATGGGGAGCTTTGGTGGATCCAACATGGAAATCTACGAAAGATGTTTTTTGCGATGTGTTGGACACCAAGAAACAGCGTGAAGGTCAAGGTTGCAGTCCAGGGGATAAGAGTATCCGGAAATAGGCCTTAGAATCTCGTAGCCCTGATATACAGTAAAGCTTGGGCCAAATGAATACATCCACTCAACCAGGGGCCAGGGGTAATATTGGGGGATTTTCTTTGGACCGGGGTGATCTGAGAACATCATGCCCCACTGAAACCCAGAGTCGGGGTTGAGCATGGGCCATACCTTCAGCATTAAGCAGTAAGGAACTTTGGAACTTTGGGTTAGATTCACGTCACAATTTCTGTGAAAAGATCGGTTCAACATTCCACCCTCATTTTTGTATCTTACAAGAATGACTGGATGTCTTCCTCTTTGTAATCAATTCTCAAATAGATAGATGTTCCTCCAATCCAATCTTTCCTTTGGGGGTTGCTCATGCTTATAATATCTTATAATCCCATTACTATCCATGATATTCCCATTATAATCCCAGTACCAGCATTGCTAGCCATTCTAATTCTTATATTCCCACTTTATATTCCCATTCCTAGGCGTTAAATCACCACTATCCATGATATTCCCATGGTTTTCCCATGATATTCCCATTGTTTACCCTTGTTTTTCCCATGATTTTCCCATTCGAATCCCCCATGGCTCTCCATGGCTCCCATGGCTCCCATGGCTTCGCCACACCTTCGAAGACCTTCGCGTCGCCAGGGCCTCGACCTGGCCTCGAATGCGCTCGACGACGACGCGAGCTTCGAAGACCTGGAGCAGTTGCGGTTCCTGGTGTCTTGGACAACGGCAATGAACGGTTACAACGGCAGAATGGAATATATGATATATATATATATTATATTAATTAACTGCATTATATACATAGATTATATGGATAATTATACATATATTATATGGATATGGATTATATATATATATGCATAACTTCTTTATCCAAACATACTGATTTGCGATGGGGAGATGTTGATGATTTCCTGGTTTATTGTGGAAGTTACTGCTAAAAGAATTGGATTTCATCGGGGCATCTATGGTTGAAGCATGGATTCCATTGGAATGATGTACCCAATCCCATAAACCAGCCCAAAAAAACATCCAGTAAGCCACCATTCGTTTTTTTGAATCACCCCAGTCATAGGGGAAACAAACCCCGATTGGGGATGGTTTATTGTTGGGTTTACCTCATTGTTGGCAATTTTTGTTGGGAAAATATTGATGAACGGATGGGGATATGGATCAAAAAAGGGGTCCAAAGTTGGAGATCACTGTAGAACACGATGTTTTCCCTGTTTTGGTTGTAGATTTTTTGGTTCACTCTTGGGTCAACAAAAATACTCTTGGTGATGGCTGTCCAAAACCGGCCCGAGCCGTAGGATTTGTCGCAGAACCTGCTGAAGCAGTTGCGGACCGAGACCTTTATTGGAATGGAAGCATTGGAGTTTCTTGGCGCGGCAGATGCTGAAGCTTGTGCCATTGTGCCACAAGAAACTGATACCCTCCGGTGGAAAATCAGGAGTGCAGGCTGGACAATCCTCTATTTCGGATGATTTTCCCAGCTATAAACCTTCATTATCCAAGCATATCCAAGCTAAGATCGGGTGGTTTTGCGAATTGGGTGAGCTACTGAGGTGGCTGGACCTGGCCCAGAACCGCTTGGAGGGGATGACAGGTGGCTTCAGTTTTGGTGCGCAGCTGGAGGTGCTCAATTTGTCTTCCAACCAATTGGGGGAGTTGTGGCCTGGAACCTTTCAGACTCTCGGATTTTGAGGGGGTTAGTAGTTGACTTGGGAAGTGGATAGGCTTGGGTAAGATCTATGGTTTAAGAAGCACCTGAATTTCTGAATCTTGAGTGTTGGCTTGTGTGGTTTGTGTGGCTTGTGTGGCTTGTCGTGAGGCCACGTTTGGGGAGTTGTTGGCACAACTGGCCAGCGCCGAGGAATGCCAGCCACTTGCTGAATCTGGACTTGTCCTTCAACCCTTTGGGATTGCTCCCAGCTGGCGTGTGCCTTGGCCGTGGCCGTGGGGCTACGCACAGTGTGGGAACTGGAAGCCATGGCACACATTTTCGAATTGACAGTTGCCTCAACCAACTCATGCGTTATCGCGAACTGGGATGCTCTACGGCGAGAATTCCAAAAACCAAGCGACCAAGCCCCTAACAAGCCTCGGCAGATGTGAATGGGATGTTTCATCCAAATATATCCAAATAATTCCAAATATATATATATATATGCATGCACACAGTTTGATCATATTTAGTACATCTAATTTACACCTATTAGCTGGTTACCTGGTTGTCCGTGTCAACATAATTTTTTTTGTTTTTGATATCCACCTGGGATGGTGATGTTTTGATTTTTTTGGTTTTGCTGCCGATTGATTATTTGGGGGTGAATACCTTCTCATGGATCTCGACCTTCTGGGGGAGTTATTAAATGTTATTCATACGAACTTGGCATTACTTGGGGGGTTCAACCAAAGGGTACTGGGCTAGCAGCATCTGTTGATGATTGATGCTAAAGCAACCCATGGCCAAAGTTTCGTCAATTGGAATCATCCATTTGATCCATTTGGAGGTTTGCTTTTTGAGCGAAAGGGTGGGGAAAGAAAACTGTCGAACCAATTAACTGGGGAGAAAAAAAAATATAGAAATATGGTCAACATTTTGATCTACATGGATTTGAGCAGCAACAAACGATTCATGTGATTTAGTATGAGAAATGCTTTCAACCCATTGGTTTTTGAATCCAAAAAGGGATTTTCCGGAAGGGGTTTTATAATAGGGGGTGACCACCCATGTTGATTAACAGGGAGGGACCACCCCCAAGTAGTATTACCAACAAATTTTTGGACTGTGGGTGTTGATGAATTGGGGGGGTGATTCATATGAACTTTAACATTCATCAACATTCATCAACCATCATTTTGCTGGTTGTTTCACAGCCATTTCTTTTCACCCCAAGTCGTGCGGTGCTATGCCAAGTCGCGGTGTTTTTCACTCAGCAGGTTTCAGGGCCTCGAGTCGTCCCTGCAGACGTTGGACCTGAGCCATACGAAGCTCACGCGGCACACGACGCCGGAGCTTCCCGCCTTGATCCTGCTGAATTTGTGACGCGGCGAGCGGCGAAGCCCAAAAGGGAATGCTGGAAAGGGGTCGGAAAAGGCATGAAAGACCATGGAAATAGCATGAAATACTGACAGAGAGAGAGAGATAGAGAGAGAGAGAGAGATAGAGAGATAGATAGATAGATAGATAGATTAGATTAGATTAGATTAGATAAGATTAGATAAGATTAGATAAGATTAGATTAGACTAGATTAGATTAGATTAGATTAGATTGGATAGATAGATAGACAGACAGACATAGATCGAGTGATATAGACGTCGATAGATGGACACATAGAGGCCCAGTAACTCAGTGAACTCCCCTTTTTTGTGCCTTGACACCTATCAATCCTATCAATCCTATCAACCTACCCAACTAAGTTGACTAGCTGAGGTCGGGCAATGGTTTGGAACAGTTGCAGCCAATGGATTTCCATGGCCTGTCATCGTTGGAGATACTGGTGCGGTGCTCAGCGAAGTGGGGGACATCGGTTCAACCAAAGTCGGGGGTGTCACGGTGTAACCGTTTGAAAAGTGAGGGGTTTAATCAACCAAAGCTATCCAAACAAATCCAGATATAGTACATATAGTGTTTTCACCATCCAGGAGCTCCTTGAGAATTTGTTTGGCCACCCATGGATTCTTATCGCTAAACCGTTTGGAATTTCTGTGGAATCTCCCCTTGTCCCATTTCCTACGGCCCAGCCGACACGATTTGAGGGCCTCATAACGACTTGACTTATACAAGGGAGTATGACTTGGACATTTTCTGGTGTCTTTGTCGGGAGATGTTTAATGCTTGCACATGCTTACATTACTTACATTCTTAATTTCTTTGCATGGAATTTGTTACCAACTTGAGGCTTGCAAACCACCGCCATTGTTCAAACTGAAACTCCCTTTAGAGGATGGCTAGAACACGACTTGGAGATACCTTGTGGACAACGTCAATTCCCCACTCAAAAAGGCCTTCAGATTTGGGACCCTTAGCTTTGGCCATGAACCGCCGCCATCAGGACCTCTCGCACAACGCCTTGGGGAACGGATCCATAGTTGAGCCACTGAAGGCTGTGCGGTGCTGGAGTGATGTAGCCAACAGAAGCGTACCCAAACAGGTTGGTGGTTGGTGGTGCTATACCTACCCCAGGGACGGTGGCAGATCTGTATTGAGAACTTCTAGTTTCGGTATACCCGAAACCGGAATCTTCTGAGAGCCTGCCAGTCTCTTCAAGCGTCACAGGAGTGCGGGAACTTGAGATTCTTGTCTTTGGCCGGAAACTACTTCAAGGCGTTGCGGGAAGGATGGTTGGCACAGACTACACTGCAACATTGCCGGAAGATCCCTTTAAAAAAAAGGTGATATGAGGTGAGATCCCCCATTGGCCCATGGCCCATGGCCAGACCCCTCAGTATTCGACCAGGAGGCACCCAACTTGGAAGGGCTGCCTTTGGAGCGCTTGGAGCTGCAACAGAACGGCCTGCGCAACGTCAGCGGCTTGGAGGGGGCTGAGATCCAAGAGTTGCTGCTGCAGGACAGCCATGGACAGCCAAAAAGATCGAAACGTACGTTCCAGGGTCTCATAGATGAGATGATATTTATATAATTATATATACTTCAATATTTTCAGGTCCAACTTTTCTATTTGTGACTTGGGGTTGTATATAATGGTATTGAGAGGTCTAACTGGATAGTGCAATACATACACATATACAGATCAAGTATATATTATTAAGCACAGGATCACATGAGATACTGCGGGAAGGAAAGACCTCATGGCTCCGGCTCAAGTTGATTTAATGTTGGGGGCGACTTGTGCTGGCACCAATCGTATACACGAGCTCCACATCTGGAGATTTAGATGATTGGACTTGGTGAAGATGAGCTCAGCTTGTTTCCACTGAAGAAATGTGGACTTGTAACTGGGCATTGATGGGAAATTGTGAATCAACCATATGATATATATATATATATATATTAGCGTCTGCAAATGGTCCAAAGGATGGAGACCATGCAACCAGGGTGATAGAAAGCTCAAGTCAAGATATCGCAAGTCAATCCACATGTGCCAAGTGCCAAGGAAGAAAAACTTGAGACAAAAGCAACAAAGAAGAGATGACTAGTCTTCTTTCTGGGAGAAATGATGCTCAGGCAGGTCTAGACATCACACCAAAACATAACTTCAGTGTGAAAACATGCCAGCAAGGTGGCCGAAGGCGCCGGTCAATCCGCACGTTCCAAGGAAGACAAAACCAGTGGAACCGCGTTGAGGGAGAGAAGTAGGCCCAAAATCTCCAACTATCCCAGAATTGTGTGGAAGGAACAACTACGAGAAACCGTTGCATTTTGGAGGTGCAAGCCATTGCAAACCATAGTTCAATTTCCCTGAGAACAAAGCATTGAAACTGGGGTAGCGCAGCGGAATACCTGTGGTTTTTCCATCCCTGCAACTCCGAAGATGAACTCTGGTTGGTGGTTTTAAACATTTTTTTATTTTCCACGATATATGGGATAATCATCCCAACTGACGAACTCATATTTTTAAGAGGGATAGGTCAACCACCAACCAGATTATTATGGTATAATATCATTATTTATTGTTAGTATAATATCCCACTATGATAATATATACCATTATATATACCATGTGGAATACCATTATAAATATACAAATATCCCATTTAATATTGATATATACCATTATTTATTGTTAGTATAATACATTATTAGTACTACTACGAATGCTATAAATATGGATATTAGTAATATAGTAAATACCATTATATATACCATTGTTTATTGTTTATAATACAATTATTGTCATACTTTTGAATTCTTGCAGACAGGAAAATGCCATGGAAAATGCCAGATCCTAAGCAGTCATGGATTGTTGGATGGCGACTGACCTCTGGTTATTTAACATAGCCATGGTATAGATGGCCCTAATCGAAATAGATGGTTTACCTATTACAAATGGTGGATCTTTCCATGGCGATGTATCAGATAACCAGATGGTAAACCTTGGCGATTTCAACACCTTCAGCAGCCGATTTGGATGAAATTTTTTAAAACGACCTCACAACGACCTCACCGCAACTTATGGTAAGGGAAACCTCAAATGGGCGGAACCTATATTTCCGATGTGGGAATTTATGCGGCAAAGCCATTGGCGAACATCCAATTTCAGATGGTTGGAACATATCCCGCGTTTGGCTGATTATTGGTGTATTGATTGCATATCCCATGATATCCCATTCTCATGCATCATGTCCCCATAAACTAGATATTTTTGTAGTGTTGTGTACGACCCGTTCACCCCATGCCCGGCCATGGGATAGTTCTGGATCAAAATAATAACAACCTCATCCTGCGACGCAGGGGTAGCTATCACCCAAAGGTTTTATTTCAGGCTTGTGAATTACAATAATCTACCCAGATAGTATACCATAGTTATATCAATTACAAGGGTTATATCCCAACTTATGGGGGTTTATAACCATGGTTTTACCCAGATAGTTTCCACAAAAAATGATTGGCCAAACCGGTTCCACGGGTCGGGTGTTCCAATAGGACAACCAGCTCACCGGCGACGTGGAGAAGTTGATTTTTGGCTCCTTCCTCCGGGCTGTGAATCTGGCGGCTCGGCAAGCAGCCATGGGGACCCGCCATGGAGGTGGTGATAGCAATGAAATGGACTAATGGACTGAGCTCTGCTGTTATTCCAGGCATCCTGGGATGGTTTTCAGTTTGGTGGAAAAAGTCGAGTTCCACCATGTTCCACCCACCAAAACAAGGATGACTAGGCTGCTAGACGAATTGGGCGATGCTCGATGAGGCATTGGTAGATGTCCTCGATCCAGCGGTTGGTTGATAAAGTTCTGTGAATTAGAAGAGGCAACATCCCCCATGAAGCAATGGCAAAAACAGTAGGAACGTGGGTTCCCAAAGAATCAGAAAGAATTACCCTCTGGTAATTTAACATACTTATGGAAGATCATCATTTATAGTTGAATTTTCCCATAAACAAATGGTGATGTTCCATAGTTATGGGACAGTTTACCAGGCCGGGTACTTTGAGTTACCAAACACGGCACCATTTCTGCCCATCGTGGTATTGCGAGGCCCGCAATCGGCTCCAGTCCTTGTCCTGGAGCTCTGCAGCATCTGAGAGCAACCTGGAAGTGCTGGACCTCTCGGAGAATGACTTGGTGGAACTGGAGGAGCTGCTTCCATTCAATAACTGGTTGGTGCTTTGGAACATGGCTGAAATTTTCCATTTCATATATGGGATGTCATCCTTCCCATTGACGAACTCATATTTTTCAGAGGGGTTGAGAAACCACCAACCAGATAAATGGGTCAAACGTGGCGACGTGGCAAATTGTGGCAGTGGCAAATGTGAAGATTCTTGAAAGGAAATCCTTGGTCAAATTGTGATTCCTATGCAATTTTCGCATAGATTTCCCGCATGGTTTTTTCCTCGGAACCTAGATGAGCCGAGCCACGATAAACCAAAATGCAAGCTGGGTCCTGGGGTGTGGGAGAATGGGAGGCCGAGGAGGTTTGGGTTTACGAACAGGAAGCGGCAACTATAGGGATATCTGATGATTTGGGATGCAGTCGGCCAGTTTCCAGTATGTGCAGCCACCAATCAGACTGGTGACAGGGGGATGCACGCAGTCAGACAAGCAAGATCATTCCGCCTGATCAAGTGGAAGGCACACATGGCCACATGGCCAGAAAAACTAACAAAACCTTCAAACAACTCCGGGCTCGTTGTGTCTACATTCGGCAGGATGCCTTCTTCAGTTCTTTTGGACACCTGAAAGTGTTGAACCTCTCGCAGAACAAGCTGCTTGGCGGACACTGGTTTATTGGGCGCGTCCTGCCAGGGGGCCGGATACCATGGCGACCTCAGCCCTTTATCCCCTTTCTGGCGGGATTTCGGTGATCCACCGAGGTCTCCCCGAGTTTTTGATGAACGTCTCCAACCCGTTCTCCTGCAATTTACTGCACATGCCCACGAATGCCTATATTTGCCTTATTTGTGATTTTTGTTGATTGTATAATCATACATGTTGCATGTTGGTTGGTTCTGATTGTTTCCACATCTGCACGATTTTCTCTTGACTCCAAGATTTATATGCGCCAACATGCCTTGCCACCCACCCATCCAGGCACTCACGCACGCAGCCACAGATGCGCGTATATCATCGTATTTCATAGTATTTCCATGTTTGATGGTGTATATACTGTGTATATACATAGTATACATATATAGTATTTTTTATAATATAATATATAATATATGATATATGATATATGATTTATATTTAATATAATATATAATATATAGTATAATAGTGACCCAATGTTCACTACACCTTCAAGCTACGCAGGCTGCAGAGATTGAGCTTCCCCCCAGGGTCCCTGCCAGAGTTGTCCCTTGGCAATCTGAAATCCAGCTGGAAGCCATGATGTTTCCTTCGGAAATATGAATATAATCTCACTATATCTCAATATCTATATATATATATAGGAACATGTATTTATATATGTATATATATATGTGTGTATGTATATATATATAAATAAATATACAGTAAGTATATATATATATATGCATTCTATTTTCAACTGTTCAACTGGGTTAGTGGCTTTAAGGCATTTTTTGATCACATATTTTCATCCATATTTGGGATGATGACCCTCACTGACGTCGCAATCTTTGACGCAAGCAGTGCTTGATGGGTTCGATTTCAGGTGTGGAACCGGGTCGTGGGGTCGTGCATCTAGAATCTACAAGTTTGTTATGGTTGGTAACCGCGCCAGCTTTTGTGGATGATTTGATCATTTTGATTGGTCATTGCACCAGTTGTGCCTTGACTTATGTTTGTGCAAAATTTCTTGTCATTTTGTCGGTTCCATTTGTGTTTTGAAAAAAACATCCTTAACATTTTGCCAATCCGTTCACTCTGGTTGATCATTTTTGGATATTTTTGGTGAATCATGGTGAACCTCCTCATTTTTGATGGTCGTTGGACCTTCGACGTCACGACGTCGCCCAGGCAGATATTGGAAGTGGTTGGGAATCGCCTGGAACGGCTGCCCTGTGGGGCAGGAAGCCCGCAGGCAGATTGGGAGATTGGGATCTGGGGTGAGTTAGCCTCTGGTAATTTAACATAACTATGGAAAATCACAATTTTTAATGGGAAAATCCACTATAAATGGCCATTTTCAATAGCTATGTTAAATTACCAGAGGGTAGCTTTGGGAATCTTGCAACTAAGAATGCCTTTAGGCCTTTAGTATGTTAGGTTAGCTATGGCTGAGATTGGTGTTGGAAAACCTTAGTGAGCTAGCCTTGGTGAGTTGGCCTTGGTGAGGGAAAGATGCGTGATTCTATAATGCAGTAAGTATTGTTCAGCACCAAGTCGTTCAGAGCCAGTCAGATGCGTGGGAACGATGGCTCCACTTTCGCAAAGCTGGACATCCTCATGGATGATGCCCTGCACCCCTCTGATCATTTAGTTTTAATTACTATACGTAACTGCATATAACTGCAACTACGTATGACTATGACTCTATGACTATGACTATAACTGTGACTATAACTATAATCACCAAATATATTAACTACACTCACCAAATATAACTAAAACTACTATAGCCACAACTACTATGACTATGTCTATGACTATAGCTATCACTATACATAATCACCAGGAAAAAGGGTAAATCATCGAACTCATTCACAGGCCATCCATCGCTTCCTTACTCGGCGCCACAGGTGCTGGACGCCAAGTGGAATCGGCTGAAGGATGTGAGTGAGGTGCTACGGGTCGCCGGGAATCCCCTAAATGACACAACTTTTCAGGTTAGTGAATGATTTTTGATTTAGCCAGATGTAGATATTTCATCATATTTCATCATATTTCATGATATTTTATGATATTTCATGATATTTCCAAATCCAGCGAACTTTGCATTGTTTTCTATCTCGTGCTTCCGGGGATATAGATTCCTGGAGTTTTTTTTGGGGCCTCTCTGCGCCCTCGACATCTCAACCAGCTTGGAAAGGCGCTGCCGTGCCTGTCCAAGACCCGCAAGCTGGACCTGTCCTACAACCAACTCAGTAGCGTCAGGCCGGACTTTCTCCTCGGACAGTGTATCAACTGGGAAACATGGCTGGAGAATTCTCTACATGGCTGGAGGATTTGCTATGAGGGAAACATAGCTGGGAAAAGAATCTATGACGTTCGATGGTCATGTTTGATTACCCGAGGGTACATCAAACATCTGCATTGACATGATTTGGCAACATTTTGACCTGTCTATGTGCAGCTATGCGAGTCAGCACTTGGTTAGCAACCAAAAGGATGATGTAAGGCAGGGAAGAAACCCAAGAATCAAGAATTTGCCAACTTCAGCTTGTTCCCTAAGGAAAGCAAACCATGATTTGCAGCTTTCCCATCCATGTTGGGCCACAGAAAAATCCAGGCACCATCCATCCCAATCCCCATCCCCATTAGATTCAGATCCAGTATATTTCCATCACAAATGCTGAGTTTGGATCGATGTATACATTTTATACTCCCCAAAAAATTGGTGAAGTTATACAGTTTTAAATAAGAGAAACCATGGACACATACACATACTTTTGTCTAGCTGAGCTCGAGCAGCTAGCGATGGAGAGGGGGAGAGAGAGTGAGGGAGTGAGTAAGTGAGAGAGTGAGTGAAGACTCAGAACAATTCTGTGCAGAATTAGGGCAAATCACCCCATTTCTCCCCAATGATATTCCCACGTCCTGCCATCCATCTGGCGCAGTTTGGCGCCGCTCTCGCGGCTCTTGGCCTTACACCTGGCCATGAATCAACTGCCTTGGCTCCCACAGAAGCTGCCCAGCAGTCTGCAGCTCTTGGATTTGAGTCGCTTGGAGACCGGGAGGAGTTAACTGCTGGGAGGTAGGCCATGGAAATGTCAGGTAGATGTATGGAAATGCTATGGAACTACTATTATGGAACTTGAGTGGGAAACCATGGGAAACCTGGTGGTAGACATATACTTAAGCCATCGAATATCTAGGTGAAACATCTTTTTTTAGTTTTCGATGCCAGTCTGTAATTTCTTTCGATTTTCATGTGGCAAAACCAATGGTAAACCACAAGACGTGGGTAGGATTTGAACGATCCCCATGTGGAGGGTCAGACAGTCCAACCATACAAACGGCGACCCGGGCACCACGAACCCCTCCTTTTTGTGCTTAGATATTTCCAGTGGTTCCAGTGGTTCCCAAGAGCCAGGAATTTCTAAGACATGTTCGCAGGGTTCCCTGCAGATGTTCCGTTCGGCTGAAGCTACCCTCTGGTTATTTAACATAGCCATGGTATAGATGGCTCATTTATAGATTATTTTCCCAGCTATAAACCTCCATTTATAAGGGATTTTCCATGGCTATGTTGGTCATAACCAGATGGTACAGGAAGGGGCCAGCAGACAGCTGGATGTCGAGGTGACAATCCTTTGCGAAGGCCCAGCAGGGATCATCCACACCACCTCCCGCCCTTGCCATCCTTGCTGAACTTGCGCCTGAGCAGCTTGGCATAGCAGGGAGTGCTTGAAACAAATCATCAACGATAACGGTGGTATGTGGATCACAGCCCTCCATGGCTTGTCCCCTTTGCACTGGGTATACCCAAATCCCTTGGTTTTCAAACATGTTAAAAGCTAAAACCTCATCTTCACATATATTCACCATCAAATGGCAACTTTGGGGCATACTGTATCCCATCAGGCGAAACCATATAGTAACAGCACGTGGACCATCCCAAGGATGGCCCCCATTGCTTCCAGTTTGGGAAAATCTTCGCTGGAAAGCCTCATGTTTGAGGTTTCTAGACATGAGCAACAGCCTTTCCGGATCGTTTTTTGGTTGAACCAATCCATTCATGTCATTTTTTGTTGGTGGAGTTCCCAATTTTGATGGTAGTTTCACCTATTTTATAATAAAACTTGCAATTGTGTTGATTCCCCTTGATCTGCACCTGGCTCTGTCCTCGAGGAAACGTGAGCCTCTCAGCTTTGACCGCATGGACTTTCCAGCGGATGCCGCGGCTGCGGGCTCTGGATGTGTCCCAAAATCGCCTACTCTACCTCCCACAAGGCATTTTCCAGGCGTGGACAATGATTCTTTTGGGCCATCTTGGGCCAACTTTATCCAACTTTTCCATCCGCTGGAAGGGACCGGGGGATGGGTGGGGTATGATGGCATGTGGCAATCCAATGATAAACTACAATCGCCACAGTTATCTTAGTTTAGGCGCATGACAATTTGATGAAATTATAACAACTTTATATCAACATAGATTGGGACTTGTCTTTTTATGTTTTTTTCCTTCGTTTGGAGCAATGATAATGTGATGCTGATGTGAACTTTCAAGGCCAATATTCACTTAAAATGATGGGACGGCCATCTGACTGAGAAATGATGGTGGACATCCATCTGACCCACCATATTTTAACCATTCAAAAGCCCAAAAAAGCTACCATCAAGTTACTAATGGTGGTTTATGATGTCATTATATTATATGGATTTTAGATGATTTTAGGTCATGCTGATCATTTTTTCAAGCCCACAACAGGAAAAAAACACCTCACGCAGGGCATCAGTCACCTCCGCAGCGTGCGCTTGGCGAACTGCTCCTTGCAACTGATCAACGCCAAGACGCTCACCTTGCCGCGCTTGGAGGCGCCGGGGGTACCCCGGGTACCCCCAGTGGCTGGTGCTGGATGATGTTCATCCGAAAATAACACGTTGAACATGGATGATTGGGGACATTTGGGGACCATGACTTTGGAAAGCTCTGAATATGTGGTACTGAATGACTGAATGGTAAAACAGCAGCGCCACTTGGGATTTCTATTGAAAGGTCATCCCACCATGTCACCATGGGAATCCGAAGATCATGTGGTGCTGGTGACCCGCTTGTAAACGTTTACAGGTTGCGAAGTGGAAAATCCACCATGTTTCATGGGGATTCATCAACTACTTCTATGGATTCTGGTGGGCCATCTATACCATGGCAAACTGTTAGCTATTCCCATAGCGGGTAAGGGTTTGATTACCGTCCGATGGATTGATCAGACATGGCTGGAGAATTCACCGGCAGTTTGAGTAGCCAAGTTGCCGTATGGCTACGTTTGACTGTTTGGGTGTGGACGTACTGGTAATATACATACTTACGTACTGTACGTATATTGTATGAGTATTCATTTGCATCTTTTATTATTACCATCTGGTAAACTAACAGTTTGCGAACTGGAAAATCACCATTTGGAATAGGTAAATCAACTCTTTTCATGAGCCATTTCCAATAGCAATTGTCAAAGGCTACTTGGTAAACTGTCTCATAACGAACTGGAAAATCATCATTTTTAATGGGTAAATCCACTATAAATGGCAATTTTCAATAGCTTTGTTTGTTTACCAGAGGGTACTTGGTAAAGAGGCGTGATTGGCACTGGAGGTGTGCTTGCTGCGTCACACGCACGAAACCAGTGAATCTTTGAGGGCTAAGCACCTGTCCCAGCTGTTGATGAGTATCTCACAAAATTAAACACTTACATAACATACATGCATGTAGGCATATATAAGAACAATAAGTATATAGTATATATACTTATTTCTATATATACAAGAATATATATATATATACGCATGCACACGCAATGTACACACAAGTTAATCCCACGCCTGACGTTGGGACTTCCCCAGGAATTGGACCTCACTGGAAACCAGCTAAAGGCTGTGCGGGCGATCGGGTCGGGGTCTGGGTGTGGAAAAACCACCATTGTTAGAACATTTAAGCCTCATTTAGACCCTTTTTCCATGTTTTTCCAAGAGTTCCTATGAAAAATTATTGCCCAGTAAACTAACAGTTTGCGACCTGGAAAATCACTGTGTTTAATAAGTAAATCAACTCTAAATGGGATTTTACCATAGCTACGTTAATTGTCGAACGACCTCCAAGGCCATCGCTCCCAGTTGCCTGGCTCAGTTGCCATCGCTGAGAAGCTTGCAGCTGGCGGACAACCGTTTGGAAGCTCCTGGGTGTCGTTTTAGAAAAACATCATCCGACTTCTGCTATTTGTAGTATTTTTTGTGCTATTCTGCTATTTCTAGGATTTTCAATTGGTATACCCACCAACAGGATGGTCTGCTTTTCTGCTTGCCCACAAACCAACTAATTATTCCCAAAAGCATCTCCGATGCTTGGGTTCTCGTTTAGTTGCACTCGCCGCGGGGGAGCGAGACTGAGTGGTCGACGGAGATGTGTTGGAAGGAAGGAAG
>Ga0126342_10011902_pt1 | contig 15533 bp, 17 predicted proteins | sample Cyp1metagenome_FD_92528 | JGI IMG/M metagenome (GOLD analysis project Ga0126342, IMG submission 92528) | Coral microbial communities from Lord Howe Island, Old Settlement Bay, Australia - Cyphastrea 1 metagenome | ecosystem: Host-associated > Invertebrates > Cnidaria > Coral ...
GTTCCTGATACGTTGTAACATCTTCGTCCAGCAACTTGTAAGACGTTCCTGATACGTTATAACATCTTTGTCCATGCGTTTGTTGAAGCAGGCTGTTCCCAAGTCTCTTGCTTCGAAGAAAGGCCACACTTACAACCCTTCTTTGTTCAAGCATTGCAGATCCTGGCAATGGAGATGGGAGAACACTGGCGCCTGCTTGTTTCAAAAGACTGCCGAAGTCTTGAATGAGACTGTCCAGTCTGGATGACAAGTGCTCTGCATCCTTGGCGATAGACAAAATGGCGTGCAGAAGTCTGCTAAAACCTGAAAAAATGAAGAAACATAATTACAAAAAAATGACGCTGATTTTGCAAGCTCATGAATGCAGAAAACATTGCAAAACGCAAGAAAAAAGCCAAAACACATTGGCACGGCGAATGTCATCAACTGAAATGTGTGCCAAAACCATGCGTTTCATATGAACGCCAAGAACAGACATAACATGGGTTCAGTTTCCCACCCGGCAGGATGTTTGACTGGTACCAGTTCTTGGCAAAAATCCCCAGTAGAATGTGCCGCATTTTTTTTCGGAGCCAGGACAAGAATGTGATCTACCATGATCAATGGGAATTCCAGGATCCTAAAATGGAGGTACACCATATAAAGCCATATTTTGGGGCTGATATCCCCAACAATAGCCCTGAAAAAAAGGTCTTATATGGTAGGTACCTCCAATCAATCGGTTCCTGAAGTGGCCATTGACATGCTTTACTAAACAAAGAACTTGTTCTTTTAGATCTGGCAGATTTTGGGATCACTGCCGAAAAACGCGCCCCAACCAGAGCTCAGTTGTGCGATGAACCACGAACTGTGTGTTGTGTAGTCATCGAAAATTGAGGCCTGCAGACCACACATGTTGTTTGTCGTTACGCTCATTTTGAACGGCCTGCGTGGTGATTTGACCATTTTACCATTGATGAAAGCACATCAAAGTTGACATAATGAAGCACGAAACCATACGGCCATCTATCGCCGCCAGACCTAGTAGTTGCCAATCCCGTTCACCTTGTCCCAGCTTCGTTCGCAATCATCACCGGATGTAAGGGGTTCCTATTCGTCTCTGTGGACTAAGGAGTTGATTGGGATGTAAAGGGAATCTCTACCGATGGTGGGAGGACGGTGACAAATTTGTGAATGGGCAATTCCCAAAGCCTGTTCTGGTCTGATTCTACTCCTACTGCTTGGAGAATCCCCAAAGATTGGTATGAACAGTTGCTATTTGGTTTTGTTGGTTTGTAGGCGGATTTTTTTAAAATAATAGTGTCAGAATAGTGGATATATATATATATATATTATATTAAATATTATATATGATTATATATATATACATATTAACTATATTATATACACACGGTTTGGGATAAATGAAATCTTTGATGCCAGGTGTGCCATCTCCCAATGGCGCCTATTGTGGCTCCATCAGGCCCTGGTGATGGTGGAAGCCCTATATAGAAATGAGTGGTTTTAATGGGTTTCACCATGAACTTAAATGATTTAAATGGGGCTTGGGAGTTGATAAAAAATGATAAAAATATGAGGTTGGCTTAGTTGACTACTGTTTCACTGCGTTTGTGGTGATGCAATCACTAGGACGTTAGATGCAGGTTATACAGGACCTAATCATGGCTATAGGGGGTGGAAATTGATGAATTTATATATCGACCCATTGCCTCCCCACCATCTGGGCTATCCAGAGAAACCAGAGAAACCATTGTAGATTATCATATCGATGGACAATCCACCAATTATAGATCTTTACTTAAGGAAACCATGGTCTCTTTTAACTATGTTGATTTGCTGGAAGGTGGATTTACATATGTCTATATAAATATATAATTATATCAAATATATACATATATATTCTTCTGAAAAAGGCCCTGCCAAAATATAAGCAAAGAAACACGTTTTTTTTTCTGATGTGAATTCTATTTGCTTGACCATGCATATATGTGTTGATTGTGTTGTTTGTCCAAAAGTTATCCAGTTCTATTTGGATTGTTTCAGCAAAATTAGAATCATAGGCATATTTATGCTCAGAAGAGCTCATTTTTTTGGGACGCATCAAAATTAAACTTCATTTATTCGCTGTTGGTGGTCAATACGTTCAATTGTTACTATTCTAGGGGCGCTTATTTGCGGTCGTTTCTTCGCTATGATCCTTCAGTCGGTGCAAGATGTTTTGATCCGCCACACCCCGTGAAAAAGTTCCTTGGATGATTCTGGCAATGGCTACAATGTGAGGCCCCCCTGTTATAAGTTGGTTTTTAGGCCCCAGTAACTATAGTTATAAGTACCACCATAAACCATAGTTATTGGAGTTATAAACCAACTTAGCTATCTTGGGGGCCTCACATTGTACAGTACACAGTTGGTAATTAATGGGGTTTAAACGCGCGCATCATCAGCCTCCAACACTTGATCACAGCTAGGATCATTGATCCAATGGCGAGATTTTCTTCCCAGCTTGCTCGCTTCAGTGAACTCCAAAAGCTGGATCCATGTCTCCATGTTTGTCTTTGTCCATCGTCTTACAAATTGAGTACCTATAATGTAATATATACAAGTGCAAAAACACGTGGAAGGAGCTTTGGGATTGAGCATGCTTTCCAGAAAAGCCGCTTCGCTGCGTGTGTAGGCGTTCGCACTCAGCGACAGCCATACGGTACAAAGGCTTTAAATGGGTCGGTGATTTCACACCTGGCGGCTGATGAAGAGTGGAGTTACATGAAATTTCTAGGCGGAGGCCCATAAAACTTGGTTTACAACTTCAAAGTTCTAAGGTTTACAGGGGATAGTATGGTTAGATGGCGTTACACCAGCTTACAACTGGGGAAGGGGCCCCAACCTGTGGTGCCAGTTTACAACTTCAAAAACTCAGGTAATACACGCCGCGTTACAAGCCAACTTTTTGTGTAAGCTACCATGATAGCAGAGTCGATGCAGAATTGGCAAGGTTTGTATTGTTTCAACACTTGGATGATCTCTGAGCTCAGCTAAACAGTAGCACTTTCAGCGGGAAGGTCCAAATTGATACCAAGTTGTTTTTTTTGGAAAATTGGGGTACACGGTATACCCCAAACGGAATTTTTAAGAGGGAAAATGACTATAGACTTTGGGTATCCCTTTTCAGATCAACCCCGAACCGAGTTGATAAAGGTTGATAAATGGTGTGTAAATCATACACCCCATTCTCAGGGTCCCAACATGGGGTACATGGGTGGCCGTCCCACTCAGATTCAAAAACCATCGGAACATTCAACTTGACAGATTTGTTCAACAGCGATGTGAATGGATGATATCAATGGATGTCATGTCGTAAGCCCAATCATAATCGCGCATGTGTTTGATTGTTTACACACTTTGCACCCCACCCATTTCTGTTAGATTGTTAAATCATCACGTATTTTTGAAGATATTGGGTTGACTACATTAAATATGATAGTAAGCCCCTAAGCCAGATAGTCTTCAGTAAATCATCATCCTTTGGTGGGATGATGCTGAGTTCTATCTGTTTGGTCTGGACATGCAATTTAAATCACAAAATAAATTTTGAACATGTCCCATACATGTCCCACATAGATCCCATTTCCACACATTTTGTCCCATACATTTCCCATACATGTCCGATTTCCACACATGTCCCCATACATTTCCCACATAGATCCCCTTGATTGCAGCCGTTTTTCGCCAGGTGCTGCCCCACGGCTGTCGCCCTTGAAGCACGCAGGGGTCCATGCGCGCACGGAGGAAATGGCCTCGACGGAACCGACGACCGAAGACCCAGCTGGGGGTCGTCCAACAATAGCTATGAATCACTATTAACCCTTATGAACCAACCATGATTCACAAACATTGATGGCAACCATTAGTAATCATTGATGGCAACCAAGGAAGGATTGACTTGATGAAAAGTGATGTTTGAAGCAAACAGGTGCTAAATCATCATCCCAATTAGTGACCTTTGATATCTTATTTGAACTGTGAGATTGGGCCGCGCAAGGAAGACAGGATGCCTTATTTCAGCCTCGCCAGAGGAATCACTGGAGGCTAGAAGGTGATGCCACATAGTTCGCTAAGTTGGTTTTTAACTAATGTGATGTGAGGGTTTATATGTGATTGTGACCATAGTTAAACATATAGTTCAACCATGTTAAACCAACTTAAAAAACTAGGGGACAGCACCTTGCATAGTATTGCCTTCAGCTACTACCCATGTCTGGCCCTACTTCCAGGATAATCGAAAGACGAATCTTCTTCTGGTCGTGCCAACAAGAATTGGTGGTTTGAACTCCGCAGAACGACATCCACCTTGGTCAATGCTGATACATAGAATCGAAGAATAGACACTGAGAATCGCCATTGGTCAGGTGAAAGCAGTATTCCAAGCCCCTATTTGGCAGGGTCTATGTTAGTTCCCGGGATCATGTTTCACAAAGTTGAGGGAAGATCTACAGGGCACGGGAAACCCTCAAAAATGTAGCGGTCAAAAATATTATTTTTAACTATAAAGTGTCCTTAAAATCATGGACCACAAGGTGGTGCCCCATAAATTAATAGCTAAGTTAGTTTATAACTCGGTTAAGTATCACTAGGGTTTGTTGTTATCCTAACTCTAGTTGGATGGGGGAAAAAAGCCGCCAACTTAGCTAACACCAATCAACTAATTATCAATCATGATTAATCCAACCATTTTCCAACCATTTCCCAACCATTTCCCAACCATTTTCCTGGTGTTCCAAGCATTTTTGTTTGGCGAAATCACACCACGCCCGCATGCCGTTTTTCACCAAGGAGCCGCAGCCGCAGCTCGCTTAAGGTCCTAGACTTGGCGCGGCAAGCTGAGGAGGCCGGATGCTGTGTATCATTGACAGTAAAATAATCCCCATTGTTCCGAAGGTTGCTTTCCAAAGTCATAGGGATACCCTGGGTAGCTTATATTATACCAAGTTTATATTGAAAGTTTGTGTTCATGTTCGGAACATAACTTGCTTCCGTTCACGATTTTAGTTCACTACTCCGCCGTAGCAACTTGGGGCGATGAAAAAACATATATTATTACATATATATATAGTTATAGTTAGATGCGGTAAGAATCGGTAAGATAAGTCAACATTCATCAACATACGGGGCACCATCTTGTAGGTGTGTATAGCAACTCCAAAACATGCGGTGTGTCATGGGGACCCATAAACTCCTGATACAATGTGGATATTAAGGGGATACCCATAAATGGCAATGTTTATCCCGAAGATGATGACAAACCAGCATATTTTTCAGATTTAGTAGCACCAGATGTTCACACACATCCATGTTGATGAGTATGAACTCCGCAAGCAACTGACATAAATAACATAATGCTTGATTTTGATACCGTATGTAGAAGGCATTGGACTTAAATAAATTGTTGGGGTGTGTAAGTACAGTAGTTGCTCTAAATATACTCATGCTGTCTTTTGTTGCTTTATGATGTATTTAATGTAATGTACTTTTGATGGTTTTCTGATGGTTGGCGTCCTTGTGCCTATTTTGAACACGCTTTCCTGTACACAATGTATATTGATGGTTCTTAGCGTTTCCATCTTTAACGCATTTTACGATCTTTTTGATGGGCCTGTTGTGACCAGAAGAGATGGGAGGCTAGCTCAGAATGACACTAGTTTACCCATTTGAATTGAATCAAAGACGATCAATTAATTATGTGCCAACAATGAGTTTGAAGAACAGAATCATGCACAGACTTATGTTCGCTTTCTAGCAGTGTGATGCAAGGCCTGCTCTTGTTGAATCAACATGCAAAAGTCCCATTTCTCGCGTCGCAAGATGATTTGGAACTAACATGATCTAACCCCAACTGATCTTTACAGTACCAACAACTTCGAATCATACCATCCATTCAGTCGATAGATGTGCTTTTTCCTGGGGGTTGGGTGAGTAGTAGAGGAGCAACCTTCATTTTGCACAGCCAACCCCTAATGTTTCCAACCACTAGGGAAATGATGATTGCGATGACGACGGTGATGATGAAGAAGATGATGATGATGATGGTGATGATGACGATGACGATGATCATGGTGATGATGATGACGATGACGATGACGATGATCATGGTGATGATGATGGTGGTGATGATGATGATGACGATGACGATGACGATGACGATGGTGATGATGATGATGGTGATGACGCTGACAATGATCATGGTGATGATGACAATGACAATGATGATGATGATGATGATGATGACAATGGCGATGATCATGATGATGATAATGACGATGACGATTATCATGGTGATGATGATGATGATGACGATGAGGATGATCATGGTGATGATGGCGATGTTGATGATGATGATGATGACGATGATCATGGTGATGATGAGGATGATGATGATGGTGATGATGATGATGATGATGATAACGATGACGATGATCATGGTGTTGATGATGATGACGATGATGATCATCATCATGATGATCATCATCATGATGATGATGGATGACGATGATCATGGTGATGATGTTGATGATGATGATGTTAATGATGATGATGATGATCTTGGTGATGATGGCGATGTTGTTGTTGATGATGATGATGATGATCATGATGATGATGATGACGACGATGACGATGACGATGATCATGGTGATGATGATGATGACGACGATGACCATGGTGATGATGATGATGACGACGATGACCATGGTGATGATGACGATGATGATGATAATGATGATGATGATGATGATCCGTATGTATCCGTATGTGACAATATAGGATTCAAGTGCATTTTGTAAGTGGGACTTCACTCTTGCTTTATCCTCATTGTTTCTTTTACTCCAGTCAATGGATTACTGCGAACATTCACAATAAACTTCCATATTTCAAGGGAAAATGCATGGTTTCGGGGAGATGTTCATACCTAAACCAGTCCATTCTGGTGAAATTTTGTGGCGAAGCCGCACCCTCTCCAGCGGACCTGTCAGGTGCTGAAAGTGGGAGATTGGTCGGTGAGAAAACTTCCCGACAATCCCGAGATCGCCTTTGCCGTGCCGGCGAAGTTTGAACCGAGTTTGGAAGGGGACTGGAGAAGGATTTTTTGACCGGGCCTATAGATTATAGGGTAAACGTTTACACAAAGATGTGGAAAACCCATGTGGTTTTCCTAGGAACATGATCTACATGATCTAGAAGTGGTAGGTTTTCAACATCTATGTTAGGTTACAGGAGGGTCACTCTTTTGAGCACTGCCCGAAAGATCTCAAAACTAGATTTGTTTTTTGGGTCTGAAAGTGGGGGATACCTCAAAAAGGACATGTTCTCAATTCGACAAGGAATGATTATCTATAAAAGTTTGGGGTAATTACCTCATTTCCAAACAAACCCATAAAATGTATATATATATATAATATAGTATTATATGTATAAAAATATTTTTGTATAATAATAAAATATATTGAAGAGAGATCATACCCAAATGTTCCCAAGATTAAGAATATGTTTTAGAGCGGTTTGATGACCTTACTCACCGTACTCCGCACGGTTGGAGGGAAAATTTACAGCTTGGCATCCAGCCCAAACGGGGGCTTGGAAACGATCGTTTCCTACAAGAATGTCCAAGCAATCAGCAATCCATTGAGTAAAGTATTAAGTCATGGCAAGTCATAAACCAGCTGAAGATTAAGTCAATGCAATGGATTCAGTCAATTAATTAAGCAATCATTTAGTCATTTTTTCGTCATATTAAGTCATTAAAATTCTGCAGTCAAAACCAGCTGAAGATGAAAGTATGTTACCAATGGAGAAAACATGGCGATAGTGGTGATCCTTCTGAAGTGATTGCTGAAATCAGCCAGTGATCATTACAGTGGCTTATGGTTATGGGATTTTGGTTTTTCTAAACAAATGTGAGATATGGGGGTTTCCATAAATGGCGGTACCCCAAATGGATGGTTTATGATGGAAAATCCTTTTAGAATGGATGATTTGGGGGGAACCCCATTCCTCCATATGTTGTGAGACATTTATATGTATATATATATAATATTGTATCCCCATGATATCCCCGTTACATCACCAGTGAAAGTCAACATAAATCATCATAAATCTAGATATTTTGGGCTTGGCGGCTTGGCAAACAAATGCACCTACAAAAACTGGTGCTCCCAACGATATGTTGGCCTAGCTTTGTGTTGCCCAAGCTCTCGACGGAGTCTCGATCATCCCCTGGGAGGTTTCAACATGTCACAACTCAGTAGACAACCATTGGATGAGTGTGGTAAACCCAATGTCATAAAACATCCCCAAGTCATCACCATGGAATCCCCAAAATGCGTTTATTGAATTGCCTTCGGCAAGCCCCGCCGCCCATAGAGAGGTGGCCCCAAGGGAGTTTGACGTGCACGCTAGGTGGAAGCCCGCGAGAGAAGCAGAAGAGAAAAGAAGGATAAGAAGAAGAAGAAGAAGAAGAAGAAAGGAAGACGAAGACAAAGCCGTAACACGGAAGCGGCTTGTGTAGCAAGTGCTGGCTATAACAACCTTTTGATCGTATACCAAAGTAGTACCGCCCCCAGCAAAGTAGCGCCAGGTACTATGTATGAGCCTCTCTGTCTTGACAGCAGACCGCTGCACAGAAGGAGACAGGGTGGAAGCGGAGAGAGATTGCCCCAAGGTAAGTTGATGTGCACGCTAAGAGAAAGAAGCAGAAGAGAAGAGAACAAGAAGAAGAGGAAGAAGAGGAAGGAGAAGAGACGAAGGCAGAGCCGTAGATCAGAAGCAGCTTGAGTAGAAGTGCCTGCTTGAACAACCTATGGACCCCATACCAAATGAGTCCTGGTCGATTAGTTTAGTTCCGTGTGCGTCCTGTGACGAGTACCTGTAGACGACTGTAATGCTGTAGCATTAGCTACCGGCACTACCAGTTTAGTGCTTGGGGAAGAAGGGAGGAAGGAGTAGAGGAGTAGAAGTAGGAGAGCCGGAGCAGGCGTCGGGGTAGGAGTATAGGAGTAGGCAAAGGCGTAGTCGTAGTCGTAGTCGTCGTAGCCGCCGACGTCGTCGTAGTAGTAGTCGTCGTCGTAGTAGTAGCAGTATATAGTAGTAGCAGTTGCATTAGCAGTAGCAGTAGCAGTAGTAGTAAGAAGTAGCAGTAGTAGGAGCAGCAGCAGTAGTAGTACAAGTACAAGCACAAGCCAAGAACAGAAACAAGAACAACACCTTCCAATCAGACACGCCGGCAGGCCGGCGGATTGCTGGGTTTCCCACACTATATACATCTCCCACACTATATATAGATATATATATAATATATATATATATATATAATTATATATATATATATATCTGTCCCGAAGCAAATCGGCCTTGGGATCGGTCAAAGCTAGGTCTACTTGAATGAGCAAGAGGGTCGCGTGGAGGCTTGCCCAAAGAGTAGAACTGGGTGATCAGTTGGACAACGTTTAGCAAGGACATGCAAGTACGCACACTGTGCTATAATATTCAGTCAGGGTATGAGAAAATCACCCCACTTGTGAGACTTGGCTCCCAATGCAGACACCTTCAACAGGGGGTTCAATGTCCGAAGGGCAGTTTCCAAAAAACTTGCTGTGCGGTTGACTTTCTTGGGCTTCGTTATAGCCAATATCATGGATTATCATAATATCGTATGGATATTGATGATCAACCACCCTTTTCGGCATTTAACATTGATCTAAGTCATGAGTTTCGGAGTTTAACCATATTTTAAGGAGGTTTCTGTTGACGTTTCTGCCTTTTTACATTTTGGATCCAGCGAAAACCGGGCTGCCCGGGCTTGTCCGCAGGTTCAAGCGCCGACAGAGGTGATCCAAGAACTTCAAGATGAAGGTGCTGGACTGCGATAAATGGGGATTAATGGTTGGTTTTATATCCTATTACTTCTCTATTCCAGAATTCATGGGCAATGATTGGTTGGTTTTATTCCAGTGGTTGGGGATTAATGATATCCCATTACGTCTCTATATTCTCTTCATATATATAAATATATATGCCAAGGTATGCCTCATTTGTGTCCCCATAAATGTCCTGCTGGTGATATTTTCCCACGACTTCTCTCTAGCGCAATGTCTTCGCAGGTCTGCCTACAGCGGACGGCCAAAACGACGAGGAGGCGATAAAAACCCAACGGTTAGTTGAATTGATACGGGATTCTACCCAATATATTGGCAAATAGTGGTTAATAGTGGTTTAATAGTGGTTAATACTGGTTAATAGTGGTTAATAGTGATTTAATAGTGGTTAATTTAACGATGGTTTAATAGTGGTTATATAATAATGGCTAATAGTGGTTTAATAGTGGTTAATACTGGTTTAATCATGGTAAATAGTGATTTCATAGTGGTTAATTTAACGATGGTTTTATAGTGGTTAATAATGGCTAATAGTGGTCAATAGTGATTCAATAGTGGTTTTATAGTGGTTTAATAGTGGCTAATAGTGGTTAATGGTGGTTACTAGTGATTTTAATAGTGGTTAATTTAACCGTGGTTTAATAGTGGTTAATAATGGTTAATAGTGGTTACTAGTGATTTAATAGCGGTTAATTTAACAGTGGTTTAATACTGATTTAATAGTGGTTAATAGTGCATAATAGTGATTTAAGAGTGGTTTAATAGTGGTTAATAGTGGTTAATAATAATCGATGGATTTGTTTAAGGGAAAATTGATACCGCAAAACCCCACGTTCAATGGACATTCCATGGTGTCCGGTTAAGATTTTCCCTTAAACCAATCCATTGCAATATGTTGAGGATTTAAAAAACAAGAGGGAAGTCCATATGAACCAACCATAATGGAATGACATTGATTTTGAACACTGCTCACTTGTAACATCAACTATTAGGTTATATGTAGTTAGGTTGGAAACCTCGATTTATAAATCACAAACTAATTTCACTAACTCTAGGGTTTTTGGTGATTATAACGATTTGTTGAGATGGAATGTATTAATCCTCAACCAATAATGCCTGGTTAATTATGATTCTGTTGGGTTTATGATGATGAAAAAAATATTTAGATAGGGCTATGAATCATAGACCAATTAAGAATACCTAGGGGTCGCCACCCAGGCTGACATGAGCCATTGGGATGCTATGGAGGATAAATTGATATTAATTGTGCGATTTGTTGGGCGCGCCTAATTTGTTCAGACGTGTCCATGTGATGTGTACCATATATATATATATACACATATGTATATACATGTACATATACACTTATATGTACAATTCTGTATTTATATTTATCTAATTATTTAAATATATATATGTATTTATTGACTTGAATTTGTCTCCGTCTAAAAACACCAAAAATACGTATGTAGGTAAATCAGCCAGCAATTAGTCAAAGGGTCTTGGACGTGATTTTGGGTTCGGCCAATAATTCCGCGGCCTCTCTGTGAAAGTGGTTATTGTTATGAAACAGACCAGATTGCAAAATGTTGGATGGCCAGAATCTGCCGGGGAAAGGAAACATTTGGGGTCTTAAATCTGGACCATTTTTGACGCCCATTTGATCTGATCTTGTTTTTCCATCATACTGTAACGCTATGAACGCTCCAATCGATAAACTGTACGTCTCTCAAGAGAGACCACGTTGAATTTCAATTGTGTGTTATTATATAAATTCTATGTATATATATAATATACATAGTTACATGCATCAACTGAAATTTTGTCCTTCACGGATCTTTATGGCCCAAATTTAATTTTCCAGCCATTACTGGGTTGGTTGGCACCGAGTGGAATGAACGTCATGATTTTGGATCCGCAGTCTTCCGGTTTGAGAGGACTCATGTGGTTTTCAGTGTGCTGAAGACTATGGTTTGTGCAGCACCATCAGCATTGCTGTATTCTTAACATGCCAAAGAACAATTGTACCTTGTGTAGGGCCATAAGCATTGCAGTTGTGTTTGAATTGTTAAAAATGAGAGGTAAAGACCAACTAGCGTGTGCAGTGCAGCATTAAAATCATCGCCGTTTTATCACTGTGCTTTGTCTAAGCGCTTGTGCAACACACAAACACACACCAAAAAATATCGCGCATCGTCAAGTTAGTGGATCAAGATGGCACCCAAAGGCCAAAACCCTTCAGACCCTCCGCCCCTGCAAACTTGTTTTGTCAGCGTGCTCTGGCCGTTGTTCTGAATTCTTTGCGGCGCAGCTGCTCAAGCTGAATGTTCGGTGCGACGTTTGCGTGCGACTGCGATAGCAACATGTTCGTGACGAATTTTTTTTGGGAACACCACCACTACTTCAATGATGTCTATGACAGAGTTTCTACGGGATGCCCCCTACGCGTGGATTTGTACATGCTGATGCTCATCATACCTATTGAAATCTAAAAAGGTTTGTTCCCTTAAATTGTATTTGATAAGGACCATAATGAGTAAATCAACTGGTGGATTTAAGGGCAATGTAAGCCCAAATATATATATATATATATAAATATCCATGTTTTAGGGCAATGATTAGTATACATACCGCATCATACCACCCAATTCTGATATATGCCCAATAATGCACCCATTTTAGAGCCATTTAATGTGGTAAACCGAAAACCCAAAAATCACTTAATAAACCTGAAATTTTGGGTTCAAAAACGAACATCTACAAACCATCTTTGATAAAACTCGGTATGGTTTATGGCATTGTGTTACTGTACATTCCCCAGTTAGACGCCAGGAGCCCTCAGCAGAGCCTGAGCCCTGTCCCCTCTACCGGCGGATCTTACTGGGCGCCCAAACGGAGGTGCAACGCGAATTCCATGCATAGTGACTGACTTAGTGGTAATATCATGGAAGTTAAGTGGGTATAAAGAATGGATAACGATAGAAATTTACGTTTTGATGTTGTATTGTATTAAGGCTAAGGAGAAACTCCTGATGCTCAACGGTTCCTTGTTTGACAGAGGGTCCTGGCGCCGGTAAACGTCTCAAACCATATCAACATGTTTTTCTACAAAAACAGACATGTGATTGATAAAGCGAGCTGGGCTGACCAACATAACAATAAAGCGTCCGAAGCTTTGAATCCTGAACATCACGGACACAGGTCGGTAGATATATACCCCTGTAGCGAGTCTTAGTGTGGCAATTCGATTGGAAAGTTCCTGCCATGGCCACTTCCTTGGACATTTTCAGCAAGTGGACACTGATTCAAGCAGTTTTGTGTGGTTTGAGCCAGCTTCGACACAAAACTTGTTGGAAATGGCTCAGGTGCCGCTTCGGATGGCCCGAGATATCTTGGAAGCCATTCGAGAGGATGTGGACATCTTTCAGGAAGTACAGCCGCTTGTCCAAAAAAAGAGATGCACAAAATGTGATACCAAATGATACAAATATCATTGTCGGCCCATGGCCTTGAGTTTTTGTTGGGTTAACACACTTAAGATGTGGCCGTATTAAATAAGTTGATTTCACATTGAAATTGGTTGACACGTCAAAACTACAATATTATGTGGTTACTAGGTGTTGGAATGTGATTTTGCTGGTGGACAATGGTCTTACATGATGTGGCCAACAGTCTCGTGACTTGGGGCGTTTTAGCGCGCGTTCCCATATGATTATGATGTTTTATTCCAGATTATTCTTCCCGTTTCACTCTTCTCACAAAACATTAAAAGATTGGGCAAAAGATGGCGCACTCTTGTGGCTAAAATCACCAGGAAATGGAGCCCAACATTTGGTCAATTGATATGTGTATAATTAATGTGTGTGTTCCGAATTTCTTTGAACTGATCGTGTTGCACATTACAATCCACATTCCCATCGATTGATTAACTGAATTGAGAATTCATCGCAACCAAAATTAGATGGTACTTTATGGTTCATGATTTATCTGCATTTTGAACACTGCACTGTGCAGTTGACCGTATACATGTTGCATATATATACACACATATATCGAATATATTTGGTTGGGGGAGGCATTGTGCCCCAGTCGAATCGCGTCCCGCCAGGCAACGATTTTCAGACTTGTTTGGATCTCAATGGGTGCTGCAGATCCATTTTGGGCGTGAATTCATGAGATGTTTCCCCTCCAGTTATGACAATTTTGAGAGGGAAACCATGATGCTTAACCAATGGAATCCAATGAGTTTAGTCTTTCTCTCAATTTTCAGTCGAAGTCCCATGACAAGTTATATGTAGCCTCGCGTTGGCGCCGCTTCGGGAAGATTGCACCACATGCAATGTGTGAGCCCAAAAATCAGCGCCAAATATCATAGAAAAATGTCCATCTTGCAGCTGACAGAAGCGAACATTCATCAACCCTGCCGGCCTTTTCCCGGCTGGAAAAGCATCTAGCTGAACAAATTGTGGGAGATTCAGTTTATTCCAAGATGATTGTAGTCGGATGGAACCTTGCAATTGAAGAACACAGAACATCTTCTTCCAAACAGCTTCGGACATTCAACTGATCATTCAAAGGAACCCTTTGCTGAAGCCTGTTTTGTTTGGTGGGGGCTTCCATGTGGGTCAGGTGGATCGATTTTCCCCGCCCCTGAACCTTCAAGGCCTGATGAAGCGTTACTGAGTTTGGAAGATGATCTGGGAGAGGCCTGGGCGGCCTGGGGATAAACCTCTGGGGAGGTATGGTGGATGTGGCACCTTTGAGTAGGGTAGGTTTTGCTGCTTGATGCCAGTGTGAAGTGTGCGTTTGTCACTGGATTGGTTCAGGGGAAAAAATGCGGTTGGGACCAGGGTTTTTACCTCCCAAGCTTTGGGGCTCCTGTATACGATAAACCAATTCCAGGAGTGTCTCATATTTTCATGTCCTGTTGGCAAAAATAACTTGTTTGCGTACCTAAGATATCTAGACTTGTAGCCATGGAGGTGACTTCCTTCGAAAACTCTTGTGTTTCTGTTTTACGACCCTGTGTGAACGATCAAAATGCTGGAAGATGTCCAAAGATCCCTTCGAAAAAGATCTAAAGTATTCTAAAGTATACATATATAGAAATACCCTACGAGGATAGACCAGATAGATTGAATTCAAATCCAAAGCTCCAACAAACACAGCCATACTTTTCAGCGGAATCTTCATCACACTTGATGATATAAAATAATGTTTCCACGATTTTAAGCATTTGTCTATCATTTTCCCATAATGTTCCATAGATGTCCCATGATTTTCCATAATTCCCCATGGATTTTCCATGGATTTCCATGGATTTTCCATGGATTTCCATGGATTTTCCAAGCTCGAGATCCAGGAATTGGAGGCTGTGGCCCTGGCGATGCAACCTGGAGAGGTCTCAGAAGTCCTTGGGACCGAGGCGAGAGTTCAGCTTGGACATTCAGGGCTATCTACTGGGGAAAGCATAGGGATATTATATAATACTTTATATGATATATATATATATATATATATATATATCATATATATATATATATATATGATATATATATATATATATCATATATCATATATATATATATATATATATATATATATATCATA
>Ga0126342_10011903_pt1 | contig 15532 bp, 16 predicted proteins | sample Cyp1metagenome_FD_92528 | JGI IMG/M metagenome (GOLD analysis project Ga0126342, IMG submission 92528) | Coral microbial communities from Lord Howe Island, Old Settlement Bay, Australia - Cyphastrea 1 metagenome | ecosystem: Host-associated > Invertebrates > Cnidaria > Coral ...
GATAGCACATTCAGCAGTGTTGTGTTGACCTCTGATTCATCCGGTGGCCGTGTTTTCTCAAATAGGCCTTGAGCTGACTGGCCTGCGCAACCTCCGTCCAAAAGATCGCTTGCATGCGATAGCCATGTTGTTTCTTTGAATACCCCGTGGAGGGGTCGGCATAACATCTCACCTTAACACCACTTAATTAATCGACTTTATCTGCTGCATTCTTCAGCCAACTATGAAAAAGATGTATTCTGAAGACTTGTTCCCAGGAGCGCTTAAGCTTCAACTTGTGGTAGGCAAATACAGAGTCTCGTGAATAGCAACTCAAACTGCAAATGTGAGTAAGATGTTTTGAAGGAGAGGTTTGTTCATGTAAATAAGGGAATCTGTGAGAATCTAGAAGAACCTGCGCCACTTTGAGACCACTGTGAGATGTCTGGAGTTCAAGAGACTTCTCAGATCTCGTGTAGCTTTCAAGGCCTCACAGCGGCAGGGTGCGCCTGCTTGGAAGGGCTGGAGCAAACGAGGTGCAAGATGCTGGATCGGTCAGGATGTCGCCTAATTTGGAAACAGACTTAGCAAAAGCAAAGCACAGCAAAGCACAGAAAAGCACAGAAAAACCATTTTAAAAGATTTTAAAAGCATAAAAGCAAAGCACAGCAAAGTGTAGACACAAACGAAAGTCCTTTCACTACGGAAAGGCATTTTTGGAATTTCAATACTTTGCATTTCTGGGCAAAACGGCAAAGCGGCAAAGCTGTTGCCAGGCTAGACACCTTGATCCTGAATCAAAATTCCTTCGGCTGCGAGGGAGTAGCCAACCTCTGCGAAGAGCTGTCAAAGTGCAGCGCCCAGGTCGTCCAAAACGTTCAAAACGTCGAAAAACGTTGCCACTTCATCTCCAAAGGATTCGGTCGTATTCTGTTCCGCTGCGAACCACGAAAAGCTGCTCGAGGTGTACACGCCTTCGTGTGTTGGAGTTGGAGGGCTGCGGAATTAAACTGGAGCGGATGCTTGTGGTCTCGCAAGATTCGTGCCGCATTCATTCCTTCACATGTTTGAAGAATGCAAAACGATGCTAAACTGTGAAGTTTCTCTGATCAGGCTGTGGTAATTTCTCTGCCAGCTGTCAGGAGGGAGCCAAAGCCCTCAGGGAGCTTCTCAGGACTGCTGTAGAAAGAAATCCCTTGGGCTGTCGAGTCAAGAGTAGATCTGGAAAAGCATCAGGAGTAGGATCTTGGCACCACTTGATTTTCACACATAACCGTGATTACAGGTCCATATCTATATATGAGTTATATGCATATGTACATGTTGCATATATGATTTTATGAATATGTGTACATACATGTACATATACATGATTGTGTATGTGTATATACATGTGACTGCATATCTATATCTATATCTATGTCTATATCTATATCTATATCTATGTCTATATCTATATCTATATCTATGTCTATATCTATATCTATATCTATATCTATCTAATCTCTCTCTATATATATATGTCTATGATATCTGTACTGTATCTATATCTATATCTAAACCTATAGCTGTAGCTATACCTTTATCTATATCTATATCTATTATATGATATATGTAAATATAGATGCTTTAGCAACTGCGGGGTTTCGTTACTTTTTCTCTTTGCGCAAGAGGCCCTGCAGCATCATTTGCACAGTTTCTCTCAGTTTCTCTCAGTTTGGGAGGCACCACTTGAAGCTGCAAGAGATCTCCGTGGCAAGCAACCAGCCGTGCTCACAGGGAGAGCGGAGCAAAGCAGAGCCACAGCGGAGCAAACATACTGAACATATCTGAACATCCTGATTTCATTCATCGATCTTCACCAAATCTCATCGCAAAGCGCATTTTGAAACTTCCAAGTGAAACATTTGAACAAATGCTTCCGAGTTCTCTTCCTGTCCACCTGAAACATGTGTACAGAATGCCTGTTCACATCTTTCTATGGATGATCGTGTTGTCACATGCACCGACACAGTAGACATGGACAATGAGATGTTTCGATCCAACATCAGCATCAACACAGAATCAATTTGATTCAACTCGATTCAATTTGATCTGATTCACCTGGATATCTAACTTGATCACTTGATCTTGATATATCTTGATCCAATCCAGGTCCAATCCAGATCCAATGAGTCCAAGGCTCTCGGACGATGGCGCCATTGAGTTCTGCAGCGGTGTGGCCGAGTCCTCGCTGAAGTCCGTGAATCTGGCGAGCGGAGAGCCAGAGATCGCATCGTATGGACATCATATGGAAATCATATGGAATCTATACTCTATACATCTCTATACCATCTCTATACCATATAATACCATTCTATACCTACACAGTCAGTAGATCTACTGTAGGTAAGGCCATGACGTGTTCGGTGTCAGCGTTGTACACTCTTGTGAAATGAATCGACAGATGGCCAACTCACAGGCATGAAGATAATCAACGAATAGACAGCCAAACAGGCCAAGAGCAGGATGCGATTTGCCCATTTTCGTCGTTTCCGTAAAGCATTTGAAGTGAAGATTTGGGAGGCACACAACGGCATCGTCAGTGACGATGCATCTCAGTCCATCGGAGACATGATGAGGTGGGCCTGGTTTCGGTCTTAAGTGGAATTGCTGATTCTTTCCAACTTGGAATTGAAAGGAGACCAAATGAACAGTTTGATGGGTCTTGCACGAGCCAAACGTGAGTCAAAACATATCGAAGCATCGTGGAAGTGTAGACACCGATGACAGCAATGGCAGCGGTTCTTTCGCACTAGGAGTTGCCATAGCCTTCTGAAGCTCGTCCTCTCCGGGAACTGTTTTGACCACTTGGGACCTTCGCACATAGGCCAGGGTCAAGCCATGTCACAAGAGTCCAGACATGTCAAGATATGTCAAGATATGTCAAGATGCAGAAAAGGTTGGGAGACTCTGGGAGACACTGAGAGAGTGACCTGTTGGTGACCTGTGACCTCCTTCGACTCTGGTGAAGGCAGCGCCATTGAGCACAGTCGCGTGTTGACACTGCAGCTGGAGGAGACCTCCGGGAAGTCAGGGATGCGAAATGATGTGAAAGCGGCTTTAGCGGGTCAGGTACAGTAGGTCAGTCAGTCATAAGTCGGTCATACATCTCATTTTTTTTCGGCAAAAGTTCTGAGTTTCAGCGAGTCACCCTTCCCAACGAATCTGAACAGATTGGTACCTTGTTGCCTGGCAGCTACTGCAGCACCACTTGTCTTGTTGAATGCTTTGGAGTGCTTTTGGAAAGGAGATGGGCCTAACAGCGGACTCTATGGATGATTTCTTGGACCAAGGAGCTGCAGAGACGCAGGACCCTGGTTCGTATTGCATGGATTTGAATGAAGCCAATAAAAAAGCCTGGACTTTGGAAAGAAAGAAATCGTTCTTCAAAAATGAAAACAAATAAGTTGTACCGGTGCATGTGGAGATTTTCAAGCAGCTTGTGAAAGGATTTGCAAGAGCTGACCTTGAACAAGAATCCCATCCACGACGAAGCTTGGAGAACCAAGGTCCATCCGTGTGCAGGTTTGTTCCTGATTTGCTCCAGTTTGTTGAAATTTGATGATCTTCTCTGATCTTTTCTGCCTTCCCAGCTTTGTACTTGCCAAGGAAGGGTTGGCCATCATTGCAGAGAGCTTTCCACTCGGTCAATGATTCAAGTTGCTTTACGGTTGCTTTACAGGTGCTTTACCGTCCAAGGAGTAGCTGCTACAATTCTGCTTTAGTACTGAAGCACAAGAATGCTTCAGTAGTTCGAGGGGATCTGGTGCAGTTGTCAAACATAGAACTTTCTATGAGCCACAGCAGAACGATAGGCATGACCGCATGACCAACAAACCATAAAAGTCGATGAACTTGTGTAACATGTAATAAAGTCTGAAACAGCTAAGGTCTCAGCATTGGATTGAAGAATTTGCGACTTTCTCATTGTGGTCTAACGAGTGGAGCGCAGGTGGGGGCCATGTGGCTGGGTCAGCCATTTGCGATTCACAAATGATATGCTTGGCTTTGAGGACAGGTGGAATCTCTCAGATTTAGCCAGGATGAGCATGTCATCCTTTTAGGGTCATCATGGTCACCAGTTTCATGGCAAAAGTTGCCAAGTTGCCCACAAGTTGCCTAGAAGTGCTCGATTTTGTAGCGTGCCTCATGCGACCGTTTTTGTTTGTATTTGTGATCCTCAGAAGTTTCCACCCGATTGAATTGGTTAATTTGCTTGCGAGGCAATTCTGCTGAGTCTTGTGTCCTTGTCTCCCAACCTTCAGCGCATGGGAGCTCAAAGATAGTGACATTCGTTATTCTTGTGGAAAAGACAGGAGGAAGGCATGAAACAATGGTGGACCAAAAGGTGGACTGGCAGATCTTCTTCCGGGGGACATGCCACAATCATACTACACCTAGCACAGTTGCTAAAGCTGCTAAGGCTCCTGACTCAGAGACAGGAGATGAGGACATCTACTGTAGATCGAATTACAGTATGAAGTGTATAAGTATATATAAGTATAACGTATTTTACGTATGATTGGACATTCATTAAACACTATCACAAATTGTTACACTAAGCTTTGGCGAGTTTGTTGCCGAGGCGGGAGGCCAAGTTACTGCTCACTATGCTCCCCTTAAAAGGGTCTGGGTGTGGGTTATCCATCACTGAACCTCAACTCTCATCCACTCTCGTCCATTCTGGGCTGTCTCCAAGTCTCGTCTCCAAGGCCTGGATTTGTCCTACAACAGCCTCGGTCCAAAAGGATGCCCCCTGGCGAAATCGAAGATATGTGGAGTATTTTGAAGATTTTCGAAGCATTTTCGAAGCATTTCGGAGCCCTGGTTTTGTTTTCCAATGGCAAGACACTGGCGACATCTGGCGACAAGGAATTATGCGATTGACTATGCCTGAGTCAATTTTGGGCGATATTCATGTAATTGGTGGTAGATGTGGTAGCTTCCGGGTCACGTTTTGGAAGGCCTTGATATGGTGAAGTGGATGGATCAGAACGACAAGGACCACAGCTTCATTTCATGATATTTCATGTGCATCCATCATTGGGGCCACAGAAGCTTGTGACTTGGGAAAGAGGAATCGTACGACAATGCTATACCGGCTATACTAACTATATACCTTTTATAAATCTTTTTCAGGCCTTTAGGTCTTGCAAACGATTTCTTGACCGGTTTCTTCAGCAAATTATGTGTCCATGTCCTGTTGCCGGCAGCTGTGTCCTGACTGTAGAGGGTGTGAAAAGTCTGCCCCGTGCGAAATGATTTACAGCAAACAAGATCAATGCTGTAAACATGATAGTGGCCTAGAGTTCCAACCACAAGTGAATTTGGACACAATGCAAGACGTTTTTAGTGGCGGCCATTGTCGAGGGAAGTCAAAACACGAGGAGTCTTTCTCCTTGTCCTTCCTTGAGCTATCTGGCTGTTCTCTGGGTGACGAAGGCTTTCAACTGTTGGCAGGGTGCTAAGACAGGGGAAGACTTTGGGCACTTTCACACAGTCATCAAATTTGGGTGCGACCTCAGCAACACAGGCTGGAGTTCATGGACAATTATTCATCCAAATCAAATCATTCAGCCTCTCTGCTTGAACCTTTCGCTGTTCTGCCAGAACTTGCTGTGCCAAAATGGTGCTTGTAAGGTCCCCATCATGGGTTCTCTGCGCTTCCTAGGCGGAACTAGAACAGATATGCCTTGAACCCTTCAATGAAGCGATGTGAAGAGACGTGAAACAACGAGAGACGGAGATGAGACGAGACTCTCGGAGAGACGTCAGGGCTGTCGTGGCTGTCACGACTCGCACTGCCCCAGGCCTCCGTGACAACGGAATCACCTCGGCAGGCACTCGATCACAAACCCACTGCAGTTCTTTGCAGTTTACCAGATGCCTAAAGGGCCTAAAGTTCAAGCAAAACGCCTGAAATGAAACATGTGAAAAATATAAGAATATGAAAGGATAAAGGATGTGCAGTTGCAGTGAAACTCAAACTTTGGAAGGTTTGCAAGCTGTTATGAGCGCCAACCAGCATCGCTCTCAGTATGGCTTGATTGAGCCTACCACAGCGACCCAGATATGGAATGCGAACACAGAACACAGAACACAGCGGATGGTTCTGATGCCACATTTTTTCGGCCTTAGATTCCTTAGACTAAGATTGGATGTATGACAGGAGTGCATAGAGCGATAAGAATGATAAGAGCTAAGGATGGTCAAGCTGCAGACCCTGGACTTGGAGGGAAACCAGATCGGAGAGCAGCTTGGACTCGAACAGGTTGACATGATTTGACATGCAATACGTGCAATACATGTGATGTATGCAACATTATGCAACATTGATTTGGAAAGAGCAGTCAGTTGTCGTGGAATCAAGACCAGCAAACTGAGCGAACACCACTTCTCTCAAGGCAAGGGCTCCACGCTCTCACCGAACGTTTTCAGAAGGACTTCGCCGAAAGTGGGCCAAGTCTTTCACGCAAATTCTGACATCGGAGAGTACGATAAATTCCGATAAATGCGCCACGTGCTGTCTACGACCGGGACAGGAGCACAAGCGTTCCCTGTGGAATCCCAAGCAATTGACTTCCATGATCGATCTTGTCTGCAGCCTCAGTTCATTCGTCGTTGAGAGTGAACTGAGAACATCTGAGAACATCTGAGAACCTTGGCTCAGCATCTCTCAGCACTGACACCGTGACTCACCGTGACTCACCGTGACTCGCCGTGACTCAGCTGATCTCAGCTGACCTTTTGACAGCGTTGCGCACCTGCCGTAGCTGCCGTTGCGGTAGCCAGGTCATCCTGAAGAACAACGACATCTCCCCAGCCCTGGCAGCCTCCACCGAGGCGCTGGAAGACCACAGTTGGAACTTTGAAACATTTTGAAACATTTTGAAACATCACGTAGCAATATGTTTGGGAAAAGATCTGGGATGTATAGCAATGTGTAGCAATGTGTCACACCTGTGCCGCACAGTCGCACGTGGCGCACGTGGCGCACGTGGCGCAGAGTTGCTGTTGAGGCCTTTGTGAAGATCTACAATCCGCTGATGACAATCCTGTGGTAGACAGGGTGCCACGCTTCACTGGGAGATCTCCAGTCTCCAAGTGGGTCATCGTCGACGTCCCAAATTCACATTTTAATATATTAATGCTTTTGAAACAAAAAGTGAAAATTGATGAGCGAGTTATTTCTTTCAGTATCAAGCCTATCAAGCCTGATAAATACAATGCCAAAGTCCGAGTTTGCAACCGCCACATGCGCTGTTCGCAAAGCTACTGACGAAGTCATAGCACACTTCGAATCGAAGAGCGGTTCAATGCTTCATGAAACCATATCCCTGGCTTCACCGTTCGAGCGGTCTTTGAAGATTCGCGTTCAAACAGAGCTGGCAGCGCTGTGTGGATTCACATGAATCCACTAAGGGAGGTACAGGTGAACAAATTAAGGACTCACACTCACACGGTCACATTGGTAGCTTGGTCAGTTTGCATGCACGTCGTTGTTCCACACCGTGCTCGCAATCGGAGAAAAAACCTGACACTATCACAGCAGGGAATGGAGGCAGGGTGCCTGCAGGTTCCACACCTTCCAGTCCCAACATGTTCCAATGATTTCCAATGTGAGACTTCTGTGACACGCCGAATCCATCCGAATCCAGCATTGTGCATCTGCAAAGGGAAATACATGTTGGAGCAGAACGCGTACGAGACAGTTGAGCAGCATATGAGGGTCATAGAAAAGCAGATGCCACAGCGTACTGGACGCACTCAATTTAATGTGAGAGATGTGCCAGCTGTGTCATGGCAAATGCTGAAGCCTTCGACAATGAACAACTGATATTTGATAGCACAATTTCTCCATGCAGATGGGAACAAATATGCCATGACATATTTGCTTCTCAGCCACAATAGATGAATGCCTTTGCAAAATGATGTGGAAACAAGCGGAAAGCAAATTACAAGTAGACCATAAGTATACGATATCATATCAGACCCATGTCAGGGATGTGCAAGACAGAGGATTGTCACATGTGGGAACCTTTCTGAAACTCAGCTGCAATGCCTCAAGGGGCCTCCACCTTCGAGAACCTCGATTTTCTCCATGTTTTTTTGGAAGTGAAATCGTTTTGCAATTCAAAGCCACGCTTCAACCCATGCGGCGCATGCGCCGGCCCTTAGCTGCTTTGGTGTCACTGGTGTCTTTGTGGAAGCTGCAGCTCTTGAGCGAGGAGTCGACTTGTGATGGTCAAACAGTCAGACCATGATCAATTTTATTCCATTAATATCCATTAATCATTAATCATAACAACCCGTTGAAATTTAGTTGAAATCCGTTGAACACATTGAAGAAATTTGAAGAACATAGAGTTGAAGAGTTTCTTTCTTCGGCCTCCATTGGATGACTCTTGAAAGCCGACACCTGGGACGTGGCAGGGCTTCGCACAGCCGCACTTGTGCTTGCGACGCCTCTTGGTTGGAGAGCAGAAAACGAATGTGCCACGATTTGCAAAGACATCACATTTGGTGAAAGCTTCTCAACCGCCAGAGGCAGGCGGCTTTTGGATGGCTGCGTCGGGTCACTACTTTTCAGCCAGCAAGCACGAGCAGAAGAGGCGTGGAGAATTCAAAATTCCATGACGTTTCCCACTGCCCAGAGCAACTCGTGTTCCTTCGAGTTGCTACGTCAAATTTACGTGTTGAACACCGTGTTGCCATACGAACCCGGATGAACCCGGATGAACCTCCAGACCACTGACCTCTCGCAGTTCATCCGCTTTGCTGAGGAGGTGGGAATTGAAGGGGAATGGGGGCAGGAACGCCCATAACAAAGATTAACAAACGTCCCAAAATAATAACTAATATTCACTCATACGATACATAAAGTGGCAGAATGATATACACTGATTTGTAATTGTTACAGATTTGTTGCAAATATACAATGATTTTGTTACAGAACAGACTTGGCTGAGCAAGCAGAGCTGTTTATGAATGCTGATGGCCGCGCAGGCAAAGACAGGTTGGCAAATCAATTTGCCCAAAGAAACTTGACGTTACTGTACTCTGTTCTTCCATGTTCTTCAATATTTCTATACCCTTCTACATTCGTTTATGTTCTTCTACATACTGTAGTATATAAATCATAGTGAATCTGTATTTTTCCAACAAGACGATGGCATGCAGTGTTTTCTACCAACGATGGCTGTTCGATCCAAATTGCACGTGTTGCCTGCTGTTGCCTCGTCTAAGGATTGGATCACAATCCGCAAAGAAGCGGCGCCTAGCGATGCGAGTGGTGCTAAATCACTCTTGTTCTCAGAGGTGGGCCTACTAAGAAGCAGCCTGGCACACAAATACGGGGCTGGTCATTGAGAAGGCAGATCAAACTTCTGGTGCAGCGTGAGTACAGCTTGAAGATGGTCCTGTAACATCCTGTAACCATATGACATTAACAGAAACGGAATAGACGGAGAAGTATTGGTTTCGGATGTCTCGGATGCAACTACAAAGTGTTCGCAGTGATGACAGTCCAATTGAAGCTTCTTGAGGTCCGAGATCAAAGTCTTGAGGGCTTCGTTAGGAAGCAGCCACTTGACAGCGAGACTTTTCTATCAACCTGGCCGGTGAAATATGTTAAAATTGAAGAGACGTGGCCATGTTGTGGCTGTTGGTAGCTACACCAAGTTCAGTCGGCTTGACTGAGATGAAAATCATGTGTGGACGCCATGAATTTCCACATTTTTACATTTTTTTACATGTTTGTTCCATCCTGAGGTAAATCCAGCACGTTGGATTTCTTTCTATCTCCACAGCCAGCAATGACGAAGGCTGGGACATTTACCACTGCTTCTGTACACTCATCACTCATGGTGCCCTGCCGGCATCGAGGACCAGGCGGCAGAAGCTTTGAGCCGAAGCTATGCCAAAAAACCCTCGACATTTCGTTCCTTGCAGAGAAGCTGCGTCGACTTGGCAGACAGAAACATTTTTGTCAATGTACATAATGTACAACTCAGCTGCGATGTGTATTCAAATGTGTCTCAACAACCATATTTGATCATATTTTGATTGTTTGTATTGACTTAGTTGAAGATATTTGCACTTCAATATGAAAACTATTAGAATAAAAGACAATATATTCAATATATCATATATAGCTCTTTTGTATTCTTTGGTTGTATTTCTGACATATCTTTTACAGCCTGGATTCACCTCCGCTCCAAGGCTTCAAACTGCTGAAGTCGAAGGTATTGGAGCGTGGCAGCGGCCGAATCCTGAGGTGCACGGCAAAGTGTCGGCAGTTTGAAGATTTCCCAGATCTCCCGGTCTAACAACTTGAAGTCTCTCGCTTTGTCCTTTCCATCTTTTTTGATCTTGCTTGATATTTTCTGATCCGTTATGATCTGTTCTGTTTTTTTTCCTGATATTTTAAACATTGTTTTTGATCTTGTCGATACTCTTTGATTGATCCTCTTTATCTCTTCTCGCTTGGCGCTCTTTGCTCAAAGGCGTTGCATGCAAAAACGTGTGCCAACATGCTTAAGTCATATCAAGCCGAATTGGACTTGAATGCAGGTATGGCTTCAGTGTTGCACGATGTGAAGGATCGCAAACAGAAAGTGAAGGTCAAAAGATTTGTGTGAAGCCCGAAGCCAAAGGAAACCACGGAAGCCAAGAGCCGATGCCAATTTGCTTCACAGAAATCCATTCTGCGCTTGGTGCGCTCACTGTCGTCGGTTTGGTTGCTGGGAACATGCCGAAAGCGGCGCATTTGGCACACTTGGTATGAAGTGGCTGTGACGACAACGCATTGGGCCTTGAAATACTCATGAGATATGTTGACCAATTTAAAATATTTAAATTGACATCACTTACAGTCGTACTGCACTCTTGGTACCCTTGGCCTCGCATTGCATGATTTTCAAAGCTTGTTTGACTTAGGCCCGGCAGCGATGACAAGCTGGATACAATTGCAAGGCACGGTTGTGTTTGCCACGCAGCGTTTTCGCTTGCCTCACAATTTTACTTTGCATTTTCTCGGGCACCTGCATCAAGGAAACTTGAAGTCCAATGGCCATCTTGAGCTCCTGAAATTAGTGCAGCTGTCAAAACGCTGTGCAGTCTGTATTGGATTCGGAAACGTTGGGAAAGATGAAGATGGAACTGATGGAACTGCAGAAGTTCGTTCCCATTTGAGGCATTGGGAGGTAGCCACCACGGTGACATCCACCGATGGCAAAGAGCCCTACGCGCTGTGGATCGTGGTGCGACCAGTTGGGAGCTGTTGGGGTGGTAGAAGATGTAAAGGCAACACCGGCTACAGCGGCTACAGATCGTACCCTCTTTGGAATGAAACAAAATGCAGATCATTTCAATTTAGTGGCAGGCCCACTATTTTAGTTCAATTTGTTTCTATAAGTTGTGCCAGTCCATGTGTGACCTTGCAACTTTGCCAGGAATGCAGTGTGCCCTCAGAGAATTGGAAGGAAGAGTCAGCTCAAATCAACCAAATCGTCGACAGCTTTGCTGTTTCTCAGCAGCAACTTGAAAGATATAGTTAAAAGTTAAACTTTTAAACATATTAAAATATGTTGTTAAAGTTTAGTGCAGAAACGTCGAAAGTCAGGACAGAAGTAAGTCTAGATCCACCAGCCAAAAGGAGTCATTTGATCCCCGAGGTTTTTTTTTGCTCCTCCTGAGGTTGGGACAAAAGCGCAGCTTGATCAGCTTGGCTCATGAAACAATTTTCGATGAAAATGAACGCGTGCATTGAAGAGTCAGAAGATGTTCGGAAACAGAAATGCGTCAACAGAGTCAACAGATGAGCTGAAAGGGACACCTTAGAGCGTCAGTGCTGCAGACTTTCCAGGGCGGTGAATCTTAGATCCAAAAAACAAGCTGAAGTGAAGCGATTGATACAGACCTCCCAGTTCTGGATATTACATGATACTACAATATACTACAACTTTGTCGGAATTCTTGAAAGACCCAGTGATGAGCTGTGGGAATTCTGTAGGCTGTAGGCCGCTGCTCTGATTATTCTTTCGGCTCACAATGGCAGCGTGCGAAGCTGAAGCTATGTCTTCGTAGGGCCCTCCCGTGCCTTGACGGCCTTAGCCATATCTGACAGATAAGTTCAGCGCCTCATGATATACGAGTCATGGATAATAGTAGACTTGTAAACATAGTTCATGGATTCTGCGGATTGCGGAAGGCTTGGTGGAGGGTTGAGCAACTTTTCAGCTCCTTATTTTGTTGAGAAGTTGAGACAAAAATACTGGACCAAAGGCAACTCATCCATGTGAGTATCGACGATGCATCCGTTTAATTATTTGCAGTGCAAAACTGTTCTGCAAAGTGCTGAAACTGAATATGGAGATCCATCAGCAGGCACACCCACATAGGATCATAAAGAAGAGGGGACCGGGAAAGGATTGCGTTCAAGGGAGTCCGCCTACTTCCTCAAAACCAAAGCCTGGATTGTGAGAAAAAGTCAACTCATCAAGCCAGAGTTACAAACCATGATAAGAAAAAAATAACAAGTCTGGACGATCTGCAGTGTATGGATCGGACAGAGGAAATTAGAAGTGTCAAGCTGAGGCTGCCTATGGCAGAACCACTTTCTGAGGAGTTTGGAGCTCGGATTTGGAGCATTCTGGAGCTCCCAAGCCTTGGTGAATGCTTCAGAGTGTAACAACTGAAGTGGTTGTAACAACTGTCGGGGCAGTTACAGTTACATTAATTTACATCATAATTTAATAATGACATAATTATGTAATTGACATATTAATGTAAATGAAAATTAATGACTCATTAATAATGTCACCTTACATTGTGAGTTCGTTGTGAGTTCCAGGACTTCGCTTCACTGTTCCTCGCTACTTCATAGTGCTTCAACTCAGGTCACAGGGCTCCACACACGGAGAGCTGATTCGCCGCTCAGCAAAACCTGAGCTACGGTCATACCGTTGGTTCAAGTTGATGGAAAAGAGCCGTAGTGAATATGGTAACTTAGTACTTGACGGTTTCAACTTGTTCAGTATGTCAGACATGGAGAATGTCTCTTGAATAGGATGCAGAGATTCTCACAGGATCAGCTTATGCGAGCCATTTCAAACAACCATTTTTTAAAACTGCAATAAAGAACTGTGATCTTGAAGTTGCAAGAATCACACACACAGGTATATATGTTTATATATACACATATACATCTACTAAAGTCATCTAAAGTCGAAATCAGTCCTAGTAAATTTGCAAGGCCAAAGTTGGCTGTCGGCTCTAAGGCGACTATGAGCCTTCGCAAGGCTCTTCGTGGCGATTTGGGAGGCCAGACTACGCCTCTTGGCGCATGGCTCGCTCCGCTTGGCTCAGCTAGAAGTCGAGCCTCCAAAATGGCTGAGGAATACGCGAAGAAACATCAGAATAAACAGAATAAACCGAATATTTAAACACAGAATAAACCTGCGTCAAAGAATTGAACGCGGGAAAGAGAGGCACATTTGAATGTAGCTGTTCCTTCAACTGCGCTTTTGCAGCATATCCTGCTTACTTCTTGCTCAACGTGGTAGGAGACACTTCTGGAAAAGGTTTGAGTTGAACCTGGTTATTGCTGCAAAGAGTTCGGAAGGAACACAAATTTTCATACAGACATGTGTTATATTCATATATATATATAATATATAATTAGGCACATACGAACCAATTTGGATATAAACGGTGACAATAGTGATTTGATGATACCAATGAAAATGATAATGGTAAAAAGATAACGACAGTAGCAAAAGCGATGAACATCGCAATGATAATACCATGGATAAACATATCAAAAGCGCGAATAACGCTGCTACTACTACTACTACTACTACTACTACTACTTCTTCGACTTCTTCTAGTATTACTATTTTTGTTATTACTACTGCTATTACTACCACCACCACCATCCCGACTAATAATAATCACAACCATGATGATAACAATAAGAATGACAATAAGTACAATGATAATGGTAGGGACAATGAACATTATAACAATCAAACCAATAATGATAGAGATAATAAATGAGAATTTCAAGGACAATGATAGGTTTACTGATAATGAACACGACAAGAAGTATGACTACATTGATAACATTGACAACCAGAATCATACCAACATGGACAATAACATTACTGTAACAATGTTTGTACGTGTATTTTTAACGAAGCACATGTGCAGCGTATATTCAATAAACGCATTATACCGAAGCATGGTTCGATACATATGCAAACATGTGCACACACACGCAGTCAACAGGCACTTCATACTTTTACCTTCTCTGTTTTAGATCAGACATGTACCACATACTACGGATTTCTATCGTTTCCGAGGCGAAGGTGAACCAGACCTACTTCAAGCACCGCACCATGGCGCATCAGGAGGGCTCCTTGGAAGCCCTTGCAACTTGGCAACCGCCTTGAAAGGTTTCACAGCAGGCTACTAGAAACATGTCCAGCGGATGTGTTGTGCTTGACAGGATCATTTTGAACATTTTTGACCTGTTTGTTTGACGCAAGGTACAGAAGGTCCTGAAGAACTGGCAGGTGGAAGCTGATAACATTGCCGTTGCTTGGCTTCAAGTGCTTCGGATTTCCATCCTCCTGTCCTCAGCCTCTCCTCAGCCTCTCCTCAGTCTTCCTATATTGGCATGTTGACTCTGAAGATGCTATTAAATAAAATACAATCAGTGCCTCGCATCTGCAGGATGTGCATAAGTGGAAGACCATGGATAGCACCAAATTCAAGGCCTGGGTTCCTGGGTTGTGCTCTGGGACAGGAGACGGAAGGTTCTTTGATACGGGGCCCCCACTGTCATTTTGATGCCAACTTTTGCTGTTTTGTTAGTCTTGATCTTCGCTACGTTTTAAAGTTTTTCATGCCAGAATTCTTGCAGTTGCAGCTATCCCTATTTTATCCAGACATGCCTGGTGTTTCCTTGAAATAGAATTTGGGGGTAAATTCCGATATGAACGTTCTGAAGTTCTGCCTGCAATGTGCCACATTTTTGTATCATCATTCTCCGCTGTCATCAACATTTCAATCACTTCACCATTTTGTTACACTTGTTCTGCTGTCCCGCTGCTCAAACAACATCTCTTCACGCTGTGCCAGTTGGCGGTGAACGGCGGATGCCCCTGCAACGCGCAGCTCATGGCGGACGTTGGAGCGCCAAACATCTTGGTGAGCGAGACATTGGCCGCTTGACCACCAGGGTGACCAACGGTGACCAACGGTGACCAACGATGACCAACGGTGACCAATATGTGATACGGCGATGTTGTTGTAGTGATGTTGTTATATATCTATATATGTATATATATATTATATGTTTTTATCTGTATATTCATATATATATATGTTTAATATGAATACCCCTGTACATACTGTATTAATTCATTTACCTACGTTATGTTATGGCTCAAGAAAACAAGCGCGTATTGCTGTTCGTTTGTGGCGTGTTAGCCTGTAAAACAGGTTA
>Ga0126342_10011904_pt1 | contig 15530 bp, 13 predicted proteins | sample Cyp1metagenome_FD_92528 | JGI IMG/M metagenome (GOLD analysis project Ga0126342, IMG submission 92528) | Coral microbial communities from Lord Howe Island, Old Settlement Bay, Australia - Cyphastrea 1 metagenome | ecosystem: Host-associated > Invertebrates > Cnidaria > Coral ...
CCAGCCCAAGATTTGACCTGTGTTGCGCAAAGTGCTGGTACCTGATGAGTTTTGTCCCATATTGCTCCACGCATGGTATATGGACGCGCAGCAGTGATACTCTTGACGAAACCCCGGTAGAATAGTACAGAATGTATCTTGTACCTCTCACTATATGTTTTGAAAATGTTTCTTTCATCATGGTTTCCGCCAAGGCGGCTGAGGATGATGGGGTAGACGAGGGAGTAGCTCAAGACAGTGAAACCGAGTACATTCGATCTAGAAAAGCCTCAGACCTAGAACATGAAGCCAGTAGCAAAGCTTATCAGTTTTGCCATTATCCCAAAAACCCTTTCTGCAAAGTCTGCCAGAAGGCGCACATGATGGCGCCGCCCGCAAAGAAGAAGGGAGGGCAGAAGAGACTGGAAACCAAAAGTTTTGGGGATCACATCGTCGCTGACCACACGGTTGTTGAAGCTAATGTGGAAGAAGGCGTCAAAGGTGAGACGGTGGCATTGGTGATGAAGGACATCCACACACAGTTCAGACATGTCTATCCTAGCCAAACCAAATCAAGTGAATAATGCGTGAATGCTTTCAACCATTTCCTATCACACAAGGATGAAGTTGGGGCAGTTTACACTGACAATTCAAGAGAACTCATTGCTACCATTGGGGAATTGGGTTATCGCCATCAAACATCAACAGAGTATGTGGACAGTTCTAAGTCATTTGTTGAAAGAGAGATCCGACATATGCTTGAGGGCACTCGCACAAACCTTGTGCAGTCCGGTCTCCCGTTGCAGTACTGGCCAATGGCTATGCAGCATTTCTCAATGGCTGTGAACGCAACTCCGCAGCTCAATGGTGATGATGCCCCATGGAAGCTTCATTTTGATGAGGATTTCCCATGTCTGTTGATTCCCTTCGGTGCGAAGATACTGTTTTGGAACAATCCCAAAAGGGTTGACAACACATCTGGAAAAACATCACCCACTGCAAACGATGGAATATTTTTGGGGTACCACGTTCAACCTGGTTTTGCATGGAAAGGTGAGTATCTTGTTGCCAAGTTGGAAGCTTTGGATTATCATGCAGAGAATGGCAGCATCACCGTGCAGCGAGCACGTCGTGTTGAGCTCATCGAGGGAGGTTTTGTGTTCCCACTCCGTGCGTTGAAAGAGGCCAAAGAGCCCAAGCCAGATCGTCTTGCTGACAATGTCATTGCTGATCCTCGTCCGATTCCGTTTCAATCTGACTTGCAAATTGAAGGACAGGCCGAAACAGGTGAAGAGGCAATTGACAAGTCACCGGAGGCAGTGCCTGACGCACTTGCCAGTGAAGACAAACCAGCAGAGGAAGAAATGTTTCCCGAAATCAAATACACTCCAACGGGAAAACCCATTCCGGATGGCTATCATTGGGATGGCACTCGTCTTGTGAAGACGTACAAAGGGTCAAAGCGCCCAGAATCAATCCCATCGGATCTCTGGAAAATGCTCAGTCCAAAGGACAGGCAGAAACTCATCGATGAGGAAGCCAAGAAAATGGCTGTTGGCAGTGGAGGTGCTGCGTCAAGCTTGGCTCCAAAGGGCAGCAAGAAGAAGAAGAGTGCGGTAGCGACTGCAAGAAAGCTTCGGGTAAGCCCTAGCCCCTCAGGTGAGCCAGTAGTAGCCCAATGGGAAGTCATTCCAAAGGACAGACCAAAGTTTTGTGTTCCTGCAATGCCGAAGGCTGCACCAGCAAAAGGTGAGTTGCATCGACCGGAATTAAGGGAAATGATCAAAAGAAAGATCCAAGAGTTGGAATTCAAAGTTGCACTTGAGCTGTTTTCTGCTGTTGCACGTTTGGTTCCCAAAGATGAAATCAGAAAGAATCCCAGAGCAAAAGCTGCCGTAGATAAGGAATGGGAAAACCTTAGAACCAAAGGAGTTTGGGATGAGTCTAGAGTCCGGGAATGTAAAAGCATTGTTGAAGAAGCCCGTAGAAAGGGAGAAACGGTGCACCTTGGCCGAATCTTTGAAGCCTGCTACGAAAAGGGATCTGAACTTTCAGCTGATGATCCGCGTCGTAAATATAAGGGTCGTACTGTATTCCAGGGCAACAATGTTCGAGACCAGGATTCAGATCACACCTTGTTCGCCGAACTCGGCAGTAGCCCAGCTTGTATGGAGGCAGCAAAGCTGCTTGACGCTTTTGAAACACAGCCCGGCTTTTCGAAGGCCCAAGCTGATGCAATTCAGGCGTACATTCAGGCCACCTTTACTGGTGTGCCCGCGTGGTTGCCTTTGCCACGGAACCGCTGGCCAGAGCACTGGTCCAAGGAGTTTTGGCAGCCTATGGTTCCGCTTGTCTTGGCACTCTACGGGCACGCACCCCGATAGCGGAGGGATATGGGAAAACCATTTGAACCCACGAATCGGTAAAGAGGGCTGGAAGCAGATTCTCCCCGATGTTTGGCAAATTATCTTCTATCATGCTGAGTACAATTGTATGTTGGTCGTTTATGTGGATGATTTCAAGCTTGCATGTCCCACTGAGAACATGGAAAAAGCATGGGCTAGTATCAGAAGAGCTGTAAACATTGGTGACCCCGAAACATATGACAGATACTTTGCTTGCCAACATGTGGAGTTCAACAACGTGACACTGCCACGAAAAGCTCATCCTTTTGCACATGTCTTTGATTCTCAGGCGGCTGCTGCAGCACGAACACAACATCGGACAAATGGTTTTTGGCAACATGACCCCATCAACAAAACTTGGACAAGGTATCATCTCCAGCCACGCAAGAAGTTCTTCGAGCCTGGCGATGAGGGGGTGAAGTTTGCCAAGTCTTTGCATTCAGAACGGGTTACAATGTTTGACAAAAATGTTGAATTCACAGGTTTCCCAGTTCTCAACATGCACATGTCTGATGAAAGCTCAGCAATTGTGGAAGATGACATGACCGTAGATCAAAAGATTCAGACAATAGACTTCTGGACTGGCAGAACTATCTTCAAATATGGTGATGAGTCAGGCAACTCTAGTCAGCTTGCCCTTCCCTCGAAGAACAGACCCGGTCCACATCGAGACAAAAAGGGTGACAAAAATGAGAAGAAAGCTCAACGGTTCAAAAACATTGAGAATGTTGTCAATGACAAGTCTGGTTGTATGAAAAAGCCAGTTAATCTTGTTAGGTATGACATGTCCTCATTCATGGAATCTTGTGTGGATGCGTATTGCGAGCTGGCAAAGGTCCAGAAAAGTGACTTGCCGGTAGTTGCAACTCCCTTCACAGAAGCGGGAATCGCTAGGCCAACCCTGGATGAGAATGAGAAGCCAGGAAGATTGCAGCCTATCGCATCTAAGGTTCTAATGAAAATTTTCTTTGCTGCCCGTATGGCACGCCCTGATCTCCTTAGAGCTACCCAAGGTTTAGCATCTAGAGTGACGAAGTGGTCGATCGAATGTGACATAGCTCTACATCGACTCGTATCATATATCAAGTCTACAACAGATGTGTTTCTTGAGGGCTTTGTGGGGGACTCATTCGAGGATTGCCAGTTGTGGTTGTTCGCAGATGCTGACCATGCAGGGGAATATGATTCGAAGTCAACTTCTGGTTGCGCAATGTTTCTAGTTGGTCCAAACACCTATTTCCCTTTGAATGCATTCAGCAGGAAGCAAACAGTTGTAGGGAACACGTCCACTGAAGCAGAAGTCATGTCAGCTAATCATGCACTGAGAGCGGAAGGGATACCCATGTTAGCTTTGTTGGAGCAGTTGGGCATTTTCAAGAAGATGTCGCAGAAGGCTGGGACAAACCCCAAGCCAAACACCCCTGAACAAGATGATCCTGTTTTCACTCGGATTGACAAAGAGATTGATGAGATCAGGTATGGCAATGTTTAGGGGGGCCTTTCTGCAGCAAACATCAATGGCTTGAAAGCCCATTTTCTGGAGTTTTATCAAGTAAAGTTCATGGAAGATAACCAAGCTTCTATCACTGTCATGAGCACCGGAAACTCTTCAACTATGAGGTATGCCAACAAGACCCAAAACATATGTTTCAAATGGATGAAGCAACAGTTTGAAGAAGAACAATTCGACCTTATCAATGTTGGGACTGATTGGCAAACCGCCAATATCTTGACCAAGCCTTTCACTTCACCGACGAAGTGGGAGCACGCTCTGAGGCCGATGAGCATTGGGAAAACTTGGATTCAAGCCGACGACAAGACGAAGGTGCGCCAAGTAGATCCCAAATCTGCGTGTCCAGCAAATGCCAACGATCAGGGGGGCGACAGTAGTTCCAAATCATTCCACAGGATGTTGATTGAATTTTGCTGTTCAAGTGATTCCAAGCTATGTACACCACGGGAAGCCAGCAAGGGGTGTAGACTCATCCGGGTAACCGAAAACGAAGATGGTAGCACCCCAGGCTGCCGCAAATGGCTAGCCCAAGAAGTCCAGTCCTTCAGGGAAAATCACCCACAAGGTGAAGTTCTGCTTTACGCTTCTTTGCCATGCGTCGGTGGTAGTCCATGGGGTTACATCAACAGATTGACTGACTCAGGGGCTGAACGAATCGAACAGCAACAAAAGGATTTTACCAGACTTCTCAAATCACTTCAGAAGCTTATCCATGAGATTGATGGACCACACTTCTCAATTGCAATTGAACTCTCAAAGAACTGCTATTGGAAGTGGCCACTGGTTCAATCATTTCTGAGGAAGCAAGATCTAAAGTTGTATCCATTCCACGGTTGCCAGTTGGGGGTTACTGACATGGACGGGAACCCAATGAAAAAGGGTTGGATGATTGCGACAAACATGGAAGAGTTGTCAAGTCTATCGGAATATGTTTGTGATGGTTCTCACACTCATGGTCAAAGCCGGGGTACTGCATTAAAACTTGCGGAGAATTACACCGTTGTTTTCGTTCCAGAGCTAACCAGGCACAAACCGCCAAGAACAGGAAAAGGTTAGCATTGCCCGCCATGAGCCGACATTCTGATGATGCACAAATGACAATCGCTGACAAGATGAACGCTCGGGCTCCCAAGTCGGCCGGTTTAAAGACCGTGCCCCAGCAAAGCAATATGTCGGAATGGCTTGCTTTTCGGAAGTGCCTTGATGTTCAGGAGGATAGGCACGCTGGGTGGGAGGACATCTTTTCTACAGTCCTTGCTTCGTCAACGATCCTTGCGACAGGCAACAAGATCGAGGACTTAGAACTGGCCGCTGGTTTGATGCAGTGTTTCACGGCCCAGTCGATGTCAACTGATTCCCTCTCTGGTGTGAGTACGTCCCGGGAACATCAAGGCCGGCAGTAGACGTCGTGCCCACAATCTATGTTGTGACCTCAGATTCCACGTTGGCGCTGATAGGTGGAAAGGGTAAGACTTTGAAGAAGTACACCCTGAAGGATGACCTTGCCTTGAGGAAGGCTGACATGGTTGTCGAAATCGGTCATGACATGTTGTGGGGCAAGGATCTTCAGCAGCTCTGCAAAGCAAATATTGCCATGGTCAAGGAGTTGATGGCAAAGCATGCAAGTTACGGTTCTGCAATTCGCATCATTTCTGCAATTTTCTGGTCTGGCAACGAAATTTGCGGAGAGCACGGCGTAGAGCCGTTGCCCATTTGGGGGCAACACGATCCTCAGTGAGATTGGAACGCCATCATGGACAGGGTCAAGGGCAACATTGTGTGGTGGAGCAAACAGCTGAAGGATTTGGGGGTTGACCAGGCCGCTCTAGTCAGCGAGCCCAACCCTCTCACCTACGGTCTGGGATTAATTTTCACGACATTTATGGAGCGCCTGAAGACCTGGTTCCATGCTGATATCCCTGAGGACAAGGAACGCCTGAGGTGGTTCCAGAATGACAAGTTGCCGCCGAGACTCGAACTTCGTGACTATTTTCATGCATTTGAAACTGAATTGAACAGAAACGAAATGATCGGCTACGTCATGGCTATGCTGCATTTGTTTCATCTGACTGATATTATTTCACCTCAATATCAGCCGTCGGTCGGCGTTCAAAAGACGAAGACCTCAGGGAGAAGCAACCATGCGAGATCGGCCGCCGAGGATGGAACATTTGCCTGCGAAATTTGTGCAACTCTTGACAAGCCTGCGTGAGAAGACCAACAAGTCGGTGCCTCCCAGCATGAGTTTGCCCGAATCTTTCGCAGCACAGGAGTTGCGCAACAGGCCCACTGATGCCGGGGTTGCAGAAGATGATGATGACGAAGGTGACCCTTGGGATGCTCTTGACGTGAACGAATACGAGGGCCCATCAGTGGGAAAGGCAAAAGCCAGCCATGCTGCGCCACCTGATCCATTTGCAAAGGCAGCTTCCCCAGCAGAAGACTCTGAGCCACAGGAGGCCGCCTCAACCGGCGCGCCCACCCGTGAGAATGAGCTCAAAGGCACTATCGTTCCACAGCATTCCAAAGGACAAGTGGAAAAGTACAGGATCATGCTTGATGAGAACGTCAACGGGGATGTGGTTGAGCATTGTGTGGTTGATGGTCGTCCTTTTGAACTCATCACCAAGTCATGCTGGGAAATGGAGGGTGCAGACAAGTTGCGCTACCCCAATCGCATGGATCGTCACAAAACAAAGGTGACTGCCGTGACACGTGGCCAACCAGGTCAAGATGCAACTGCCTTCAATGAGGACATGTGGTTGGACCTGGACGATTTCTTTCGCATGTTCAACAGGATGCTTCCCATGTCAGTTGAGGAATTGATCGCACTCCTCTACCACGACAACAAGGCACGATTTGAGTTCCAATGCATTGCTGGACATCAAGGGGTAGCCTATACTGGCCTTTCAGGATCCGTGCAGTGCAGGGGCACACCAAGCGTGCCATGGACACGGCTGAAGCATCTGATGCCATCAACGCTGTCGAGATCTTCGCGATTTCAGGGGCAGCTGCAATTCAGAAAATGAATGCAAAGGGCAAGAAGATCACCACGCCCAATATGTGTCCAGGGGTCATCTACCACCATACCACAAAAGGAAACTGGAAGGGTATCCTTAGGGACGGCTTTCTTGCCGGTGGTGGGGAGCGTGTGTCGTCGGGCAGGGCACATTCTTATTTCAGTGAGGTGCAGGTGGACGACAAGAACTACGTCAGCGGCCTCAGGGCCGAGCGCCAAATCGAGATCAGGATTGCCATGTCGGAAGCTGTTCGCAGCGGTGTCATCTTTTTCAAAACATCTTCAGATGGAATTTTGACAAGTGACTTGGTTCCTCCGAGCCTCCACAGTTTATCATCTCGGTTGACGATACTGAAAAAAAATCAACCTGTATCGACGTCACGAGGACACGGCACATTCTGCTCATGGCAGCGGTGGGGAGAAAGGAGTCCAGGAGTTGGTGAAGTCCTACGAGGCGAAATCTTCTCGAAGATCTGGATCCACATCTCCGGCCGCCTCAACTGGCGCGCCCGCTGCACCTGTGATTTTTCCAGGGAAAATGAAGCCTCCGCCACCCAATGTCGCTCAGATGACGGGAAGTAGCAGATTGTTGCCGCCGCCTCCAAAAGGTGAAGCACCGAAGCCACCAGCTGTTGTCGAGGGTCCCAAGACACCACCAAAGGCTAATGCACCAAAGACACTGCCGAAAGAAGGGGCTTCTGCACCATCCGCACCAGAAGTTCCAAAGGCAGTGACAGCAGCAGTTGAGCCAACAAAAGAAGATGAGCCTGCAAAGAAGAAAGCCGCTCTTGCCAGCTCGCCCGCAGCTGTGCCAGCGGCATCATCGGCTGCGGCCTTCTTCGAGCCAGTTCCAAAGATCGCGCCTCCAAAGGCTGGTCCAAAAGAACCACAACAAGCTCCTCCTGCAGGGACTCCATCATCAAAGACAGGTTCAAGCTGGAAGTCACTTGTGTCGAAACAGAAGTCTCGCCCTAAAGGCGATGACCAACCACCCAAAGAGCAAAAGCCGGTGTCAGTGAAGATCGAGACAAACAATGTGAACGATGTTTTGCAGAGACTTTCAAAGGACAGCTTCAATGTGATGTTTGTGGATTGATGCTTGAAGGTGTTGGCAAGGCAGACAGAACCAAAATTGCTGAACGCCGCAAAGCCGCCCTTCACAAGCTTGGACTCTACTATGACTTCAAAGGGGAGTACTTGCAAAGCATCACACAGAGCCAACTGGAATCACTTGGCCTTCTTGGAGATCAAGCTCGTGGAAGTGCCAGCCCTGAATCGGATTTGATCAAACGTGCCAAAAGCAGGTATGAAAGAGCACTGAGTTTGGGGTTTGATTCGGTCACAGAAAGGTTCATCAAAGATGCAACATTCGCAGAGAGCGTCCTCAATGAAGGTGAAGATGAGTATGACTGCTATGATTTGCTGAGGGCAGCACACCTCCCAAAACCGGACAGGACCAAGGGACAGGTCAGGCTTGGGGCATCTGAACAGTCACAATTGGAGCACAATGCAATGAGGCTTGTTTTCCTGGACTTCCCAAGTCGACGTGACATGCCAAGATCTTTTGGGTACATTGACCAACCATGGCTCTACATGTACCGAACTGAGGTCTATTCCGAGGAGGAGTACATCGAATATCTGGAGAGGAATCCTCACAACAATTTGTTGCTTTCATGCACAGGTGTTGACAAGGTCGCAGTTCATGACGCCCAACGACACCTGAAGTGGATCAAGGCCCAGAATGAAGATCTTTACAAAAAGAACGCTGAAGAGAAGCGCAAGCAGTCTGAACGAGCCAAAGAGCAAAACCAAGCAAAGCGAAAGGCCGAGCAGACTGGTGCCTACGGGCAAGGGCCAACAAAGAAAGGCACTGCTAGTCCAGTTGCCCGACCATCCGCCAAAGTAGAAGCAGCTTCATCATCTACGTCTGCAAGTGTGTGGCTTGACCGCCCTCAACAATTTCAAAGTTCCCAACAGGACCGCCGCTACACGGGTGAATGGCAGAAGTGGCATGGAAGCTGGTACCAAAAGGTGATCAGGCATGGCCGAGTCGAATGGGAAGAGGGATAAGTCAAGACCCATCTTGCATTGACGATTGGTTTTTGTACAAAGCCGCAAGTCTTTCGGGTGTTTCCTCAGGTCTGCAAAGAGTCAGGAGTGGTAAGGCAGACCGAAATAGTCTCGCCCTGGTAAATGGGCAGCCTTGCCGTGACCTGAGGGGGGTGTGTTTGCATCCATGTAAAACACCATGTAGAAAAGCATGTACTTGTAGCATTGCGGCCCGAGCTAAAAAGGGATTGGGTCGCGCAGCTTAACGGTTTTAGATTTCTCTTTTAGGTTTATCAGTCTATTTGGGAGTTATAGGATAATCCCAGCTGAAACCTGAAAATACACGAAAAAGTCATGCAAACGCTTGTGGCTCGGGGCGGACCATTCTCTCCACTTCCTGCCCTTGTGTCGTGAAACTGCAACTTTCTTTGATCTCGTTTTGCTTCCAACATTCTAATCGATGTGGAAGCGAAAACATACCAGAACAGCATTTGCATCTTTGGCGGTCTAAATCCCCAGCAGACAAGGAACAGCTGCTAAACGTTAAAACATGACAATGACTATATACTCAAATGATCTCAAATGACTCAAATGCAACAACAGAAACTACATCAACCACGAGAACATTTTACCCGGTTGCCCGAAGGCCAAAAGGGACGTTGAAAGAAACAATGCAAGAAAAAACAGAGAAATAACAAGGCAAAAACATGTACAGAACATGAGAATTGGATAGAACCTGTCGATCCTGTTCCAAAAGGTTGGCTTTGAATATCCTGGAAACAATGGAAGTAACTCCTCCCCATCTCACGGAATCGATCCCCAACATCGAACAACATTGACCAGGCCATTCGGATGACAGAGTCTAACAAAAAAATCATCGGACGTCAAGTGGCAGCCTGGCACTCCAGGTAATCATTCGGATTCTTGAAACTGAAATTGGACGCTGCGCAATTGCCGAAGCCCCCTCCTTGGCCGCGGGTGAAAATCAAAACCTTGGAAATGGGTCTAAAATCAAGGCGTGGCCCACAGGTTTCGCTCGATGTTTATCTCCATACTGAATTCCAACGGTCAAACGTTAATTATTCCTGGGTGCAGAATCTTGGGCCACGCCAATATCAAGGTGTTGTCTTCCACAACCGAACTAGGAGCATTCTGGCTGTCGGTTCTGTTTAGGTGGAATATTGGCAGCAATACACCAACTTGAAATAGGTGTCCTTGTCTTTGTTTGTGCTGTTCGATCCACTAAGGCTATACAATACCCCAAAAAAAACAAACCTGGATGTGCTGTATTCTTGGACTTGCATGACTTGCCCATTTCATTTTGAAACAGGGGTGCCTGTTACCTGTTCCCTTCGGCGAAGTGACCACACAACAATCGATTGTCTGGAAAGCGATCAAGAGTGGCATTGGGCGGCACATCAATTGAGGGAGAACAATCCGCGCAGGTGAGTGAGCCGCCAGTACCTCGCAAAAATCTCCTAATGGCTGACCCAAACTCCCAAATTTCATTGTGGATCATCTTGGATATAACATGATATAACCGTTTGTCTGAAAATCGTACATGGTTGATCATCATTGTCCCAATTTGGGCTTGCAATATCTTGCAATCTCGAGGTCTTGGGGTCTTGGGCTACAGGAAAGCGCGAAGGCACGACTCTTGAAAATCAAGTGCTCTCAAGCTATTTTCAACGATTCCCACTAATCTGGGCACGACTTGAGCAACTCTCTGTATCCCCCCTGCAGGTCTCGCTCGCAAGAATATATTCTTGGAGGTACCCAACGACTTCCCAGTTGGTCTCCCGTTTGGTTCTTAGGTGTGGAGTTTTGCTTCAAAAGCATACATCCCAAGTTGATGCAATTTGATGTGAAAAAAAGGGGATTTGATGTGTCGGAAGCATTGTGTCAAAATTATGTCAATTTGGTCAACAAGAATAATAAGGTCACAGTTGTGGGTCGGCTGCATAGAGGAAACCATTTTTCATGAGTCACTGGGGATGGATCACCAAGTTTTGGCTTCGCGACACATGCCATGATTTTTTTGACACCCGGCAAAAATCAAAAGTCTGACTCTCTGCAATCTGGCGGCAGTTGCCAGAGTTAAGTTCGGCCTCGAAGGGGCAAGACTTGCCATTTGCCTCAGCAATCTCTTGCAGCACCTCGGCCTTCCCGGCTACCGAAGTTCTGTAGTTTCTTGCATGCAGGAGCGCAGAGTCCTCACAGGTGTCCTGTAGCGCAGGGTCAATTCTGCAAATGCCATCCTACTGCAGTTATGATGAAATGATATATGATGCCCAAAAAAAACAATCAGTAGCGATCCCCTTTTCATCAAAAATCCATGGCGTTTTTCCATGAAATACTGCCAGAAACACCGAGGAGATGAGGGCCTCAACGCATTGACACATCGCCAGGCAAGTTAAACACCAAACTCTGATGGCCCTCATGGTCATGGTGGTTTCAAATAATTACCTCAGGAACGACTCGAAGGCTGGGGCAGGCGAGGCTCGGGGGATCTGGGTTCGGGTCGCTGAAACTTTTGAGCCCCGATTTTCTGCTGATTTTTCTGGGGAAAATCACCCGGAAAAAACGCGTCAGCGTCCGCTACGCAAAAACATTCATGCTGCGCTGCGGGCTCAAAAGGTGAACAAAATAAGCCAAGTTGCCCAGTTCAATGTTCCGTAATATGAAGATATACTGTAACAGGTTACAACAGGGTTTGGCGTATGTCCCAATTGGGGATCTAATCTCCAACAAATACTTTTGAAAACAAGTGATGTTCAAAATCTTCGAACATCGGGACATTTACCAAACCCCAAAAACAAGCACTTTGAGCTCATTGTGGCTGCGACGGATCAACGTGGACATAAAATGTCCAGAAGGTTTCCTCTATTTTTCATCAGGATGGCATCTGCGACATCGTGGCTCCTCAAAATGACATGAAAATGGTGAGATAAACCACTTATCGCGTTGCGTGTTTGTTATGGTTTTGAAACAAATTTAGAAAAAACATGTTCAGTGTATTTTTTTACATTTAAAATCGCTGACAGGCGTGTTGAATAACCGCGGTCTTCATTTCTCTTGCAGTATTATTGAAAAAGGGCAAGTCCCGTTTAGAGTGCGTCTGATCCAAGCCTTTGCATCGAACATGACACTGGTCGGAAACTAAACATGACACATCCGGTCCAACTAAAAGTTTTGCGGTCCACCTTTTGTTCGGTCCTTCGACCCAGAGAAAATTTGCATTTCACAGAAATTCTGCTTTGTGCATCCTGACTTTTCGGCAACTTAATTACCTACCTTACCGGCCTCCCCCCTCGTGGGTGGGTCGGGCGGGTCGCGAGTTCACAAAAAATCAATTGCAAACCCTACGAACCTCCACTGGTTTGAGGCGAGCGCGAACATATCAAATTAGATGAAATGTGTCAAAATTTTCAGCGTTTGATTCTTTCAAACATCTGCCAAAAAAATATGACTATAAGGCTGGGCGTTTCCAAGTTTTTTTGGGGGACCATAAAATGCCAAAAAAAATCTTCTGAGCGACGAATTTAGAATGCGAAAACAAGTGAAACATTTTAAGTTTCACTACATCAACCATAAAATCAAGATCCTGTGCGTTCAAACCTTCGTAGGGTTATCCGGGAAGTATCACCATAAATTAAGTATAACGTATAACTGATTAAAGGTATAAAAAATCATAAACGTCTGTGAGCACATGCAAAGGTATGCCTAGATGGACAAAAAATAAACGGGTGCAAAAACCTGCATGGATATAAACACATGCAAAAACAAAATATGTCTATATATATATATGTATTTTCTTTTGTTCTGTTTTTTTTTTCCTTTTTGTTTGATTTGTTTCCATGTAATTACTTTGACTATTCATCCAATTCCTGGTTTTGTGAACTGACTAAACGTTTTTGGCAGACATTGCACAATGGGCACTACAGAAACACACACTAACTTTGCAACTCTCTGTGTGAATTGTGCTATCCCCTCTGGAACACGCCGTCTAGTGGGTGTAGATGTCACGTAAGTAGTCGAATTTCGAAGAAAATTATGTATTTTTCGTGGTTTGTTACCCCTATGGAATTGTTGTTTTCATGTTTCAAACATGTCTTAGACATACCGTTTTGGAACCGGCAACGCGTAGTTGAAAAAAAACTCATTTCAAATATTGGCGGCACAAATGCACCAAAGATCACCACAGCAAACCAAACACAGGCCAATTCTGTGTGAATGGGTGGAGAAAGTACAATAGAAAGTAAAGAAGGTATAAACGTCTTGGGTTTTGTCATTTTCAGTTTGTGGCCCCTGTGGAAGGTTGTGCCTTCGGTTTTTTGCTCTGTAAACACATTTTTGTTGGACGGATTTTTGACACAAACCTATATAAATAAACATCAACATGTCTCTCAATACATGTTCGTACGTGTTTTTATCATTCTTCGTGTTTTAGGTGTTTTTGCCATGAATGCGCCAGCATTCACAACAACACACAAATATTATATAGTCATGTTTTAGCAGGCGCAGTCTTCGGGGGAATGGTCAGCTCATGCAATCTCTTGTTAACTTGGGGCGCAATGAGTTGAACTTGCGGACGGTGAGGCTAGGTTCTGCCTGCTGGGCAAAAGGGTGGTTAGTGGGTTGGGCCTTTTTTGACCTGCATGCAGTCAGGCTACACATTTTGTGAACCCTCCCGCTCCACCACTTAAGCCAAACTCTGGTGAAGAAACAATTGACTGCACATGCAAATGGCTTGGCTCTGCTGGACCAAGACTGTTCGATTTTGCTCCGTTCAACTCTTGGTTTCCGTTGCGCTTCAAAGTTCTCTCAACTGAGAATGATTCATAAGCAGCACGCACTACGATAGCATGCTCATCACCCTTTTTGGGTCTGGTGCATCGATCGGCTTCAGGGATCTCAATTGGTACCACACAAAACGGCGGGCAAAATGTGTGCTTTTGGTAGTAGATCATTGTCTAATTTAAAATGCAGGGGGTGGATGCATGGTCTGGCAGTCATCCACCAACGAAGACACTGCCTTTCCATGGTGATATGACGAAGGTACGCCTTTGTCACGTACCTACTATATATCATTTTCATGTGTACGTCAGTTTCGGAGATGGGTAGTGGCTAACCCTAGAGCCACCTTGCCGTTTTCAACCTTTTTTCAACATTTTTTAGTTTTTTTTCAATCTTTCGTCCATCCATTGGATGTCACTTCTTTGCCTGTACGGTTTTCGCAATCTGTCAAGTTGGGAGCGGTATGGCTTTGTTGAAAGGGAATGGTCAGTTTCTCACTCTAATATGCACAGGCTATGGCGATGGCAGCTGTCTACTGATTTTCAGGTCCTCTCAGCGACCGGCTCCTGTCAGGTTTAAAGGCATTGTTTCTTTATGGTCTGTGATTTCATGCTGATCATGCAATTGCACATGTTCCGTGATGATGGTGGTCGCACACGCTATTTTTCCACGCACTGTGGCAGTATCACCTGGTGCCATCGAGGAAATTCGATGGGCGCATCAACATGGAAGGTGTTGCGACAGTCATTGTGATCACCAACGCTGCCAGTCATAGCCTGGTGGACAGTGGTGAATGGTCCAGTACTGCGGCAAGTACACATGGAGGTTGCGCTGGAATTTTGTTTGTCAAGCGCCTTTTGTGGAGCTGCGTAGCAGCAATCAAGCGACGCACTTGGTCAGACAGGCGTAGGGTATGGTGGTCGATGCCGGGCACATTGATATCTTGGAGACTGTCTTCCACGTCCTGAATGGCATACAGGATCTGATATAAATCCTGCAGGACACGGTCCACGGCTAAAATGGGGCCGAGGAAGTCCTGGACGGATCCATCCGGTGGTGAAAAACTGTCGTTCTTGCCCATGGGTCTCCAGGCCCTTGCAATGGGTCAACACCCATTCCAGATGCTTGCAATTGATCTGAACTTGGACTCAGTCCAGGTCCCAACACCAGAGGTGGGCCTTGTGGCCCTGCCATGTTGTACACAGGGGTCGTCCCTGCGTTCAGATGGCCCCCTTCTCCAGAAACCATCCCTGCTGGCGCACTTGCAGAACCTCCTGGGTTCACAGTGGTGTCTGGTGATGTACTTGGACTCATTGGCGCAGGTCCAGACGTCTTCACAAGGTCAGATCTCTTAAGATCTCTTCTAAAACCTTCTCAACAGACCAGTGTCGATCTTGCACAGATCACAGCAACCTCTCTTAGCGTCTGCCCCTCACCCTCAGGATCACTGGGGCCCCGCTACCATGTGAAAACACGAGAGCGGCGTGGCAGCTCTTTTTCACAGCTCGGACTTGAGCCAAACCACACAGGTTTGACAGCTCAGTCACTCTTTTTCTTAGAAGAGTCGTGCAGAGTAAAACGCAGTGACACTCAAACGTCTTCAAACTTCTCAAACTACTTCAAAAGAGTTCTCAAGCTTCAAAACCGTTCTTCCAGCTTCTCCAAATAAAACGTCTTCAGCTCAAACTCACAAATAACCTACAAAACTCCTACCAAATAAGTTCACAACATCAAGTTCCTAAGACATGGGTCAAACAACATCCAAAAA
>Ga0126342_10011905_pt1 | contig 15530 bp, 13 predicted proteins | sample Cyp1metagenome_FD_92528 | JGI IMG/M metagenome (GOLD analysis project Ga0126342, IMG submission 92528) | Coral microbial communities from Lord Howe Island, Old Settlement Bay, Australia - Cyphastrea 1 metagenome | ecosystem: Host-associated > Invertebrates > Cnidaria > Coral ...
AGACAGATAGACAGATAGACAGATAGACAGATAGACAGATAGACAGATAGATAGATAGACAGATAGACAGATAGACAGATAGACAGATAGACAGATAGACAGATAGACAGATAGACAGATAGACAGATAGACAGATAGATAGATAGATAGACAGATAGACAGATAGATAGATAGATAGACAGATAGACAGATAGACAGATAGACAGATAGACAGATAGACAGATAGACAGATAGATAGATAGATAGAAAGATAGATAGATAGATAGCATGCGCATCTATATAAATACATAAGTGCATACATGATGCATACCTGCATGTATAATCAGGTGTATTATATATATATATATAGATTATACTTACATATACGCACCATGTTAGCAACAATTGGCAGGTCAGATCTTGCTCCCACTCGGTTTGGGGCCAGGTGCCATCCTGCAGCTGTTTCACCACTTTTATCCACTGCACACTGGTGCCATCCGCCAGGATCACACCTGAACTCTATGAGCGCTAATCAAACATCATCAAACACTACTATTGGTTACTTCATCAGGCAAGCCACTGCAATACCTGTTAAATATCTACAATATGTGCTGATCATTTTAGATCAAGCAATCTCTTCGTGCATCTTCATGCATTTGCCAGACTACCCATCACAGCTCTGCTTCGTCAAACAAGTCTGCTATGGTTGCTTCAACTCTGCAACTCTGTCTGGAAACACATGGCAATTCAAATGGCTAAAATGTGCCGTTCCGAATCTTTCTGACCTGTTGAGGTCTCAAGACTTCAACCAAATTGGTATGATCACTTGATCCTGCCATGTTGGAAGGCAAAGTGGGGCTGGATTTCCTGTTGCAGAGTTTTTACATGTTTTTACACAAACCAACGAAGAACATCCATTAGAATCTATGGTCTATAAATTCATCCTCCAAATTACGGCCAGCACTGGGGGAGAAACACATCAACTTTGCTAGAATGGCCTGGGCAAACACGAGAAAGCCACTTGAGTTTGTCTGCCATGAGGTTTACACGGCATACCATGGCATTAAGAAATGCAGATGCTAAAGCCATGACATTTGTCCAACCTTCCACTCCAGTCTTGAGCGATAAATCATTTTTCTTCAGTCCTGAGCCTCTCATTCAATGTCGAAGTGGCCTTCAGCAAGGATATCTCGGCTCCTTGGCCAAAAAAAAAACATGCTCAGCAGCTCATCACCATTAGCATCCATGGATTTCCATGGCTTATCCATGCGACTTCTGCAGACGGCCTCGACTGGACAGCAAAAGACTAAGCTCAAAGCTACCCATCCAAGGCTTCATTCCAGGGTAAGCGTAGGCGTATATAAAACACATATATATATATATATCATATATATTTGAAAAAATACATAGCACGTCTATACATGGGAAAATTACATGTAATGCAATATGATATTGTAATGTGAGGTAGTGCAATGTACTGTATTGTAGTGCAATGATATGATATGATGTGGTTTATATGTATGTTTCTGTTTCATACATCATGATCCGGAAATTTTATCATCCATATCATGCTGGTTTTGAAGAACTAATTAAACTTCCAGCAGCCAAAATCAGTGCTCACAACTCACCATGTCCCTTGGCAGCGAGAATCGATGAGCCGATCATTACAGTGAATCTCCCCTTGGGTACGGTCCACTTCTTCTGGGTCTCATCATAAATGCTCACATCCTACAGGAACAAAAAGGGAAAACCACTGCAAAATGCTATCACATCCCATCACCAGCCGGGACATGCCAACCCATTAAATGCTGTGGAACCGTTGGGATTTGCAGCTGATGCTGCAGTTGTCACTTTGCCATCTAGAGGTGAACCATGGTGGACCTATACAACAAATCAAACATTGACACATGAACAAAAGTACACACAAAGGATTCATGATTTTACATGATTCTACATCGTTGTTTGTGCGATGTCTACCAGGTTATCCAGATTTTGATCCATCCCATTCCATCCCTAGCAGTCTCCTTTTCTAAGAGCTTCATCACAACCTTCTTCGAGAAATCCGGCAACAAGGAGACCTGTTCAAGGTGGCACAGCCAACAAACCCATGGCTCAAACGGGTTTGAACCTACGTGGCATTGGACTGGCATTGGTTAAAAAAAGGTTTAATGATTCAATGATGGCTAATGGATGTTAAAGGAAATCTCCAGGAAACCTGATCAACCTGTCTTTTTTGGTTTCAAAATGGAGCTGTTTCCAGTGTGGCCACACCAAACTCAAGCCCTTGGCCTTCTGGAAACCGCGGAGGACTCCGCGCTTGGGTTCTCCAAGACCCGGCGGGAACCTGGTGACGAGTTGGCTACAGAATGGAAATCCCTCCAATTTACCATCTGAAAGACTGAAACTGCTGGAGTTTTGGGAGTAGGAGTTCTATTTTTTTGATGTCCAACATTTCGTACATTTTCCAGCCACAGCATATGATGACACCAAAATCTCAAACCATCTCTACTTCATACCAAGCAGCACAAGATAGAGCTGCACCACTTCACTTCCAGGCACTGGACCGGTGTTTGTCACTTGAACCTCAGCTGGGGTTTAAATTGGGCCTAGCAACAAATGCAACAAAAAATGGCAGTTCAAGGGGCCACTGGCCACCTACAGTTCTCCAAAAGGATATGTGTGTGGCCTCAATTTCCGATGGGTGTGGACATGTTGAGCCCCTGCAACGCGTGGGGCGTAGTGGGACTTGTCATAAGCAACCACGCCTAATTCGGGCTTCAGAAACTGTTTGGGTAATGACTTCCACTTCGTTTTGTCGGCAATGATTCCTGCTTGGCTCTCCAACTCTCACCTCTCTCCACTCTTTTTCTTTCTTCCCCACTGCTGCCAATCAAGCCCATATTGTTGGACTTCCCAGCCCGCAATGAGATTTGTAATTGGGTGATGATGTAATACATTACATAATGCATATATATATATAAATCTACATCTATTGTTGCCAGTTGTGCCGCACAAGGCGGTGGCGGAAGTTTCAGAATAGGAAACCTATAGGAGAGCTTGGTTGTTGTGAATCACGGATGGCAGAGCGAATTCACTGATGGACTGAAAGGTGGTTGGGGCTGTGTTTTGTGGAATGGTCACAATGGTTGCAGTGGTCACCTGGTCGGTCACCTCACCCACAACTGCTGGATGTAGCGTGGTGTAGTGCAGCTGTAGCTGTAGTTGTAGCGTAGTGGGGTTATAGTCGTGGTGTAGGGTAATTAGTATAATGCAGTTGCAATGGCACTTGTGGTGGTATATTGACCGTAGTGCAATGTAATGTAGGGGAATGTAGTGTAGTGTAGTGAAGTGGAGTGTGATGTAGTGTAAGGTAGCGTAGTTGTAGTTGTAGCTGTAGCTGTAGCTGAATGTAGTGTAGTGTAATCTAGTCTAGTCTAGTGTTATGTAGTGTAGTTGTCGTTGCAGTTTAAGTTGTAGATGCAGTTGTGTTTGTACTTGTACTTATAGTTCATGTAATTAATATAATGTAGCTTAGTGTAGTGGAGTGGAGTGGAATGAAGTGTAACGTAGTGTAGTGTAATTAGTGTAGTGTTTCGTGGTGTAATGTAATTCGTGTAGTGTAGTGTAGTGTAGTGTAGTGTAGTGGAATGTAGTTGTAGTTGTAGTCAGTGTGGTGTAGTGTAGCGTAGTGTTGCTGTAGTTTTACTGTCGTGCTACTGTAGTGTTACTGTAGTGTAATATAGTGTGTGTAGTGTAATGTAATGTGTGTAGTGTAATGTAGTTAGTGTAGTGTAGTGTAGTGTAATGTAGTGTAGTGTAATGTAGTGTATGTGTAGTTCTAGTGTAGCGCAGTGTAATTGAATGTAGTCTAGTGTGGTGTAGTCACGTGGAGTGTAGTGTGGTGCAATGTAGTGTAGTGTAGGTGTAGTTGGACGGCGAAAAATAAGCCGTGAACCTAGTTGTAGTTGTAGTTGTAGTAATAGTTGTGGTTGTAGTTTGTGTAGTGTAGTGTAGTGTAATGTAGTGTAGGTGTAGCGCAATTGTAGTTGTAATTGCAGTTGCGGTTGTAGTTGTAGTGTAATGTAGTGTAGAGTAGTGCAGTGGAGTGGAGTGGAGTGTAGTGGTGGTGGTAGTTGAGACTGCTACTGCTCACTTTTGGCAAGGTGCAGAATACCTTGTAACTGCAACGCAAAACGACATCTCAACGCCCAAAAGTGCTCCGTACCCCTCAGTTTTTTCGACTTTTGACTTCGAAACGTGTTGACATCTCAACTTCGAAAAGTGGTCCATTTGCACACTTTGACTTGGAAACGTGCTTCGCGCCACAATGGCGTGCACTTTTTCGACATCTCAACTTCCAAAAGTGGTCCGAGAATGGTGTGTCTTGCACATTTTGACCTCCAAATGTGCTTCGCGCCACAACGAAGTGCAATTGTTCATCTCTCATCTGCCCAGATGGCTCCGCACCCGACGCTTTAGCGAGCCTACTTTTCGACCCTCCTGAGCCACAAATCATTGGAAAAACACAGTGAATCGCGACTTTCCTACCTTTTCGCGCACCTGCATCTTCTTTCTTCCCTCTCTCTCTTTCTCTTCTCTAATCTTCTTTCTTCTTCTCTTCTCTTCTCTGACTCTTCCCATCTCTGCTTTTCATCTGTTCATATTGTCGAAAGTTTGACTAAACTTCCTTCGAATATTATATATATATTGTATTTTTAATTGTGTGTGTGGGTGCAATCATTTATGTATTCACATTTCATCATGCCTCTATATACTCTATCTCATGCCATGCTTTCAGCATGATATCTCCGTGGGCCCTGGCAGTGATGCAGGCTCTGGCATCGCAGTCTGTTCCGCTGATCGGCTCAAGTTCAACGCCTCAGTGGCATGAAACCACTGAGCCAAGGATGAAACCAACAAGACCAGGGTTGCTCCCAACACCCCAGATACGATTACAGGGGAAAATGGCTTGAAAATTGGAGAGGTAAAATATGGCAAAATTATGTAAGATGTTTAAATGACCAATTGTCCAGCCTTGTGGATTTATCTATTATGGGTTGGAGCAACCCTCAATTTGTTCTCTTAAAGGGAACAAAAATACATGTTGTAAGGATTGAACCAACAAGAAGACTTGGATTTAGCCAGAAAACACATGTGGAATTAGCATACACAGAATTGAGGATATATTGGAAGAGCAGCTAATCTACAAATTGTCCATTAATTACTTGAATTGTGCTTCAAACTGTATAACTTATATGTGACATAAAGAATAATGATGATTGATCATGAAGCCATATACAGCTGGCACAATAAGAATCACAATGGGCTTACAAACCCACGAAGAAGGAAAATGGAGATCCTCCTTGTGGGTCTGGGCACGTCAGGATTGAGGTCTTCTGACCCACAAGTTTTAGGTGTTTTTAGAACCGAAAACAAACCTCGGATGACATTGAAATATCCAATGCTTTACGCTGCATTTTCCCTATTGATATGGCCATAAACTTGGAGTGAATCCTCCACACCCATATAATATATTATGGCGTTGTGCGTCCCCTTTTAATACTTCTATTGTAAGCATGTTGTTAGTTGATTTGACCCCATTAAAGCCCATCACTTAATGGCTCTGCAATGACATGACGTCAGTGCCAGGTGGCCAAAGGTTGTGTAGGACAAGCCGTGGCCAAAGGGATATTGAACCTGATACTTTAGGGACATCAGCGAAAAATCATAGAAATGCAACACATATCAACACGTGAAACATAAACCATAGAGAAATGCGCGTGTATAAATAAATAAATGTAAATATATAATATTATATTCATTTTACACATTATACATATATATAAATATATATAACCTATATAATTATATATAATTATATATATATATGTGGTTTTCGTCCAGTGCGTTTCCTGATGTTCTTTTACTTGTCTCATGGTCGAATCGCAGCCAGCTCTGCTCACCACGCCATTACTAGGATGCCTGTATCAGTACGGTGCCGGCTTCCTAATCTGTTGGAATCCAAAACCCCAATGTACATGTGCATTATTGTGCATGCATTAAGTGCATGCATTAAGTGCATGCATTAACAACTTGCCTTTTACACCCTTTTACTTCCAATTTCTGTTCCACAGTCTGAGACCGAGCAAAGTCACTACCCACTAGGACACATGTGCAGCCGTGTGCAGCAACAGTGGACGCCTCAATGTCCTCATAAAATGTGAACCCTGCCATCACGCCCTCCGTGTAGTCGCAAGGAAATGAGTCCGTAGGCCTTGGATTTGGCGCATCTGTGGCCTCTCACCATGTGACGTGATCTCCTGCCACCCCCACAATACCCCCCGAGAAATCCTGGTGGATCCATTCATTTTGGGGGGTCCATATGGATCATATGCTCGGTATTGAATATGAGGGGGATAAGATTTATGAAGATTTATGAAAATTTATGAAGCATGTCAGCCAATGAGCACTTGCATCAACACACCCTCCCCACGTTGAGGCCAGCCACTCCACCATTGGTTTCCCCTTTGGTGGCTCGCAAGGAGGGATGGTATCCTTACTTCGCCGCAGGACAGCGCGCGTTTTCCTCTCTCTTGATGGAGGTGAAACTCTCGTTGCCAAGCAACAGACTCGTGCAAAGGAAAGGTCACCTCGGACATGGGAACTAGGCCAGTGTGGAATGTGGGGGCGCCCGGCAACACCCACTTCAACTGAAGTAATACCCAGCAATTTCACTGGCTATATATATATAGATCATTCAGGGTTCGTGGAGCGTCCTTGAGAATAAGAATCAATTCCAAAACTATGCAGACAATTCCGTCGACTTTGAATGACTATGATAATTTGATAGTATATGTATTCATATGTCTACTAAATTCCGGCGACTTTGCATCGGTTTATTCCATACCTCAATGGAAATCAATGGACATAAAAAGATCCTCATTCCATTAATATTTGAAAACATTGTTAAACATGTTAAACATCATTTTCCATCATTTCCATCCCAGTTGCTGGAGACTTTGCACCAGGATTCACATATCCAAAGAGCACATCTGCGATGCCAAGGCCTGTGGCCTCACCCGCCAGGAAGACTGCAAGCTCGGCGTCCACATATGAAGTCCAAGGCATCACGATGGAACCTGGGAGGAAACGTCGAAAGATGTCGAAAGATGTCGAAGATCAAGGGGCTAAGGCTGGCTGAGGTGAAAAACAAAGCAAGGAATCGGAGAAAACTGTTGCTGGAATGATCTGAAACTCGGGTGAAATGATGTGATATTAGATATTCATATTATAAATGTTCATGATTTGTTGCTGATGATTCCTGACTTGGGGTCCCGAAGAGTTTGTAGAAGATTTGTATATGACCGGTATGGGATGATTCTGCCGGGTGGCCCGGAATCAGAGTGACGACCACTGTCGGCATGGCGTCCAAAGCGTCCAACTTTTTCGCCACCTCCACAACCTGACGACATCTGACGACTGTGAAATCGATGCAACTCTGGAAATGACATGAAATGACCACAAAACGCGACCACCCCAGCTGCAACTTCTGCAACTGAGAGGCGAAGCTTTCCTGATCAATGCTGAGACTTGCACCTTGATGGCACCCGCCAGCGATGTTGGAAAAAAAGGAATTTAGCATCGTCACTGCTAAAGCAGTTGGACATAGTTGGACACCAATCAGGCATCAAAAAAGAGAAGCCAAACACAGTTCAAACACACTCCCATAATCCACACAAATCTCTCATGTATCTCAACGCAGGGCTCGACATGAAACCTACGTGAAGTCTTTGTGATTCCCGCGTGCAAGGCATGTTTGCGTAATTCTTAGTGAGTATAAGAGCTCTTTTGCCGCCCTCTTCGAGTCCAGCTAACAGATACGACCCAAGGTAGTAACCGCCAAGCTTGTTAGTAACCCATAGTACTATAGTACTCACACTATCGTTAGCGCTTATCTTAAATGGGGATTGGGGATTATACAATATCAATCAAAATCAAAATAATATCATAACCCATAGGATCCATGTATGGTATATATGCTAACATTTGGGGTATATTGATGGTAAATGTTACCATATATAGCATACATGGATCCTATGGGTAATCATACAATATAATCATACTATGGATCACCAACTTGGGATAACTTGGATCCCAATGGATCCCATGGGTTTTCCGCCCAAGACATCCAAGACACGGTCCATCCCCTCCGTCGAGGTCGTTGCTCCGCAGATGACCGTGACGTCGGCTTTGGCCTCCTGGGCCACCTTCGAGGCAACCTGAGGAAATTGCGCCCGTCGCTCTTGGGGGATAAGAAATGAATAGAACTGATAAGATAAGAATATTAATATATATTCTGATATATTCTGATGATACTTGAGGTTGATATTGTTTGTTCTTAACTACCTTAACTAATTCGAAGATTATTTATATATAAAGCAACTATTCACATAACTATTCACAGCAACCTTAGTTTGCAAGCCTTAGTAACCTCTAATTTGAGATTGTTCCAAGTCATGTGTGACCACTGGTAGAGAAACCCATGGTCTTAATTCATCTTAATTACTTCTAGGATACATTCCCCAATTTCAAGAACCTTCCTATCTGATAAGCTAGTGAAGCATGTCCTGTATGAACCCCTGTGAAAACATGTTCCGGTGAACTGAGGTAAACACCTCCGCATCATCGGACAGATCCGAATGCACCTTGCAGTTTGCGAACTTGCAGGCATCCTGGATGCCTTCCAAGATGGACCTGCAGCAATTTATCAACCAACCCGTCCCAGGTGATCCCAGGTGCACTAAAAATCGATGCATATTGCTGAAACACGCAGAAACGTGGCCATCACCCTGGAAATGTCAATTTAAGTGGCCAGGTGCACTAAAAATCAATGCATATGCTGAAACACGCTGAAACGTGGCCATCACCCTGGAAATGTCAAAAAATGTGGCCATCGGATGCCATCGGATGCCATTGAGACATTGAGACATTGAGACACCGGCACAGGATCTTTGGGAATCACTCTGCCAGAACCGCCAACGGTGTAGTAGTTGCCCAGATCCCACCTCTGTAAACACAGCGCGCCACAGCTGCTGGAAGCATCCAGCTGAAATCCAGCGAGGTTTTCTTTCTTGCAGCGATTCAAAAGATTTCGGAGTATGTTGCATCATGTTGCATCTATGCATCTTGAGAAATCTTGGGCCAGGTGGGCCAGGTGGGATGACAAAACATTAGAAAAAACATTAGAAAAAAACACAACATGTGCATCTGCCACGTGACTTGTCCAGCATTTGGGTGATGTCCTGTTTCGACTGGCACGCCGAACCCAGTACTGCGATGGTGAGATCCTTGCCCAAGGGTAAGGTCTCGTCCCTCGAGCGCAGCAAGTTCTGTCAATCAAAGCACGATCAATGTCACACCCTGACTATTTGGGGGTTGCAGAGAAATATATAGTATATATGTATATATATATATACATACATATATACATATTATATATATATATATAAGGTGGGGGTTACACACACAAATATATGGTTATATTGGTGATAAAACATGATAAAACACTATAAAATTGGTGGCCCCCATGTTAACAAACTGGGGGTTCGTCATTGTCTTTCAGGTTCCATGCCGATTGGCAGACAGATGATTTATGTTGGCTTGAGCCATGGAGTCGATAGAAAAAGGTCACGAGGCTCCTGTAAATATACACGTATAATCACGTAAGTATATATATGCCTGAAAAACCTAGGATTTCGATTTCGAAATTGAAAGTGGGTGGCTGCATGCGGTTGCCCAATTAATTACGCATAATTATGCCTTTTACCCGGCAAATTACGCCTTTTACCCGACAAATTGCGCCAATTAAAAGCGCAGGATTTTGGCAAAATGGGGAGTTTCCACAACCTGGTCAACCTGTATCACGAGGGCTTGATGAAAGTCAAGGTGCTCGTTCTTGAGAAGAATCACCTTGGTCCAAACCAGGCTGGAAGACGGCGAGCCTTCATGCGTGTTGTGCCATTTTCGGGGTGCAGTCTGACATGATCTGACTACAGCTGCGGCTAAATGCCAAGCAACAGACTCGGCCACCATTCGCCGTGCCAGCTGTTGATGTTCTGGCGACCGTGCATTAACTTCGTAGATCTGACAGGGCAGAAAAACAAGCATGTGACAAGTTTGTGCCTTGCGAACAACATCGAACAACGCAACCCAAATCTGCCCGAATGGAGCGACAGGGTGTGGCGCTGGCAAAGGCTGTTGTTTCAACTAGCTTTTCAGTGTTTATCAATTAATGTTAGTTCAACGAATTTCATTGAATGGTAAGAGCATTAAAATCCATTAAAGCTCAGAACTCTAGAGGCTACTATTCACTGAAAGCTCATAAGTTGCACAGGGTAGGCTGGTCTATTCTGAGCCTCCGAAATTGGCCTCAAACTGAAAGCTTCTGCAGGCCTGGTGGTCACAGCCTCCATTGACTGGATTGCACACAGGGTTCTCTATCAAGCCATACTTCACCTTAGCAATGCGTGACTCGCAGCCGCAAACCCTGAGGTAGTTGAAGGCGATTCTCCTGCTCAACCATTTCGCACCCTATGTATAAATATATACAAAACTTATAACAGAATACCAATCCTATCCGTCCTATCAATCATGATCTAGACTGCAAACTTGGACATGCTTCATCATGCCTCTATAGACTGCTTGGACAATGTGTCAGTGAAGAAAAGCATCCTACCAAGTGGCTACCGGCAGCAGGATGCGCGCCACCATTGATTCCAGGAAGTCCTCAGGTAAGGTCGATAGGTCCTTCGTGGTGTCGTACACCTGTGAAGGCGTAGAGTCGGCGTAGAGTCGTAGAGTGGGGCATGGCACCATGGCATGTTTCTCCGAAAATTCTGTCCCCCAAATCCGGTGGGTGAGACCAAAATGTTGTTGTTCAAAAGTTTTTCATAGCATTCCAGATCTTCCATGTTGTCCATCAACAAATCGCATCAAACCGCCATATTTTGGGGTGTCCAATTCTTTGGCATGTTTACCGAGCCCACCAAGACCTGATTCATGGGATTGCCATCAATCTTGTTGCCCGGCATCTCCTGGTCTAAGCCTGCACACGCCCATTCCCCGATGCGAAGGCAGAACGTATGCGGTGCACTGACATCAATGGTTTCTGAATGTGTTTGATGTAACATCCCCCAGGACTCACATATACCCTGAGAATCACCCATTTTTCGAGGAAAGACTTGTCTTCCAAGCCCTATTTGTAAGGGTGTGAGTTGAGGGCATGTGGCTGATTTTTGCGTATCTATCTGGAGCGTTGAGTGACAACACTGGAGGCATCACCCTTGGGTTGATGGTGGCATGTTCCCTGCCTTTGAGAGCTGAAAATGCATGAAGTGCCCACCAGTCGCTCATGATAAAGCCTTTGTAGCCCATGGTGTCCTTCAAGTCCGTCTGCATAATGTCCTTGGTGGATCCAGAGTTCGGCCTACTATGGCCTACTTTAAATCAATAAAAACCACCCACAAAATGGGTGAGCATTCGACTGACTTCTTGATGCGTTTGTTGCATTTTGTTGCTATGTTCTGTGAATCCTTTCCAAAACATACAGTGGTGTATGGCAAGATGCACACTCACACAGGTGTGTCACTGTGACACCTGATGTCCTTTCCATACCCTTTCTCTGCGTATCGGAAGGCAAACAGCACAAAACCCGTGCAAGTTTGCGGCGTTGCCTTTGACCCGCACCTAGAAATGGTCCGGCTGGTCTCCCCATGTCTCTCCCTCTCGAGTCTTTGCAAGCCCTACAGTATTCAATCAAGAATCACCATTTTGGCAGGCGTGAATTCCTGGGCAAGCAGTTTGGCTGGACTTGCAGTACAGGATCTGCATGGTGCATGTGCATATAAAGCTTCTTCAGGAATGTGCAGTGCCACTTCATATTTTATATATTTTATGGACCGCAACGATGCACAAAGAATGTGACCCCTCCCTTCTCACATTTCCAAGCAGGATGGTAAACCTCAATTCACCAGGGCCCAAGGGTGGCTCTCAAGTCTTGCCAGGGCACCGTTGACCAAGTTATAGGCGCACATTGTTGAAAGGCAACCTGGCACAACAAATTCCTCTTTGCTTTGCAACATCAACAGCATCGCCGAGCGGCCGAGCAGGACGCCCTATATTTTGAGGCCCTGCCCATCCAGGGGCCTGCTTCCAAAGCTGCTTGGAAGGGTTGATAGTACACTTCCCACAGCGCCCGTTGAGAAATGATGGAGTCCACGAAGCTGCCTCGTGGCATCCAAGGGACAGGCGAATCTTTTGGTGTGCTACATGGCGTCCATGGCGTTGAAACATGACACCAACCATTCAGTTCCGGGTATGAACCAACACCCAATCATCATCAACCATCCAAGAGGTTACTATTGAAAGATATGGGAAGATAATGAAGAATGAAAGACATTCAAAGCTCCAAACTGAGTTGAAACAAATGCATAACAAATGCAACATCTACCCCCGCAGCCCCCTGGCAGCCAGGTCACGCAAAGTCTCTTGGTTGTTCCCTATGAAGTGCTTCATGACAGTAACCACCTGAGAGACCAGAGCAAGTCCCAAGCTCTTGAGAACAAGGATTACAGGACAATGCAGCACCTTTGTACCAAATGTCCCGAAATGTTAAGGCTTCTTTTAACATGACACAGTTGCCAACTTCTTTTCCAAGGAACATTTTGGGAGTGCACTCCTTTGATATAGCCGTGCACGAGCTCCGCACCCAGGAAACCAGCTTCGCCGGACAAGTACTCAACCTGACAGCCGCGGCATTGGCTTTGCGCACCCCACGTACCCCTGAAATCCATTCGTTCAGTGATTAAAACCAAAATGTCTGTTCTGGGCTAGCCCATGGTAGCCCCCATGGCAGCGTACAGCCAAAGCCTCTTGGTTGCCAGGATTGCCAGGATTGCGGCCGAATCACATTTCGCCCGTTTCGAGCAACGCGATGCACGTTCAGACCAGGGCCCAAAAGCACATTGCCGCCCTTGGCAAAGAACTCTTTGCCCAAAGCCTCCCAGGTGCCAGAGGTTGGAGTGATAAGATGTGATAAGTGCAGCAATCACCATCCCGAATCAACCCTATGTCGGGGATGTTTCATAAACCCCCTCCAAGAATGATGGCCCGAAATATGCCACTTGGAATCAGTAACGGAAGTTTCTTCAGTCATCTTCAGTCCAAATCCTTCGAGTTTCGGTGTTTATCCCATGTTCATCCCATTTTCGGAGAACAAAATGCTGCAAAACCGACGATTTTGCCCGCCTCGCCCCATGTGAAGCCCAGCTCTCGGTCCCAAGTTGCAGCCACGGCCAGTGTTGAAGGGTAGGCAGTGACCTGGGGAGCCTAGTAGCACAACTCACTTTTTAAAGATGGTTATACACCCTGGCCGATTATTGCTGGTTATATGATGATAATTATAATTGATGATAATTGTACTTGTGATGGCCATTATAGTGGCTATGATGGGCTTAGTTTGATGGTTATTATGATTATGATGCTTGATTCTGACGGCTTTACGCGACAGAATATGCCGGAATCTATTTTCCATCTATGTAGAAACATTTATATACACGTACCTATAACTTTAATTAAATTGTTTTGCAGTATAAAGATCAGAATCAAAGTATCAATGAAAAATATTGATCATGAACCGGAACATTTATATAACCCGTGGAAAGCCGTCGCAATTCGAATAGCTGGATTACAGTAATATGGAATAATTGTATGAATAATGAAAAAATGGGCTGATCCAGAGATGTAAAAGGTGCAAATTCCACCTGACATGGGACTGGCCTGGGATCCTAATGCTGTGTTCAAAACATAAAAAAAACACGGAACCTTTGCGGAATTACTTAAGGATCTATTCAAAGGGATGCCCAAGCCAAAATGATATATACGATTATTGTGGTATACTGTGGTGCCTGATGGCTAATCATTGTTGTAACGTTGATAATTTCATCGCAGTATCTTTTCTGATCAATTCTGCCAGTACAATGGCCAGTGAGCACACAGCATACATCTATGTAATGATTATTGTGAAATATTTTATAATTTCTATTATATATTATTATGCATTGTTATCATTGTTATCATATGCAATTCCTGTATCGTATTGATCAAATTCTGGCAATGTGATCTTTATAGAAACTGCAGCCCAACCTTGCCAATGATCCTGACGTCCGTAGTCCGGTAGCCTTGACCGTTGTCCTGCAGCCATCAACAAGTGCGGTATACCCCCAACGTAGCGCTTTCAATGCTTTTTGATGATTCAACATGATCAACCCCCAAATTGAACACGGAACCTCAAAAGTGAGGTTTGGAAGATTATGTTCATATTGACTTTCCCGGATTTTCCCCAACTTGGATGCACTGTAGCCTTAATCCATATAGGCTCGTGGAATCATAGGAGGTGTACCCGGTGTACGCCTAGTGATCGATGCTAGCCATGATCGCGTCCTGCAGGTTTAGGGATGGAATGCCCAAGTGCTTCACGGCCGCCGTGTTGCCCACAAAAAATCCCGGAGGAGGATTCCACACCTCGATGATGGCACAGCCAACAGGTCAAAAAATGTCAAGTTGGACGGCTTTGATCTATTTTCATCACTGCTACTGACTGCTATCTTCAAATTGGGATGCCTCGCACTGCTCTCCAAATTTACATGAACAATAGCTGGATGTTCCCTCCCTTGCTATGCCGTTTTTTAGCAAAACCAGGGCAAGGGGCGTTGGTATCGTAGGCCGTTCCTTTCACGATCTGTGACTTCTCGTCGAAACTCATCTTACTGGCGAGTTCGCCTGATCCAAGCGCCGGAACCCTGGGAAATCCAGCACTAAGCTACCACCACTATTGGAGGCACGGATCCTTGTCATCCTTATCCATGGCGCGACATTCCAAACCCGTGGTCCCCAGGAAAGGTGGCTTCAGCCAGGGCACGCGCTTTTTGGATGGCATCATCTAAACTCATGGAGCTCCGTCGCTGTTTTTTCCCTCAGGTGGCATTTTTCCATCAAACATGTGAAAAACACGCATTGTTTTGTCCATGTCGCGAACTCTGAGTTGCCCGACATTTCCCTTCCTAATATATCTTAATGATTTTTAATGATTCTTAATGGTTAATGCAATCAATTGAAATATATTGAAATGCCTACTGATCCACTATGATCCACTACACATCACTGTATCAAGGTGTTTCTTTTTAATATACTCAAACTGCTGCAGTGCGTGAAAAGCAGATCGCCTAATCTGCAGTCAAAGCTTCGTTGCAGCAAGCTATTGTAATCCTCAGTGCATATCTCCTGACATCGCCACCATGGGGTCAGGAGACAGATGCTGCATCAACATGCATTAACCATGCCAGGCCATAGAGACTAATGTTGGGTCCTGTTTAGTACCTAGGGTCGCTATTGTGGCAAATTTTTCCAAATTATTCTGAAACTCATGTATTGTTTGGAGGGTTCGCTTTTGTGGCAAAACAAAATTGGGAGAGCCCTTTTTTTTGCAAAAAAAA
>Ga0126342_10011906_pt1 | contig 15529 bp, 13 predicted proteins | sample Cyp1metagenome_FD_92528 | JGI IMG/M metagenome (GOLD analysis project Ga0126342, IMG submission 92528) | Coral microbial communities from Lord Howe Island, Old Settlement Bay, Australia - Cyphastrea 1 metagenome | ecosystem: Host-associated > Invertebrates > Cnidaria > Coral ...
GCCAGATAGAATGCCAAATAGAATGTCAGAAGATATGTCAGATAGAATGCCAGAAGATTTGCCAGTAAGAAAATGTATAAATGTCATGGTGGGGATCACACGAAGTAAAGTAATTTTTTTTTGGGTTACCATGATTTACCACATTAGGAGCAGCTCCCCCACAAATGTTAGTCATATATAGTCATATTTGTTTACATCCCGTAAATCCATGTAAATCCTGTATCATACTGTTCTGCATCTAGCGAAGCCCATGGTTGGAGGCCCCAGCCTGGCACTTGGCGGATGTATCTTTTTGACATTGAGCCTCAGAAAGCGACATAAATGAGAGTGACAGAAGGAAATCGTACAGCTTGCAGCACAATCTGGGCGGCTTCAAGCTACGTGAAAGTGCATGGAGCATCGGAAGATAAGCAGCATGAAACCATCAACCAAGGCAGCTGCTAGGTAACAGGTGATGACAAGCGACTCAGTTCGACAGTGAGCTGAGATTCCGAGCAACAGTCCAAGTGCCATCCACCACCTGGGAGTGGCAGCATGTGGCAGCTGATGCCACTGGACTGTTTCAACAAGTGCAGCTGGTGACAAACGAACTTTCTCAAATTTCAAGCTGCCTGTGCACTCAGCCACTTCATTTTGTCCTCCACCTCCTTCAAAGATTTGGTGACATCAAAACATAGCAAAACCTTCAAACCCGGATCAAACCTCACGAAACCTCACAGATACGCGGAGATTCCATGAGATTCCTAACGGTGTGCCTTTGGAGGAGAACTAGATCACGTTTCGACACGTTTCGAGTGGCCAGAGGCTCTGTCCTTTTGCAGATCTACCACTTGAGCAGTACAGGCACTCGAATTCTGAAGCATCAACTCCTTGCTTCAGCCGCACGAAGAAATCATGCCATCAGAAACTGGAAACACTTATCCTCTAGGAGCCTTCAGGGCTGCTAACATGCTGACAGCATGCTGTATGCGGGTACCCTCTGGTAATTTAACATGGCTATGGAAAATCACCATTTTTGAGGGGAAAATCCACTATAGATGGCCGTTTTCAATAGCTATGTTATATAGTTTACCAGAGGGTAACCACATGCTGCTAGATACTACTGCTGCTCCTTGACCGAGTGTTGCTCATCCTGTAAGTGGCCGAAGGTATCCTGAGGTCCAGACGAACTCCGGCACGCGAACATGAGCCACATCCAAATACTGATCTCCGATTGGAGAATATATCATTCATACATCCAAATGCCTTCAAATTATGTAATAAATATGTAGCAATTCTGCAAGAGTTTCAGTGGAAAGTTATCTCTGTAGCTTCACGTGCCTTCATGAGCCCGAAGTCCCGCAGCAGGCTTTGAAGAAGCACTGCTAAGCGGATCAGCTCTTTTTCAACCTACCAGGATCTACCAGGCAACGGACGACTGAGTCGGGGAACAAGGGGAACAAGGCGTGCCGCGCAACCGCCTCCACCCCACTCATTCGTCCGTAAAAGCGGTCCTGGCCGACGGCCGTGTGATGAACAACAAGTGGATCTTAAGTGAATTCCATCAACTGGCAACGCAGTGAATCATCAGGTTTGCAAGGCATTTTCAGAACAAAGGAAGTTGGTGGGAAATGAGCAGAGTTCCACTTATCCCCATAGTATTGAAGTGTCAGGAGCAAATCAGATTCAACACAAACCATGAGGGCGGATGAGGCGACAGAGTTGTTCTTTGTTTTTCACACTGGAAGCGGTGTGAACAACGGAGTGTCTGCACCTTCGCGTCAAGGCCCAGGTTTACACCTGCACTACCTCAATGATGCTGCAGATCATGTGGCAACACTGCCAAAGACCGAGCAGATATATGACATGAATATCATGAATGTACATTAATCATGGCAATATATGGAAATGTCACGGCAAACCTGATTGCGCCAGTGGCGGGAAAGTGAAGTCGCCTTCTGTACATATGTAGCGTATTCTGCACTGATTTCCACAATCTTCACATCGAGCCTGGATCCAATTCCGGATTGATTCCATCCTGCACCAACGGTTCAGCTCTGCTTGCAACCCTGTGGATATGTCGCTGTTTTGTGCTGGGGGCAAAAGGATGAGACTCTGGTTCGACATGTTGGAGATGGTGGGAAGATGCAGCTATTTGTATATCAAAATATGTGCATGTAGGTGTAGGTGTGTATATATATAATACATTATAGTACGTACACAATCGTACACGTACACAATATACATGTACATACATGTACATACATGTCATACATGTACTATGATCAAGTACAGTATCTACGTCCCGATTGATTTGCCAAACTGTCCCAAAGAAAACCGTCCCCGTCACATCACCACCACAACAGCTGCCTGGACTTGGATTCCATCATGTGTTCATCAACTTTTCTCATATATGCCATTCCGAAATTCCGAAATGGATCGAAATGGGAAAATCCGAAGCCAACCAAAACAAACATCATATGAACACAAACGGACTCTGTTTCGCAAATCCAATCAGCTTCAAAACTGAGACTGTCTATTGATATCTATTGATAGAAGCAGGATGATGCTCTCTGCAGCAGTGGACTGTCCTCATCAACTGGCCAGTTCTCTGCCGCTGTCAAGACCTTCGCAGGAGTGAAGCAACGAGACATGGGCTGATGTCCAACTAGGAATACCATAAAGAGATACAACACGATACAACAAAGAAAGATGGGCATGAGGCAAACAGGTGTATGTATTGTATGTGCATATCACGGGGTTAGAATATGATAGAATGGGATATCCCCTTCCTCCAACTACCAGTAACACACATCCTGCTGAAATGAGATATATAAGGGTAAGGTTTGGAAGACCACTTTCCTCCAACAATTGCGCAGTCTCAGGGTGTATGTTGCTTGGGGACATGGTAAACGCCAGCCAAACTCTGATATACTGGAGCTGGTTGGCTCTTTCAATTGGATTAGTGCCAGTTGTTTGGCCATGTTCAATGATGTTACTTACTTAGCAGACTGTTCCAACAATCGGGGAAATACAGCAATCATTGGTTTTCCATGTTGTCACGGCAAATAAATATGTCTGTACACTTGCATATAATACACCATGTTTGAAGATTGTGAAGTCCCATGATTGGACAAATTCACATCCAAGGTGCTATTCGTACATCACAGCAATCACAAATCTTCCGATGGGCATCTGTGTTAGTCCCATGTGCCAAAAAGGCTCTTTTTTTCTCTCAAAAAATGGAATGTCCAAGTCTAAGGTCGTAGAAGGTTCTGAACATCATCAAAAATTGGATCCTCCAATATCCTCCCAACATACATAACATACCTCCAACATACCAAGCTTTTGACCCAACAATGTTCCATCATGTTCCCAACCTCCTGTGCAAGGTCTCGCGGCTCCGGAGAACCTGACGGTCATAAAAAAATCTGCACCCAACCATCATGACCATCATGAGATCTTCTGTGGTTTCAAAGCTGTCCAATGGGTTGAATCACTGGAGTAGACGGATATCTATGATATCTCTTACTCATCCGTGTTTTTTTGTTCCTTTTTAGCTGGGCTATGTCAATGCGGGGTGACTTTTAAATACCCGTTAACAATATGTTCAATTTTAATTCCCCTAGTTTCAACATGAAACCGGCAGTTGAGATCCGAATTCAATTTTGAACCAACTTGACTATCCTGTGGTTTAGAAACTCTTAGTAGGTCCTTGGCTCCCTTGATACAACAATAGCTCCTTACCTACCTCCATTCACCTCAGGATAGTCCCATCCCGTGAAATAATTGGTTGAGAACAGTGTCAGAATCCGCTCAATTATTGGTTATGTCGGAATCCTCAATAGACCAGGTAGAGGTTGGTTGATAAACACCTATATTTTAGAAGAATTTTTGTGTGCATAACCAAGCAAGCACCATTTCGAAAAATCATGGTTTTGGCATCTTTGATCGTCAAAGCTTTTAAACCACCAAATATATATATATATATAATTATATAATTATATATATAATTATATAATTATATATATATATATATTTGTCACCCCCATGAGTCACTGATGATTTAAGGTCCCACCATGTTTGACCTCTAGAAATCCGGTGAATTGGTGAATTCTGTCATAGTCTCAACTCAGTAAGCATCAACCAATCATCGTTTATCAATCCTCAGGTCTTCAGGTTTCATGGCGAAGGAAAGCGAAATGCTGGGATTTTTTTTGTTCAAAACACCTTCTCCTTCCATTGTTCACTGATTCATGAGGATTCCCAATCCATGGATTATGATAATCCCCAGTTCATTTATCAACTGTACCATCTCTCCATATCTGGTTCAAAAATACCCCCAGTTCAAAACTGCTGGACACCCCAATTGAAAATGATGATAGTACGACACCATCAACCAGCGACAGGTCTTTGGGCCCCCAACTGCAGCAGGTCTTTGGCTCCAGGTCATAGAGCTGCTGCAAAGCTTTGGCACCTGGTCCATGGCGCATCCGGCGTTGACCATGTGATTACTATCTACCTACCTACCTACCTATCCATCTGTCTATTATCTAGATATATGGATATGAAATCATGAATGATGATTAAGGATATACTTTGTATACTAAAATTATACTCAGGATGGAAATATGATCCCATACGGTGAAATACGATGAAATGCGGCTAAATTTGATTGGTCGGTGTATGCAGTTTGAAAATGCAGGGAACATAGGGTTTGCCGAAAAGAAATTGGGACAGTAAGGAACGAAAAACTTGGAGGGTCAAAACTTCCGACCCAAAAAATGAATGGTTCAGCATGGGTTTGTCTGCAATTGGGGAGTTTACCCAAAATGTTGTGCAATCTTATGTAAGAGAGAACATGATGTTCCAACCTCTAAACTCTAAACTATGGAATCTGGGGTCTAAGCAATGAGACAACCCCATCTGGTTACACAGCATGAACTATAAACATGCTCAAAGCTGCTCTTCTGTTGGGAATGCCCAAGCAAATGGAAATGGGCCTCCCTATTCAGATCATGATACATTGGAAACGTCGATAAAACACAGCACTTGTAGGTGATATCCCGTGCTAGCTGTATGTATATGTGTACATACATAGATTCATGATGTTTTCCAGAATCATAATTATCAGAATTGCAAGTTGCTATCATGTCATCGCTATAATATATATATATTATTATATTATATTATATTATATTATATCATATCATATCATATATTATACATAATATGATCATCTTGACTATAACGTTTGTCACCAGTGTCACTATGGCATCCGTGATTTTTAGCAATGCTTCACGCAAACCCTGGCTGCCGGGCCCGGCGCCTCGGATGGGTCGTGGATTCTCCTTCAAGCTGGGTGTTTTTAGGCGTGAGCTTTGTACAAGACGGCAGTGGTCACCTCAGTGAATACATGTTTTTTCCTCCAATTGCAATATTTGGGAATATTTAAGGGCTATACGGGTATAATCATGTATATAATCGGTATACACTATGCTCACTATACATCAGTTTTGGACAAATGCATACAAATCCATATTTGGGAACTGCAATCAATAATGATAATCAAAGGATATCAAAAGCATCATTTGTTCTGATGCAAGATTCAAGTCTAAACAAGACTTCACATGCTACAGCGTAAGTCACCAAAGGGCAGCACCCCTCGTGGCGGGACAGGCAAAAGCACGTCGGAAGCAAACACAAGGATGTCCAATTCAATGTTGGTTGGAGTGATTTTCAAACTCAGCACACTTAAGTCACCAGTCAAAGCAAAGGCTAACAAAACCCTGAACATAATTCACACCGGAACAAAGTTCGTGGCTGCCCACATGCACAGCACCCTTTTCTCTCGAAAACAGAAGTGGCAGATTTTTAGAGCGAACCTGGCAATCCGTCAGCTACAATCGGGTCACTGCACTTTACAAGGCAAACCAACGTTCCATGTAACTTCTTAAAGTACGAGACAGTGTATGTTGTCTGATCAATGGAAGCTTGCCGCAAAAAAGAACATATCAAGATTGTCTCTTGTAATTGTACACTAACCTCAAGCATTTAAGTGCATCTGAAAGCAAAGAGAAGAGGAGGGACACTCGAGTCGTCGGCGTTCAGTACAAAAATATATAACTGTTTTGGGGCACTTCTGGGAGCATGTGGTCCATGTATGAACATATCTAAATGCACTACATGGGTTTTGTCCAGAAAGGATTCCCCAACACCCCAAGATCCAGTGGTTTATCATCAGATGTTCCCCGCAAAATCTCGATTTTTGTTGTACCGATCTACCCCATATTCATATAATATCCCATGACATCTCCATTATAGGTGGTAAACATTCAATTTTTTGCTGGCATAAAACCCCAATGATCTGCCATATAGCATATCCCATTCATTAAACCCCTATATATATATATTATGGGATGCCCACACTAGTTTATATTCAAAACATGTTAAATCCTGGTATATCTCCATTATACACGTGTGTGCTATTGTCCAGCCTTTGTCTGCCTCGCCGTGGAGATTATTGGGAGTTCCTGGCCCGAGGCATGACATCTGTTCACAGCAAACATCAAACGCGCTGCTTGTCTTGCTGTATGTTGGTATGTCCAAATTTGGTTCTCAAGAAATGCCTGTCCTTCGAAGAATTGGTTTCTGGAGTCAAAATTCTTAGGGAACGCAGTGTTGCAAGGTGTGGCACAAAGCATGCAGCTCTAAGACAGGGGATGGTTCCGGGGATGACCAGAGGAGTGAAGGGTTTCAAGAAACCAAGCCATGTCGCAATATCGCAGACACGGACGGACACAGCAACAAACCAAAGGACAATGACAAGAAATTGGTGTGTGAAAACGATGCACCCAAAAAATCGATGGTTTTCAACTTTACCTCATGGCTTACAGCTAGAACCCCTCACCCCCAGTTCTATTATCCCCCCACACACCGGCACTCAGCATACGTTCAGCGTAAAAGCATAACAGCACCCTCACACCAGCACCTACAGCAAACATACACACACCAAAAAACTGCACAGCACCTCAACAGCAAAAGCATATACACAAACCAGCACAGAAGCTTCTTTTACGAGGGATAAATTAAATGACACAATCCCCGTGATGATGTGTCTCTTTGGCGTTTGCCGCGAATGAAGTGCTTCTGTGATAACGATGCAAGATAGTTGATTGTAATGATTTATTGTCGAATTGAAAACATCAAAACTATATGTGAATCATTGTGAATCTATATTAAAGTACATTGAAGGAAACAGCAAAACAAAACACATTATATAAACATAAAAAACCAGATGGAATAACAATAACTATGACAATATCAGAATATGACTTAACATATTTAAATGTTAGATGTGATATATTCTACTACAATATGAGTTGGGGTCGGTTTGCAAGGGACACTTACAATCATACACTGTTTGTTTTTCATAAAAGCACAGGAAAACAAAAAGTTTAACATCTTTTAAATGATGCTTCTGATTCTAGTTAATCACATACTATTCATAATAATTCATTATTGAAATCATGTTTCTTTATCCCAATAGTTTTAATCAAATTATTCTATCATAATTCAGAACTGTGTTAATTTTGTTTCTGCTCTTTTGTTTTGTTGTTCTGCTTCTGTGTTTTTTTTTGTTGTTTTGCTTCTGCTCTGTTTTGTGTACATGTGTGTTCTGTTGGGGTGCTGTGCTGTTTTTTGCTGTATTTTGTGTAAAGGTTTGTTGTGTTTGGGTGCTGTGCTGGTTTGCTTGCTGATGTACCCTGAATGTATGCTGGGTGCTGGGGTGCTGGATAGTATCTCAACTGGGGGCTGAGGGTTGCTAGCTCTTACTAATGTTGACATCTAAATTGAACAAAGAAATGACAACTCATGTAAAATCATGCAGTAAATCGAAATAAATCCAGCGGTTTATGGTAATGTCAGTTTTCTGGCAACGGTTTTTGGCCATTTCTGACGACTTCTCGGCGCCTGAGAAAACCATGTTGCAAGGCCTCCTCTGGAGCTAAGCGGTCGATTGCCTCGGGTACTAGACATTGGCCCAGCAGGCCGGCGAAGTCCTTCAGTTTCACGTCCTGCACGATGGGAATTGCGGAATGGTGTTGTAAAACCAAGAAGAATTCAAGAACGCCCTACCATTGAAGGGGATGATTGAATAAGTTTTACATATCTTTACTACAGTAACTACATCTATATATATATAATATATAATATATATTGGATTTTTGAACAACTGGTATATAGACTACCTCCGGGAAGGTTTTCCTTGGCCCGCCCAGCCATTTAAACATACGGAATCCAATTTATTTAAATCATTTTACTGTAAGTAAATCTATATACATTTAAATATACGGATGGAACTGGTGTTTCATACCACCTCTGGGGCCTTGTGGTCTGGCCCGCCCTCCACATATCTAAATGTCGTTGCCGTAAACATGTCTATGGGCGGTCATTGGGGAAAGATGACACGCCATGCTGCATGCACCCTCACTGAGGACCTGCACAGAAAGACGGGAAGCACAACCACACAGAAGACACGTGCGATACACGGATTCTACGGTAACGAATGGTTCGAGATCCTCTGGTTGGTTGAAAAGCCTCAAAAGATTAGTCCTTGGGCAACTTGGGGATCATCAGCCTTGAACATAGTTCAACATGGTTGAACGATATATTTGAAACCACAAACCAGTCATGTGGCATTGATCCCTCAAAGGTTGGAGCAGTGAGTCCCTGATCTCCCTGATCCTGCTGTGCATACCAGACAGGCCAACCATTTTTGGTCAACACACTCTGGTAGAGTTGGGGATTTTTGGACAATTTTGGACATATGCCCAAGAAATCACGGCCACGACACAGAATCTTCTAGATTTTAGGGATGTTTGCTGTCAGTCTTTGAAATGAAGCCAAGCAAAGTGCCTGGCTCAGAATATCTCAGACTTGTTTTACTTTCTACTGTTGGCTTTTATGGCTTTTATGAATGATCTTATGTGCTACAGAGCAATCTTGATGCGGCACGCGACATCACTACCAAGTCCTGCAGCTTCTGCTGCAAACGCCCCAGAAGTGGAGTCAAAGGCTTGGCAAAGCGGCGCATGGGCAGTAGTTGCCTTTGAGTTGCAGAAATCTTTGGGTACCCAATTTTGATCCACACCCACTTGCTGCATGCTGCTGCAATCCATTATGCAGGATGTTCACAAGTCGTTGCACAAAAAACCTTGCCTGTCGTCTGTCTCATTCACAGCATCTTGTGGCACCAAGTCACTCATTGCCGTCAGTTCTTTTTCTTTTGAAATCGCCCTGCCATTGCACAGATACTCCCCATTCCTTCAGCATTTCATGTGAGGAAAATCACCCAACAGGTGCCACACGCAATGGTTTCAGCATGAAACAACAGGTGCCTCCAAGTTGAAGTGTTTCAAGGCATTCTTGCCTGCCTCAGCTCGCTTGCAGGCTCGGCTGTACATGAGTGAAAAACAGCGTGTCTAAAAATTGGGATGGGGCCCCCAACCCATAGCCTTTTTAATATCTGTCTCTGTTAATCTGTGAATTGGGAAAATGAATGTAAACCAACAATTCTTGGGCTTTCCCACAATTTTTAGGTATATACAAAAAGGCACACAGATGAAGCCAGCCGAGCAGCTGTAGCAAAGGCCTTTTTGAACGGCCCGCATGTGTTCAGCATGTCCTGACGGATAGCTCACAAGAATGACTGAAAGAATCCCAACAAACATGAGTGTATTCAGTAAATTCCAAGATAAAAGACCCAACAGTCGTAAATTACAGCACTTGCAGTACATTTGAAACACCTCTCCCTCTCTACACATTATTTGAAACACAAGCATCAGGAGCTGCAGCACTTTGTTGCTTCATACTCTGTGCCAAGCTACATAAAGCAGCTTGTTGTTGGAGTCTTCCTAGGCTGCTGTCTAAGTCTAGCAGATTGCCATTGAAACAGCTACTGTAATTACGTAACTTCCGAAGTCAACCCGTAATAAAATGTCTGCAAAATATGTTATGCCCCAGAAAAAAACAACATACTGTCACAAGATATCACATGTAATTACAGTATAGATCATGAGGCTGCAATCCACTGAAAATGCGAACCGTTGCCCAGCGGCGCCAAAAAGCACTTGTCCGTGAGCCAGTTCAAATAAGGTGGCACCAGCACTCCACATATCCACCCGGGTGCTATACCTGGAGAGAACAGGACCACTGCATTTCTATGATTGTTCTCCTGCACACCACTCTCAAATTGCAGCTCAGCCAGCGATCACAGCTGGTCTTCATAGGGGATTCCGAGCTCATGGATTTTATCATTTATCCCAATGGGGTAGTGCAACTCCCAATAACATCATGACCCATGTCCAGTTAAGCTACGACTGTCCCAAGATGATCTCAGGAGCTCTATAGCCTGAGCGCAGTGCGCGTCCAAGGGCAGGGAACAAATCGCGAAAAGTAACAGACTATGAAGCCAATGGTCCTTTGAGGGCCCTTCACCCCTTCATTGAGGGTGCTTGGTAAAGCCACAGCGTTCTTTTCGCAGGTTGCTCCAAGTAGCTGCTAATATATGCTCTTCGAATGTGCTTGATTTGCACTTCATCTTGCGTATCAACAGCACCTGATTGCAAGCAGTTTGCGGTCTGCCAGCTGGTGCTGGAAGAATCTTTCGATTCCAAAGTTCATCATATTTCATCATGGTTCATCTCCCGAAGTTTCGAGACAGGACTGTAAAACTTGAAGCACATACCCTCTGGTAAACTAACATAACTATGGAAAATCACCATTTTTAATGGGAAAATCCACTATGAATCACCACTTTTTTGCAGCCAAGGCCGGCACACCCAAAATCCGATAGCTTTACCGACTTCTTGTCCAGAGACATCAACAAGTTGTCCGGCTTGATATCAGTGTGAATGATCCTGGGCTGCCCAGAAAACAAATGGGGATGGGTCAAAACCCATGGAATCCCCTTTTTTGTTCACATCAAAATAGCTGGGATTTATGGATGTGAATAACCCCCTAAAAATGGTATGTATAGGTATTGATCCATAGCCAAATAATGGAAGCAATTTATCAGGGGATGGGGAAGGTACCATCAAGATTGCTGCCATCACACAGCAGGGAAAAAAGAATGCGCCGCAACTTCCACCATGTGCGGTCTTTTTTCCTGGTACCATTTGCCTTGTATTTGCAACAGTTTGGAACTAGAATCTGTCATTTTGCATGGTGTTTGCTACATTTTGGCATGCTTACTTTACATTTTGCATAGTATTTGCTACATTTGGCCATGTTCACCTTCCATTTTGCATGGTATTTGCCACGTTTTGGCACATTTTGGTACTTTCATGTGGGTTGCTTGAGAGTTTCTTTAGGCTTTCATTTAGTGTTTCATGTAGGGTTTCATTTAGGGTTTCATTAGGATTTCATGTGGGGTTTCATTTATTTTAGAGCTTCTTTAGGGATTCTTTAGGGTTCATTTAGGGTTTCATTTAGGTTTTCATTTAAGGTTTCTTTAGGTTTAGGGTTTCTTTAGAGTTTCATTTAGGGTTTCATTAGGGTTTCATGTCAGGGTTTTTTATTTAAGGTTTCTTTAGGTTTAGGGTTTCTTTAGAGTTTCATTTAGGGTTTCATTAGGGTTTCATGTCAGGGTTTTTTATCAGAATTTCCAAACGTTCATGTGGGTTTTTTTTGGGCTTCTTCAGGGTTTCATTCAGGGTTTCTGTACGGTTTCATGTAGGGTTTATTTAGGGTTTCATTTAAGGTTTCATTTAGGGTTCATTTAGGGTTTCATTTAGGGTTTTATTTAAGGGTTTCTTATCAGGATTTCTTATCAGGATTTCCAAACGTTCATGTGGTTTTTTTTTGGGCTTCTTCAGGGTTTCATTTAGGGTTTCATTTAGGGTTTCGTTTAGGGTTTCTGTACGGTTTCATGTAGGGTTTATTTAGGGTTTCATTTAGGGTTTCATTTAGGGTTATATTTAAGGGTTTCTTATCAGGATTTCTTATCAGGATTTCCAAACGTTCATGTGGTTTTTTTTTGGGCTTCTTCAGGGTTTCATTTAGGGTTTCATTTAGGGTTTCATTTAGGGTTTCATTTAGGGTTTCATTTAGGGTTTCTGTACGGTTTCATGTAGGGTTTATCTAGGGTTTCATTTAGGGTTTCATTTAGGGTTATATTTAAGGGTTTCTTATCAGGATTTCTTATCAGGATTTCCAAACGTTCATGCGGGCTTCTTTGGGGCTTCTTTAGGGTTTCATTCAGGGTTTCATTCTGGGATTCTGTAGAGTTTCATGTAGGGTTCCTTTAGGGTTTCATTTAGGGTTTCATTTAGGGTTTCTTTAGGGTTTCATTTAGGGTTTCTTTAGGGTTTCATTTAGGGTTTCTTTAGGGTTTCATTCAGGTTTTTTTAGGGTTAATGTATGGTTTCTTTAGGGTTCATTTGGGGTTTCATGTAGGGGTTTCTCATCAGGAGTTCTTATCAGGATTTCTTAAGGTTTCTTTGGGTTTTACCTAGGGTGTTTAGGGTTTCATTTAGGATACAAACAGGAGAGAAGAAGGCAAAAGAAAAGAAAAAAACAAAGAGGCAGTAAAGACAGGAAGCAGAGAAGCAGAGGAGAAGGAAGTAGAGCAGCAAAAACACATGACTGAAGAAAAGAAAAAGTAGAATCGTAGAAGTAGCAAGGCACAGAAGCACAAAAGCAGAAAAGCAGAGAAGCAGGGAAAGCAGAGAAGCAGAAAAGAAAAGAAGCAGGTAAAGCAGAGAAGCATGAAAAGCAGAGAAGCAGGAAAAGCAAAAAGCAGGAAAAGCAAAAAGCAGAGAAGCAGAGAAGCAGAAAAGCAGAGAAGCAGAAAAGCAGAGAAGTAGACAAGCAGAGAAGCAGAGAAGCAGGAAAAGCAAAAAGAAGAGAAGCAAAGAAGCAGAAAAGCAGAGAAGCAGAACAGCAGAAAAGCAGAGAAGCAGGTAAGCATAGAACCAGGGACCCCCAAAAAAAATCCAAAACCTGCCGCGAAAAAAAAAATAGCCCTCCGGTCCTAACTAAGGCCAAACGACCATGCTTCGTGATTCTCGGTTGCGCAGCATCGAACACATATTGCTCTAATCGTCAACCAACTACCATGATTTCTGGATTATATTACTATGATGGATTGAAACAGTCAAAATCCCTAGAATTGGTGGTTAAATCCCCATCAAACCATATTATATAAACCGCTAATATCTCCGTTCAATATCTTTCAATTCCTTTCATATCCCACCCCAACAGTTTCTTTCCCCCAACTGCCCAGTTCTACGCAAAAAACGCTGTTCCTGATGGCCCGCAGAGCACGTAAGGCCAAGAAGAGGTCCGAAGCATAACGCTCCAAGTCCTGGGACTCCCATATTTGAGAAGTCAGCCAGTCGACAGCCAAATAAAATGCTGGGTTGTTTAATGAGATTATATAACTTTGATCAATCCCCACCATTGAGCTGAGCAAATGGTCATTCACCAGGCGGATCCAAGCGGTATTTGGGTATTAATACGGTCTGTCCAACATTTGGCACACCCTGACAGCTTTCAGTTTCTCTATTCAATTCCTCAAATAGATATCAAAACAGATTCTGAAGTGCTAAGTGCTAGAATCTGATAGATTGTGGGTATCCCCCATTTTGTTGCCTTCTAGACATAGACATATGGTTATCGGCTGGGACCACCCTACCTCATTCAAATCCCCCATGGCATGAGCCACCCTGACCTGCAAAGGGAAGCCTCGCCCACCTCGTCGCAAGGCGGTTCGCAGGTCATAACGCCTCGAGTCGTTCCAGTCTTCCAATTGGGTGGACCCCACTGGATCTTTGAGGTATATGGGTGTGTCTGAAAATAGTGTACCCCTAAACCCAATGGTTTTGCTGATCATTATCCCTATTAAATGGCTATAATTGGGAATATACCCTATTTTCAGACAAACCCATATACCAACTATTGGTTGGCTTTTGTATGAACGAACGATAGAAAGTGATGGGCGGATCCCTTGGGCATGACCGGCATGGATGTCCAAGCGACTGCAAATGGAAGATCAAAGCAAGGTGCCTCAGAAAGCTTGACGCCGGGGTATGGAAACCAAACAGGGAATACGCGCAGAAATCATCAAAAACCATCAAAACCATTAGAGACTGGAGATGATCAACCATCACTATCAACATCAGCCAGTTGGCTAATTCCAAACATAAGGAATGGATTGAATATTACATGTTATTTCGACGTGGCTGGTGCATCAAAGGAAAAGTGAAAAGGCGAGCAGCATCTGTCAATCCGACGCCCTACAGATGAAACGAAACATGTGCCAAATCAACATCGTGCAAAGATGTGAGCCCAAAATCGACTGATACAAGACTTCTTTGGAAGCAACCAATGCACCAACCAGAAGAGTTCCTATGAACAAAAGGTCGAACCCTCCTCGTTCATGTCTTGGTTGCAGCCGTCTGCTTAGCCAGGTGGCCCGTGGTGCATAAATGTTTCCTCGGATGCAGGAACTCTCGGTGATGTCAAACAGAAAATGGCTGGCAACAGGTCAGCATAGTTAATATGTAATTCACACCCCAAAGGCATATTATGCACATGGATCATACTCAAAAAATATGTGCGCACGTGTGCATGTATAATAGTTTGTGTATTATGTAAATGTAAACATTCAGACATAGATATTCAAAGATTGGTTGACACGTTAATATATGTTAATATATAATTGGAGCTGTGTGTGTGTGAATGTGCAAGAGGGGCAACAGAATCATGTAGTTCTATATATGTAGATAAGTTTATGTATAATATAATTATGCAAATATGGGAGAAGTGTACACAATAGTATACATTCAATGTACAGTATCGTATATAAATATATATTATATACAGGTATGAACATCATATGTGTATACTAGTATGTAAAATGTAAAACATATTCAAACATATGTGTAGACGTATAATCATACATTAATATTCATATATGTGCAAAAAAAACAGTATCTGTATATTAAATTACGTATATTAGTCTGTCTGTACGGATCTATATACGTAGTATTATACTGATATAGAATGTTATATACTGTTATGTTGTAGAAGTAAAATCGTATGCATCTTGGTGTCTAACCAATCTATTCTTTGGAAATCCACTAATGCAGCCCTGTGGGCTCCCGTTGGTGTATGCCTACAAATGACAGCTTAGCGGCCATTTTGTCACAGGCAGTAGGGACACTGTGAAAACAACCCAGCCAAGCCTTTGCTCGTCAAGAGCCTGTTTCACTTCAAGATCGTAGCCGGGATTTGACTCGCAGCCTTTTGGAATCTGGATCTTGGTCCAACAAATTCCACAGCAACAGCGGCTCGCGTCACTTCTCAGCATCCTCTCCGCCTTCGCAGTTCCAGCCACTTCGGTCGGGGAAAAATGTAAAAAATCTTACAATGGAGAAGACGCAAATGCACGGAGCATGGAATGACACCGTCCAATGCTCACAGTGGGGCCAGAAAGAGCCTCACAAAGCAAAACTGCTTCAAGATGCACCATTTAGCAAACAAA
>Ga0126342_10011907_pt1 | contig 15528 bp, 8 predicted proteins | sample Cyp1metagenome_FD_92528 | JGI IMG/M metagenome (GOLD analysis project Ga0126342, IMG submission 92528) | Coral microbial communities from Lord Howe Island, Old Settlement Bay, Australia - Cyphastrea 1 metagenome | ecosystem: Host-associated > Invertebrates > Cnidaria > Coral ...
GCAGACCTTTCCTGTAGCTATCACAATTCTAAGCGCAATGATCTCTCTCTCTCTCTCTCTCTCTCTCTACCGGACCACCCCCAATAGGGGGGTCGGCGGCACCAGGGCGCTAGCCCATTCTATAATGTTGTTTTACCAATTCTGTTTGGTTCTCAGCAAGAAAAATCGGCCTACCTAATTGCGCTCCCAAAATTGGACTCCATCTAGGGTTTCAGAATGGTTTCAAACACCCGTTTGGGGGACTTGTCAATTACAAAGCACCAGTTGGTTTCAATTTGAGGCTTTAGTGGGAAAATTGGTTTCTTGTAGATTTCCTATTCTCAACCATTTGAGCTTCCCTACGTAACTCACATGATCAACAGCCATATTTTCAGAGTCTCAAAAACTGACCGTATTTCTTATTCGAATTTTCTCTTTAAGAAACTTGTCAGGCTCTCCCCAAATTAAGCGGGTTTCTTAACATAGGTCCCATCCGATCGAATCTCGGCCAGGTCACTCCATTCGCAGCCAATGAGCTTGTAGGGAAGTCCTGCGCAAATAGAAGGCTTTCCTGTGGGAAACCCCCAATTCCGGGAAGATCAAAATCGGGACGCCCACAAGCTACCGGATGCCAAAGCCGAGAATACATTGTATAAGCACCCGTCTTTGTGCTTCTAATCTTGGTAATCCAACAATGCCCTTTCGCCTCCTTCCAAAAGTGACCCCCTTTCTGGCACCTCCTCATGTTGTCCACCCATCTTGTCTCCACAACAAGTTGCTTTTCTAGCAGTGGCCACATCCCCAGGCTGACTTTTGCTGGTCACACACCCCCTGCTGCTTCAAAGCAAGAAAACTATGAACCAGTCAACCAGTCCACGGAATTCAATGGATATGACTGAAGGAGATGGTGTGAATGACACAATTAGCCTCTGGTTATTTGTGACATAGCCATGGAAGCCATGGCCCATAGAAATAGATGGATTACCGTTCTTAATAGCATGGTGGATCTTTCCATGGCAAACTGTAGTCATAACATGTCATAACCAGATGGTAGCTATATTAAGTAGAGACATTTTTGGGATCACAACCCCTGCTACCATGATCTTCATCCCCCCGATGAATCAAGATGTGACCCTGCTACCGAGAGGACCCGTTGGATCTCCAGACCCGCAGCCTGGGTGTTCGCAACGCGCGGCCCCGGGTTCTCCAACGTATCCACGCGCACACTTCACAGCCACCTGACGAGTTATCCGAGAAGATAGGGCCTAAAAACTGCAGGGGTGCAGGTTGGACTATCCCTTCAAGTGATTTAGATCCAGTGGCCATTTTGGGGACTGATTTATTGCAGATACCTAGCATATATAAGATCTATGTATCTATGTAAGAGCTACGGGGTTATACATGATGTACCCCCAAAATATGGTTTTCCTGAAATGGCAATTGTTGTAACATCAATCTACTAACCAGATTGGTTGTAAAGTATGGACAAGAATCAAGCTAAGCCCTCTTTTCCATCAGCCGGGAAAAAAGGACATCTGTGGATACCCCCTTGACCCTACTGTAATCTGGTAGTGGGTCAAACATGATGTTCAAATCCAATCCCATAAATGGCATAAATGGGGCCCCATGGATGCAATTTAACTGTGTTTTCTCCATTTCTCTTTTCTCATCTATCATGTGGCTGGGGAACCTCTATTCGTAGCTCCAACTGGCTCCCCATAGAAAATGGACACCCCGAGCTAACCTCACAATCAGATACAATCCAGCACATCCTGCCCAAGCCGGCCTTGAAAGTATCAATGTGCAGATCGGTTTCGGTCACCAAAGTGCCCTCGGGCACTTCCGGCACAAGGCAATCTGCCAGGGTGACCTCACACGACGAATTTTCGGATGCGACCGAAGTTGGGGGAACTTCCAGTGATATTAGCAACATAATATGACATAATAAGATATTATATACAAATTATACAAACATGTGTTATCAATTGCTGTCTCCTTCATCGTTCAATATCGTTCATTGTGTTTCTTCAACGAGCAAAATTTAGTGCCCACTGTCCACCAACTGAATGACAATCAAGGCGCAGTTGTAGTTGAAGTGGTTGTTGTTGTAGTTGTTGTGGTGACTGTGGAGGTTGTAGTGGTTGATGTAGAGGTGGTGGTTGTAGTCGTACTTGTTGTGGTTGTGGTTGTGGTGGTTGATGTAATTGTGCTTGTCGTTGTCGTGGTGGTGCTCGTAGTGGTGGTCGTTGTGGTTGTTGTACTGGTCGTAGTGGTTGTGGTAGTGGTGGTGCTTGTGGTAGTGGTTGTTGAAGTTGATGTTGAGGTGCTTGTACTTGTGGTTGTGGTTGTTGTGGTGGTGGAAGTAGTCGTTGTAGTTGTGGTACTAGTGCTCGTAGTTGTGGTCGTTGTAGTTGTACTTGTCGAAGTCGTCGTGGTGGTCGTTGAGGTACTTGTGGTTGTGGTAGATGTAGTCGTGCTGGTGGTGGTCGTGGACGTGAATGTCGTTGTGCTTGTCGTGGTGATGGTCGTGGTACTTGTTGTGCTGGTGCTGGTCGTTGTGGTGGTTGTAGTGGTTGACGTGATGGTCGTGGTGCTGGTGCTGGTGATTGTTGTGGTAGTGGTAGTGCTGGTTGTGGTAGAGGTGGTGGTTGTAAAAGTGGTCGTGGTGGTAGAGGTAGTAGTCGTTGAAGTCACTGTAGAAGTAGACGTAGTGGTGGTCGTAGTTGTGGTCGATGTACTTGTTGTTGTGGTGGTGGTGCTGGTTGTGGTGGTGGTTGTGGTACTGGTGGTGGTAGATGTGGAGGTTGTCGTACTGGTTGTGGTGCTGGTGGTGGTGGTACTCGTGCTTGTGGTGGTTGTGCTGGTAGCAGTACTTGTGGTTGTTGTGGAAGTCAAAGTGGTTGTGGTAGTGCTTGTACTCGTTGTTGTTGATGTAGTTGTGGACGTGATCGTTGTGGTGGTAGTTGTGCTTGTCGTTGTGGTCGTCGTTGTTGTGCTGGTGGTAGTTGTGGTGGTACTTGTGCTTGTAGTCGTAGTGCTGGTGACCGTTGAGGTTGTGGTTGTGGAGGTAGTGGTGCTGGTGGTAGTTGTGCTCGTCAAAGTTGTGGTAGAAGTACTTGTCGTGGTTGTGGTGGTTATGGTTGTTGTGGTGGTGGTTGTAGTAGTGCTGGTTGTAGTGGTAGTGGACGTCGTGGTTGTGGTTGTGGTTGTGGAAGTTGTCGTTGTGGTGGTGGTGCTGGTGGTTGTGGTTGTGGAAGTAGTAGTTGTGCTGGTAAGTGTCGAGGTAGTGGTGGTAGTGCTTGTGGTAGTGCTTGTGGTTGTGATTGTTGTAGTTGTTGTCGTGGAAGTGGTGGTTGTCGTGGTTGAAGTGGTTGTCGTCGTTGTGGTGGTTGTTGTTATTGTAGTTGTGCTTGTAGTTGTGGAGGTGGTCGTGATAGTCGTTGTGGTGGTGGTAGAGGTCGTGGTCGTCGTGGATGTCGTTGTGGTAGTAGTGGAGGTTGTGGTGCTTGTCGTTGTAGTTGTGCTTGTAGTGGTAGTGGTTGTGGTGGTGCTTGTTGTGGTTGTGGTTGTTGTTGTAGTGAAAGTGGTGGTGGATGTTGTCGTTGTTGTACTAGTTGTGGTGGTGCTGGTGGTAGTCGACGTTGTTGTGGTCGTCGATGTCGTTGTGATGGTGGTGCTCGTGGTGGTACTGGTGGTAGTCGTTGTGGTCGTTGTGGTGGTGCTTGTCGTTGTTGTGGTTGTTGTCGTAGTCGAAGTCGTTGTAGTAGTACTTGTAGTCGTGGTTGTACCTGCACTGGATATCCATCTCCACCAGTTTCCCCATGGGGATTCTCCATGGGACTTGTCCCATCCTTGAAATCATCGAGTATCCATGGTCATGGTGTATATATGTTCATATTTTCTTCATACACATGTATGTATTTGAGATTGTCTTAATATCGTGTTATACAGTATCGTGTTATATCGTGTTATATCGTGTTATATCGTGTTTCATTCTTTTCCTATCAGACAGAGTATCCATTGAATTCGAACATCCATCAGAATGGACAGCATGGACCATGGGGCTTTTTCCAGTTTCCCACAATCACTGGATTGGTTTGTTGGGGAAAATCTAAACCGGAAACCCATGGGTTTTTACCATCAAATATAGGGCTTTCCGGCTAAAATTTTCCCATCATCCAATTCTATGACACAAGCCTGTGCAACCACTGATCTTGTAGGGCTCGCCATGTCCGTCGCAAATTTCCACTTTCGCCTCCATGTCTTGGATGGTAGGATGGTCATTGGCTTGATTTTGGCGACAACGGCGGATGCGATAACGGATAACGTCTTACAACGTCAGTACATGTTCTATGTGATGTTACATGATCATACATAATATATATATATATATGTGATTACATATGATTATCTATATAATACCAAACGTAAATATAATACCAAACATATGATTACATATGATTATCTATTATCTATATATCTATTTGCATATGATTATCTAATTATATGTATAGCCTCTGGTAACCAAACGTGGCAATGCAAAAAATCCAGCCGCATTAATACAGCTTCGCCATGCTTCGCCTTGCCGTCGAAGCCGTAGCGGCATCGCACGCTCACCGCAAAGGCGCGCCTTGCCACGGGGCTCACGTGGGGCGGTGGTGGATGGTGAACTAAGCTACTTATAGTGGATAATATATATATATATATATATGTATAGATATGTATATTATATACCTAGTAATTCTTATATATGGCTGTGTAGATATATAGATAGATATATATATATATATGTATAATTATACCAAGCCAGAAGGAAAAATGATCCTTATATGCTATGTAGATCATATTATGTATGCATGTATGTGTATATATATGGGTAATATTATGTATATTATATATATAATATTACCCATATATATATATAATACAATATATATATATAAGTATTCCAAAGTATTCCAACTGCAAACTATGATTCTAGGATGTTATGGAGATATAATACTATATTAACTTATGGGGTTACTACAGTTGTGAAAAACCCTCCCCTGTCATCAAACATGGTTTTCTGGAAAATTCCGCGTTGATTAACGATTTTCCCATTCAGAAACCTTCATCTAGTGGGATTTCCCATTGCTGTGTTTGATTGGAGGGTAACATGGATGAACACCCAAAATTGAAGCTATTTTTTGGGGGAAACGTCCGGACTTCGTGGGTTCATCTATTTTTAGACAAAGCTGTGCTGGAAGATGGAAGACATATTATTCATATGGGTATGGGTCAATACCTATAGATACATTTATAGTGGGATGAACATCCATTTACCAGCTATTTTGGGGTTCACTAGGTACCAGGGTTTTGACCCATCCCCCCATATTCATTTTTTTGAGCAACATTTGGATATGTTTGATTGGATTTTGGGTTGAACCTTCAAGTGCTGTGGAAATCTGATCACAGTCACCATGGACTGCAGTCACCATCCTCGGACGAAGGCTAAGGCTGAAGATTCCAGTGACTTTTTCAAGACTTTCCATAGAGATTTACTATTATATATATATATATATGTATGTATGTATGTATATGTATATGTAACTGTATATCATGTAAATATATGTAAATCCAACATCCTCTTCATATATTTTTTGAATCATAAATGTACTCAAGCAAGCCATGCACCATTGAGTCATCATATAGCCACAGCACGGCCACGAAAAATTCGGGCCTCTCCAAGTTCACGTTGGCCAAGGCATACTTGTAGATGTCCGGGTCATCGTTCGGCTTTTCGCACGTCTAAGTGGCCAGAGGGGTGAATGTTGGTCATGTACTCCACACGGTGTGTGATCCCCTGGTGATGGCAATGGATCTGTCAAAAATATAGATGACTGTCCCAGTAAAACATCACATCAGTTGACTATGATGTTATTACATGTTATTACTGATGTTTTTGGATGTTCAATACCCTCTGGTAAACAAACATAGCTATTGCAAATGGCCATTGATAGTGGATTTATCAATTAAAAATGGTGTTTTTCCATAGCTATGTTAGTTTACCGGAGGGTAACATCCCATTCATCGTCCATCTTTCCCGTTTTTTTCGCCACGTTTGATGGAGGCTACGCCACTAGGCCACACCTTCAGCCAGGATTCCTCTGGCAAACATCCCGTCAACTTGTAGGGCAAGCCATCGTCAGCACAGGGTTCCACCCTGCCAACTCGCCAGCCGGATCGCCAGCACCAATTGGGATGATCGTCCATCTGTACCCTCTGGTAAACAAACATAGCTATTGAAAATGGCCATTGATAGTTGTTTTTCCCATTAAAAATGGTGATTTCCAATAGCTATGTTAGTTTACCAGAGGGTACCCCAAATTGTCCTATATTGTGGCGATCTTCCTTGTGCTTGAAATGTCAAATTGCTATTTTGGGATGGCAAAGCGATCGATATCCGCTGGAAAAAATGTAATGATCGTCTTTGTTGTCAAAACATCTTTACATAGAGGTGAAATATCCGTCCATCTTTATTCTACCACAAGTTTTGCATGTCAAATGCTCAATGCAAACATTCTTGTTTGCAACCCTACAGGCCCTACATGTTTGAATCTTCATTCCTAATCTATGTTCATTCCTAGTCATTGAACAGTGGCGCTCCACCGATTCACGGTCTTTTTCTCAGGCATTCGATTTCCACAGGATCCCATGGATCTAGGCCAGAGATGGGCCCTTCTTTTTGGACCGCGATCTGCTCTTTGAACCAACGCTTCTCAAGGCCTTCTTGACGTATTCTTTGGTACCTGTCCAAAAACAGAGATCTGACTTGGTCGCCCTCTTTGGGCTGTGCCTTCAACTTCTTCAGCTGCCCGGTGAACTGTTTGAGGCCTTTCCTTGTCCAGACAAGGGGCGGGTCTTGGCCCATGTACGAGCCTCCCACATCGGTGCCATCTTTGACCTTAGTGTCTAACTTGAGTCAGCACTGAATTACACATGGCCTCCCTGGTTGAGTTCTGCAGAACGTTATACTCGCTGTAACACTCCTCGAGCCAGTCCAATTTCTCATCTCTGGTAAAGAATGGCGACGCCATGCAGCTTTTGTTGTTCCAGCCGCATGCGCGGCCGCAGCAGCGGCTGGAATCTCTGCAAGAGACTTGACAGAGTCGACAACTCTGTCGGCGCAACTCTCTTCAAAATGGCATGACGGCATGACATTCTTTTTGACATCATGTTGGTTCATCTTGTGGATGTTCTCCAAAGTCTCGTGGACGATCTCTTCACATTTGTCTTTGCACACGTAGTGCAAGATGTGATGATATTTCTTGGGACTTGGCAATGCTCCTGTAAGCAACGGGTCTAAAAACGAATCCCTTCATGTCCGTAGCACCTCTTGGCAGAGCTCTGGAGCCATCTCCAAATCCTTCTGGATGAACCTCTTGGTTTGTGTAGTTTGCTTTGTGTTGTGGTCTTGTAATCGGGCAGCTCGCCTTGGCTCATTTAGCTTGCAAATGAGCAAAGGCGAGCCCGACTGCCTCGGCGAGATTTCCTTTCCACGGCAGCATGCACCACCGTTGAATGCTCCTGTGATTTCTCCAAGGGTGTGATACATGGTGGGGTCGGCAACAGCAAGCCGAAAGGAATGGACCTTCTCCGCCCAAAAATCCTGGCACTTTCGGCCCTGAGTCTCTGCACGGCAAAAGGCTGCAGGCCCGGAGCTGTAGCAAGCCAATCAAGAAACATCAAGAAACCATAAAGCAAAAGCGAAGATTAAAGTCGCAAGATTTCTACACAACATTCTTCTGTCAACGTTCTGAACTTCTCAAGTCCCACGGATGTTCTTGAACAACTTGGGAGAGCTTAGGGACATGTGACAGCAGCGGAAATCAACGAGGGGTATGATTTTTCACAATGAAGCTTTTCATCCAGGCCAAAATTGTGGTTAGAAAATATGATGTTATCCAAAAGTTCAGTTTTATCCAGGCATACTTTCCATTTGGGTCTGGAATTATCCACCATTTGTGTTGGCCAAAACAAGGGGTTACACCCCACTTTCAGACCGACCCATGGATTAGGATAATCCCACTATATATCGGGTAGTAGAATCCCTGAACTAATCATCAACTAAGCATCAGTTATCAATCAAATGATATCATATGTACGTATTTATATATAGTTATATATCATATTAATATATTATTATATATATATATATATATATTATTGATATATTATAATTAATATATTCTTTTGTATCATGTTGTAATATTCTTGTTTTTGATGGTTCCATGTTTTTACACGACAATTTTTAGCCGTTTTGCAGCCACCAAAAACCCCCGACCGTGACTCGCCGTGACTCGCAAAATTCGCCTGGGATCGCCCTGGAAACCGCTACTGCAGCTGGCTTCGACGTTCAGCCGATTCTTGCGGAGCAGATGCTCTGTGACCTGGGAACCATTAAAAAACCAGGCGAACCAGATCCAGTGATTGAAAAAAACGATGGAAATCTGGGATTTCGCCAGCAACATAGGGGTAAAATAGGGTAAATCCCATAGGATTTACTGATGTAATGTATATATATATATAGAGAGAGAGAGAAAGATTATTTAATGTGTATATATATAGAGAGAGAGAGAATATATATATATATTATATATATACACACCAGTCTTTTCAGATAGAATCTTGAGAGAATCACCAGTTTCAGTTTCGGAAAATCGAGTTGCTCCCAACTCATGGCAGGCTTGTCATGTTGGGGAACGGAATCTCATGCCCTCATAGCAAATACCCTCTGGTGAACTAACATAGCAATGGAAAATCACCATTTTTAATGGGAAAAACCACTATAAATGGCCATTTTCAATTGCTATGTTAGTTCACCAGAGGGTATCCAACCTTGTGGGCCTAATGAATCCAAGACTGATCCAAGACTAGGGGGGAAAGGATTAGCATCGCAACCCCCATTTTTTTTCGTGCAGAAAAAACATGAAATCCAACTCAAAGATAGCTTAGACCATCTACTGGCCTCTATGTGTGTACTGGCCAATAAAGAGGCTAATGGCAGGTGTAAAAGATAGCTGTAAACTGCACCTTGTCTTAATCTTCTTGGGGGTTGTACGGTACCAATGAGGATTATTCCACCGGCAGATGAGTTTGCACGATGGAAACGCGGGAGATTGAAGCCAAACATGTTGGGTCTGTTTGCAATATATATATATGTGTATGTGTATATATATATGTATATATATGTATATATGGGTGATTCATCACTTTCCCTAATAGAATGATATAGAATGCCATTTTGGATCATGTTGGTATATTTTAAGGCAATATAAAGTTACCCATCCCGCTTTTTTTCAGATTAAACACTTCATTTTGGGGGACCCGGCTGACCCCATGGCTGGAAAAGCCCCAAAATCTCCCCATCTCTAGCTCCGAGGCACGGTGTAGTTCTCCACTTTGTAGGGGCTGGCACAAGTGTCCTCGCGATGTGGAGGCTGGTCTCCATGTAGAAACTCCAGGTTTTTAAGCAGACTCCAGGTGGTCATTTGATGTCATTTGTAGTGAAGCAGCTTAGCAAAATGGACAAGCCAGCCTCAAAGAGATCTTCCGAATCCTTCGGTAAATCGATGAAGACGGTCTTTTGGATGACACCTCCAAAATCCTCGTGCTGGGTGCTTGATGGAATCCCTATAGAAATGGCAATCTTGAAATGTGAGGTTCTCAAGAATTGGAGGCAACCTTCGCTTTCACATGTGCCAAGTAGCGCCATTCATTGGGATTGGAACCTTTGTCCAAGCTACACCCTCAGTTGTGCAGACATTGGATATCTTGGGCAGGATGAGATGATTGAATCTGATCCAAAACGATGGCAGTTCCAACTGGAAACCGAACTGGAAACCGAACTGGAAACCGAGTCATTCAGAACATGCAAAGAGCCAAGGAACACCCTGCGAGGCAATAACTGCAGTCATGCTCCACTGCGTCACTTGCCTGGCTTTTCCATGCTGAAATACCATCCGAACAGAGGAAATTTAACCACCGATTTTCCCCTGAAGTCTTGAAGTTGGAATTTTGTTGAAACAGTGTCAGTGTCAGTGTTTCGTGGTGTTCATCAATAAATGGGTTTGTCTGAGAATAGGGTACCCCAAAATTTATGATAAACGGTTTATCATCATTTCATCATCATTTTCCCAAACATGTCCATGTCTGAGTATGCAAATCATGTTCATACGGTCAAGCTATTAATCGGAAACAAAAACCCGTGAATCGGAAACCAAAGCCCGTTAATCGGAAACTAAAACCTGTTAATCGGAAGCCAAAAGAATCGGAAATTAAAACCCGTGAATCAAAAACTAAGAACCTTGAATCGTAAACCAAAACCCCGGAATCGGCAACCACAGATGAATCGTAAACTAAAGCAGGTGAATCAGAAACTAAAGCAGGTGAATCGGAAACTAAAACCGGAGAATCGGCAACTAAACCAGCTGAATCAATCAGAATGGGCCGTTTGTCTCCTTCAATCGAAAAGAGAAGTTGGAGGTAATATCCTGTTCAAAATAATGGCCAGAGAGGGAGGAGGAAGTGATTTCTTAAGAAGATGGTCAGAGGGAGTGCCGGATTTGATCCCTTATGAGGATACTTTGAAGGTAATATCTCATTCAACATAGTGATCAGAGGGGGTGGCGGATTTGGTCCGGTATGGGGATATGTTGAAGGCAATATTCGACATAATGGCCAGAGGGGGTGGCGGATTTGATCGCTTATGAGGATAAATTGACGGTAATATATCATTCAAAATAATGGCCAGAGGGGGTGGCAGATTTTATCCCTCACAAGGAAAAAACAAATAAATGCAACATCCTTTTCAACATTGTGTTCAGAGGGGGTGGCGGGTTTGATCCCTTATTATGGGGATAAGTTGGCGGTAATATCTCATTCAACAAAATGTTCAGAGGGGTTGGAAGATTTGGTTTAAATCGTTTTTTTGGGTTTCTGATTCGTGGGCTTGTTTGGTTTCTGATTCGCGGATCTTGGTGTCTGATTCGCAATTTTTAGTTTCTGATTCTCAGTTTCTGATTCGCGGGGTTTTGTATCTGATTCCTGTGTTTTAGATTCTGATTCGCGCGCTTTTTGGTTTCTGATTCGTGGGATTTTGGTTTCTGATTCGCGGATTCTAGTTTCTGATTCGCGGGTTTTAGTTTCTGATTCTTTGTTGCTGATTCGCGGGAAGTTTCTGATTCGAGGTTTGTTCATGTTCATACACAAACACATCCAAAAACGATGCACAGAAATCCCGACGTCTCCTGGGGACACCTCCCGGACATGGCCTGCCCTTGTGCACATCGTCGTTCTTCCCGGTGGCTTCCACCGCAGTGGAAATCTGGGCCCGGTAGTGCTGTTCGTGGTTCACCTTCTTCAACGGTACTTCCACCTCAGATGGGCTGGAGATGGCTGTGTCTGACACCAGTCCGATGTCATGGGATGATCAGCTGGATCTTCAAAAATAGCTTAAATAGATTTAAATAGCACTTTTTGCTGGCATTTTGCGATTGGATTTATGCTTATTCTGAAATTTGATGTTCACTTGAACTAAAGCGCGCATCTGTGTCCTGACGGACGGGCAGTTATGCATGCTTGTTTCCCGAGTAGTTACGTTCATTTCCCGGGAAAATATGCTTAGAATTTTTGGCTTCAAAACGCACAAGGCCAAGAATGATGCAAATTTCGCTCATTTGGAGAAAAACCGCCCAAAAAGCATACTTCTCAAATGGCCATTTATGAGTGCTTTTTCGAGGATGCATTTGGGGGTCCCCTATTTTCATGTACAAACCCAGATGTTGTTGGAGATGTTTTGCACTTTTGTTTTGGGGTTGACTTTCTCACTTGCTTTTGAAATGTTCTTTGAGGATTGCTGCAGTGGAAAGCCACCCCCACTGCAGGCTCGAACGTGCCAAAGGCGCAGTCGGCAGTCGCCAGGTTTGAGGATTGATTACAGAAATGAAGCAACGATCTACACAGAAAGTAGGAACATCCAACTGCTTTTTCAGTTTCAATGTGGCCTCTTCTGGCATTATTTTGGAATTATTTTGGATATCAAAAAATAATTCCAACAGATGACAACAGGTACCTGTAATTTGGCATGAACCATCTCCAGCTTGCCATCCTTTGGTGAGATCGACTCCCAGACCCCACGGTTACCCCAGTGGGATGCCCAATGCCCAGCGGCGATGATGTCGCTTTCATCCACCGCGCTGGATTTCACTCTCCAGCCTGATGCAGACCCCACGTGCCGGGTTACGCCAGGGGTCCCCAAAATGCCAAGTCCAAAAAAGTGGATGGTTGCGAAGTCCCGCACCAGTTGATAACTATGAAGGTAACCTGGGGTATTTTTTTAAAACACTGGGACTATAATGAGATAACAGGATATGAGTTATATAAGTTTACCATCTACCAACGGGTGGAAGACTTCGCAACCATCCACAGTAGGATCGTTGCAAGTCAGAAGGCTTACAGTAAAATACCAACCATGAAATAAACACCAACCGTTCCTGGCAGGAAGGAAGGCACTCCAAACATGGATGAATTGTGTATGTACCTATAGAAGTGTCCAAACAACTGGAACTTCCAAACTAACATCCAACTGAAATCTCTTCAATCCATAATAACCTCCCCAAACCTCAAGAAAAAAAAACTTGGGTTTGGGGAACTTACCCAATGTTCACCACATCTTCATCAATGTTCATGTCACCCCCGTTTTAACATCATCATTTTTGGGCTTTCCGGCTGAACTTCTTTCCGGCTTTGGCTTCGGAACACACATCCTTCGGGGCCGACTCCTGGCCAGGGGATGGCTGAAACATGTTGAAAGCACCGGTTTCAACCATCCTTTTTGAATGGGATGGTAAATTAAATAATCCTATAAATCCTATATAAATCATGGGATAAGTTTAACGACCTATCTATCAAACATGCAGGATTTCGCTGGCCCATCCTGGAATCATGATGGGTTTGTCTGAAAATAGGGCATGCTCCCAATTGTCAATGGATTGGTAGAGAAAATTGAAACCGGAAAGCACCATACCAGCTGAACGGGAAAAAAGACACATGGTTTCCGCTGAAGTTGTTCCACTTCACTAAACCAATCCGAATTGACAATTGTTGTGGCTTCTGAAAGGGTATGATGATAAACTATGGGATTTGGGGGTTCACAGCCTCCAAGTTTACGACCCAACATGGTTTAATGTTTCCAGCAATTCGTAGCCCTTCGTTTGCTGATTGCATGTCGCCCATTCTTCTAGCTTATCCTCTCTAAAAAGAACAAACACAAACTGAATGATGATGGCTATTCCAATGTGTCAATGAGCTTCAACATGCATCATTTCTAATGTGTATTATAATTCTAACTAGAACAACCTAGTTAGAATTATACTAGATTATATAATACACAAAAACTAATTAATATGTGTTCTAACCAATAATTTTACAATATATGTTTGGTCTAACTTATAGATTGACACAATTTTTGATCCATCTCCAAGATCTCCAGGCCTCGGCGGGGTGACTTGGTGAACTACAGACCGTGTCGTCCTGCGCGGTGTTTTCAACTGGAACAGTCGACGGGATGGGAAGAGTCGATGACCATAGATTTACCATAGATTTACCATATAGATTTACCAGTGGCTAACATGGGAGAAATAGATTTACCAGCTTATGTCCAAAGATTTTCGCATCATTTATGGTGAGGTTCTGAATGTGGCAAATCTCCGAAGCTGAAAAACTTTAGGGTCTGGATGAACAAACTTGTCGACCGATTTTGCCACACTTCGGTTTGTCTGAAAATGGGCTGCCTCAAGATCCTATAGTAAATCTATGTAAATCTCATGATTTTCCCTATGAAAAAGCCATGTTTGGGTTATACCCCATTTATACCCATTTATACCCATTTATACCCCATTTCCAGACACACCCACTTGATAGACACACATTGCTTCCCCAAGAGATCGACAAAGCTGTCACCGCATGTCACGGCCCGGCCCGTCGGCCCGTCGGCCCGTCCGAGCACGTGAGGCATGTGCCGTTGGACGTCAGGATCTGCAAGTGCCCAAGCTCAACATACCTCAGCTCGACCAAAACCATCTTTCTGGGTAAGTTATAATATTTCACTAATCTGAATTAAGGCCATTTGGGGATAATTCCCCTTATTAACCATGATTTCCAGTGAGGGAGAACAGTGAGGTCGTTATAATTTACCCAGATCTTTGGAAATTCATGGTAGTTGCCTGGTTGGAGACGGTAAGTGGTTCCATGATCACAAATCAGCGGTATGTCGGACGTTGATCTTTTAAACCGTCTGGCCGTTTTCGCGTTCACCAGCTCCTCAGTGTTCAGCGTTCTACAGTTGCTATGACTGGTGACAATTTGGGAAGAACCGAAGCTAGGGCTACTAATACAGACCTAAAAACCATTTGAGTCAATTGCTTTCATCATCTCAAATAGGATATGATATGACGGATATAATCACAAAGAAAGGAACTACCAATCCCGTTTTCAAGGCAAAAGTTGCCTTAAAAACGTCATATTTCACAGGAAACAACTTAGATGTATAGATGTCCCCGACATTTTTCTTGATTTCCCATAGATTTCCGTCCCATTGTCCCAATAAATATGTTTCGGAGATTTGTTCGGATCCGTCCGTCGATGCGGCCAGGTGCTGCGTTTTGGGATCCACAAAATGGACGGCCTTCAGCTTGAAAGTGAGGTGCGCGGGGCGACCTTCCGTGCGCTCAACGCAGAAAATCGTGGCAAAAATCTGCTGTGGAGAACCACTGGGTGAAACCAGTGGCACTAATAATGGTTAACAGTGGTTAATAGTTGTTTTTTTAATTATTATAATGACAATAATATGGTTAATAGTGGTTAATAATCCAACTAAATATACTAACACCAACTATAGTACTTACTTTTGTTCACACGAACTAAGTACTTACTGACGATACTACTATGGTAAAATACTAATCCATACTGAATTGATTTATCACATAAACTATAGCAGTATAGCATTTTCACCTGTTTGGTGTGGTTTATACAACCAACTATGTTGTTGCTTTCAGCATACTATATGTATGTAAATGTATATAAGACACATATCTGGAGAAATTACAATGACCTCACGTCACGACATCACTGTAGATGATGGTGGTTTAAAGGGGAATAATCTCCATACCACCAAACTTTTCTGGTTGGTGAATCATTTTGAATTATTCTAGTCTATCCATATATGTATAGTTTAGCCAGATAGCTTATCCACAGCTGCAATGTACAATGGTGTTGCACCGGTATCCATGGCCTTATCCTTGTCAGCACCAATTTCCACCAAATGACGGACAACATCAAGATGGCCGTTCTGAGCTGCAATGAACAATGGTGTTGCACCGTCATCCCTGGCCTTATCTTTGTCAGCACCAACTTCCACCAAATGACGGACAACATCAAGATGGCCGTTCTGAGCTGCAATGAACAATGGTGTTGCACCTTGATTCTGTGCTTGATCTTTGTCAGCACCAA
>Ga0126342_10011908_pt1 | contig 15528 bp, 17 predicted proteins | sample Cyp1metagenome_FD_92528 | JGI IMG/M metagenome (GOLD analysis project Ga0126342, IMG submission 92528) | Coral microbial communities from Lord Howe Island, Old Settlement Bay, Australia - Cyphastrea 1 metagenome | ecosystem: Host-associated > Invertebrates > Cnidaria > Coral ...
AGTGTGAAGTGTGAAGTGTGGAGTGCGAAGAGTGCAGTGTGAAGTGTGAAGTGTGGAGTGTGAAGTGCGAAGTGGAGCTTCACATGTGACATGTGAAGCAGGACACAACTTTCGCAGAGTGCATGCACGCACGGGCTTGGCTGGCGCACGGCGCATGCAAGTTCTATAGATGAGAAAGGTCTTATATATATCTTCAAGGCAACTTCCGCCCCGCCTCGTGCGGGTACTACTGGTATATATGTACAATGTATGTGCGTGTGTAATTACATACGTAAATGTGTGTGTATGAATATCGTGCGCATGTATTTTGTGTGTGTGTGTTCGTGTATGGTCTTTGCGTGTAGATAAATACTGTACGGCTCAAAGTAGGAAGTTGCATGAAACTGCTTATCCCAAGCTGAAACAAAACATCCCAGCAGCGCAGCTTTTTGTCACGAGCCATCTCAAAAGAGTCGGCTGGCAAAGAAGTTATGCATGAACTTCACGACGCGGTTGTTGCAAGTGCATAAAAACCCGATGCATCCTGATGTCCAAAATCATACCTAGGAGGAAAGTTCATTGCATACCCAAATTGATCATTGTCGGTAACATTAACGTCACCATGACTAATGGCTAATTTTAGCGTGCCATGTGCTGCGCAACTTGTGTGCATGCATGTCTTGAAGTGTCTTGATAAGTCTTGATGTGTCTTGTGTCTTTCTCTCATTCTTCCGCAAAGAAATCGGCTGGGGTGTCACCGGCGTCACCCTCTTCCTCAACTTCAGTCTCTTCGAAGCGCTGGCAGCAGACCTCCGCGCTCTCTCCGACGATGTTGGCAGCACTGTCCTGAGAGCATTCGACCAACGCTCCGAACCGCCCCTGGGGATGCTGCAAATGCCTGTGTGGATGTCGCCCTATCTCTGAGCTTTCAGGGAATACAAATGAATACAATGTCTGCTGTGTGTCTGCACTGTCTGCACCCCATATTTCGCATGGTCTCACCACGTCTCAGCTACCCTTGCTATCCCTTCCTCACTTCCACGATCTTGCATGCAGGCCAAGTATCCACCAGAGTGAACCTCGCTGGTGGCAGCTGCACGCGGCCATAAAGTCAAAAGTCAGAAGTGGGACAAACGGGACAAACGGGACGACAAACGGGGCAACCAAGACAAGACATTTTTGACATGTGGGCAGAGAATGGCATAGAAGGATTGAAGACTTTGAACTTCCATGTCATTATTCCCAACATTCCCAACATTCCCAATATTTCCCAACAAGTGACTTCCCAACGCAGCTGAAGAGGGCGCAGCTCTTGGCACAGCAAGCTGCGTCACTGTTACCCCCCACGCCCCCCGTGATGTCCGCTGCATCTTTTCGCCTCGGAGCGGTGATTTCACGACAATGTTTCGACACATTAAAGCACGAGATGAAACGAGATGAAACCAGATGAAAGCTTCTCCCTCCATGTTTCGAAACATGTTTTCTCCTGAATTTGTAGATTTTACATTGCTGACCATTGCTGACCAAAACACAAACATATGTAGACTGGCAACCAAACAGCCCCGACACAGGATGCAAGAACGCTGCCACTAAATAGGACACGCTGGGACAGGACCTTATCATCCTGATTCTTCGTCCCCTCTCCCACTTGCTGCACGTGTTGCATCCAAGTTGCAACAAATAGCCGTCTTGGCCTACATTTCCACAGGGACACTGTGTGGGCAAGATGGACTGAAGCGTTGATTCTTGAAGTGCAAGTCCTATCACTACATATGACGGATCTTCACGTCCGTTCTGTGCCACAATTGTGCGCTTTAGCCATCTTTAGCCTGCTTTGGCAAACCTTTGCTTTCATAAAGTGCACATGGATACAGAAAGTATAACCGGGCTTTGCAAAATCCGGGGTGCTGCAAGTATAGCTCCGACACGTTCGCACACAGCAGTCGTCGTCTGTGCTGCCAGCAGTGAGGGCTGCATCACCTGCGACAACGGCTGGGTTTCCAGACTCTCCAAGTGCTGGCTTTGCTTCATGACTCAGTGAAGGAAATCCCTCGTGTTTCATACATATTATATAGGTACAGTAATATATATATATATATGTATATATATGTGTATATATATATGTGTGTGTGTATGTATATGTATATACATAGATGTGTGTGTGTGCGTGTGTGTGTGGTATTATGCCCATAATATAGATAGTCATAATCATATAGAATCAATGTCATCATATGTCATCTATTTTCCAGGTACCATTCTTGACCATCTTTTGCTTCCCCTTCCCAACATTTCCAAAGGCTAAGCCGGATCTGCACCCCGCAAGGTAAGGTCGTGCTCGGCATTGCAAACGTGCAGCTCACAGGTCTTCAAGCAGCAAACTTCCTGCGACGGCTGCACAATCCTCAGTAATTTGCCAATGATGTGCTCAGTTTTTTTTGTACTGGTGGAACGCATCGGGCCCTTTTGATTTCCTCAGTAGTAGTTTCGCAAATGGATACCCAATGATACAAAATTCATTTAACAACGATAGACTCAGGGGGCATGTTGTGAGAGTTTCTCCGGCCGCGGCACTGGTCTGGATTGCTTCGCGCCTGGAACAACACGGACCGTCACGAAGCGTCACGAACCGTCCACCCATTCGATAGATCCATTGGACCATTGGACCATTGGTTGATTGCTGAATTGTCATTCTCTTTTGATGAAGTTGAGAAAAAGCCACAATCCCATAACCTCTGGTAATTTAACATAACTATAGAAAATCACCCATTTATAGTGAATTTTCCCATGAAAAATGGTGATGTTCCATAGTTATGTTAAATTACCAGCTCCCCATTTCAGGAGAAACATCCTGGGTCGATGCAACGACGGGCCTTCCACCCGTTGGGACACTCGAAGCCACCACAGGTTTTCTCGCAACACTCTGCGCTGGCTGTGGCCAGCACCTGGGATGCGTCCGGCCTCGGAAACGAAAAGGATCTGACCAACGAGGGACCTTGGGGTTGTTGGAGAATAGATGGAATATTGATGAATATTACAGTAATGAATATTAATGAATATTGCATCTACACATATCTACATATCCTCTCTCTCTCTCTATAAATGTCTTGCTATTGATATAGATGGTACAACTGGGTTATCAGTTATCATCTATATTTTTTTTAAGGTAGGTACAACATATGTATATATCAGGGATGAAAACCAACAACAACTAGGTCTCACCCCAAAACTAATCAGGTAGAGTTAAGGATAATGGAATACTGGCAAATATGTCGAATCAAGCTGGGGGCGTCTGGGTAGGTCTGGTGGTGTGCCCATGGGTATAGTATACATATGTTCAGACAAAATCCCAGAACTTATCAACCATTACTTGGATGATGTTGGATGGATCTTGGGATGTAAGCCCTCAAGGCCTCATGTTGGGTTTGCTTCACTGATGATCTTGTCATCCTATCTTGAGATTTGTTCATGGGTCTTCAAGAACATGGTGGTGGCAAAGCGCCCGCCGGCCTCAAACGGAAGCCAGTTCTGCTGCAGGATTGCGCTTGACCTTCAGGTGGCAATCAGGAGAACTGCATGGGAATGGATCATGCTCTGCCAAACCTATGCGACCATCTCCCAAATGTTGGGCGAATGCGGACACGTGTGCAATGAGTTAGTCTACCTCAGAAATCATGAGCAGGTTTTGGCTCCAGACGCATCAATGGTTGGGATGGCCACCATCACCCAGAGTTTACTCAGTTTACTCTCAGTGTGTATCAACTTTTTTTTAACCATCTGGTTATTTAACATAGCCATGGAAAATCCCTCATAAATGGAGGTTTTAATGGGAAAATCATCTATAAATGGGCCATTTTCCATGGCTATGTTAGTCATAACCAGAGGGTACTGATCTTCAGCCGTGCCACAAGTCTTATCACAGCAGTCCAGGTCATTGTTCCCGACAATCTCTGCTGCTCCTGGCCGGCGACGAATGATGATCTGACGAATGCCACCAAGTCGACCAGCACGGGCCATGATGTAAGCCACGTAAGCCACCAAGTCAACAATGTCAGGAAATGACAGGAATATGTGATGAAAAAACAGTTAAGTAAAGTTAAGTATATTTAAAATAGATGCAAAATAGTGATCCTTGTCCGTGGGAATAGGCCAATCACTACCTTGTGTCCCCATCACAAATGTTGGATGGTTCTCTGTCCTGTGAATAAGGACTGGACAGGCCAAGATCCCACAAGTCTCCTGGTTTCATTCTGAAGCCTTCCGGACAAGCATGATACCTCAGCATTATGAAGCCAGCTTAGCATAGCTTAGCTGATGTTTCGTGCATTTGACCAATGTTAGGTTAAGTATATGCGTGATGGGCGAAGGGCTGTTGACACAATAGCAATACTGTGAGAGCAACAGGGTTCCGATGCCAATCTAAAGGGGGATTGCAAAAACGACAAACGCAATTGGCATGGGCACCTGCTGAAAACATGAAACCTCTAGATTCTAGATTTCTAGATCACATCAGCTCTGGAAAGCATGCACAAAAAAGGGCAAGTAATGCTGATCAATCATGTGTCATTCTGAGGAATGAAATCTCGTGTCCCAACTGGTTTGATCTCAGCAAACCGGCACATGGCAATGCTGGTGTTCCTTTTTGCTGGCCTCTGTGGAGCATGCCACATGCCATTGGCCGGTTCTGTTGCGGGTTCCTTTTGGATCCTTTTGGACTCACCTGTGCTTCCGAGGCTTCGCCTTGGATTCTGCTTTGTTTTTTGCGCTCTGCTCATGCTCCTTCTCCTGCTTCTCCTGCTTCTTCTTCCATCCCACAGTGACTTGGAAGCGCTCCAGCTCCTCCTCCGAGTCCTTGGGCTTGATGCAGAAATTTCAACCTCTGCTACAAGCATGCCACTGCTGCGACCTCTGCTCCCAACCGACCCCGGAGCAGGGCACCTTGGGGTGGAACACCGGGCCAGGGTGGCCATGGGCTTCACCTGGCGCTAGTCCTTCTCCTTGAGCTCCAGTGTTTTGGCCTCGGCTGCTGCCTTCTCGGTGAAGTAGCCGCCTTCGATGTTCCCTTTCTTTGAGGAAATCTGCACATACCACTTTTGCATACTTTTGCCTTCTCTTGTCCCACTTCACCCTCGGCACTTCGCTGGTGAAGTTGGGGTCCCGGGGCTTCGGCTCGCTGAGGATGCCCTTCTCCACCAGCTCTGCACGGAAGGCCTTGGCGGCCTCGAGAGCTGCTGCGTCGGCCTGGGCCTCGGAGACTCAAAAGGCAAGATTACCGTGGACCTCCCACGCCTGGACATTCGGAACACCACTTTGCGTCACCAGGTTGTTTCTCATGAACCGCGCTGGTTTCTGCTCCCCACAATGTGCTGGGGGATGCTCAGCGGCAGCAACTGCAGCTGGGGCTTCTTGGGCCTTTTCAGTCCGTGGGGTGGCATCATTGTCAGACATGTCTGAGATGCCTCTACTTGAAGGGACCGGAGACCGGGAACTCTCTCTCTCTCCCTCTCTCTCGCTCTCTCTCTCTCTCGTCCTCTCTGCACGCGCTGCCATAAGGTGTACATTATACTATACTAATACTTCCCAAAGATTCCTTCTGGGAGAGTATAGCTTGAGTCCAGGGAAGAGGTCCAGAAACATGGCGACCCACTTCAACATGCCTCTGAAGCCTCCCTCTCTCTGCAGGCCATGGTGAAATCGTGAAATCGCTGCAAGCGCCGCAAGCCATGCCCAGGACGCATCAGGACGCAGCACATGGCGCATCCATCGGAGGCAATGGCTTCCCGTTGACCCCAAGAAGTTTCCAGGGCAACAGGGCCTGCATTTGGCGCACGGAGATTTCTTGCTGCCTGTATTGCTTGATAAGGCGTGTGACCATTCGTGCCACCATGTTTGAACAAATGATAAGTGTATTAAGATGTATTAAGATGTATTAAGCTGTATGAAGATGTATCAAGTATAACTTGCAAGGCATCGCCAACGGTGCAACGGCAGAAACTTGATAGACGCAACAACCCCAGGGTGAAATCTGGACAGTTTTTTCCCTTGGGGAAATTCGACTGGTGACAATGGACTAAATACTTGAGATAAATGCATCACCTCGCATCTTTTGTTCATTCTTTGGCAACTGGACGGCTCAATCAGCCTAAGAGGGTGTGAATGATTTTGAATACCGTACATACCACGACAACCTCGCCTGGTGCTCCAAATCTTGGAGCTCCTAAAAGCCATGCACTGCTTCGCCCAGGTCCCTGCTAGTTAAGCGAATGCATCCAAAGAGTCCTCCCAAGCGAAGTTGTGCTGCAGGCTACAAAGGAAGAGACAAAAATGAATCAGAACCTGATGTTCAAAACCTTTGTGGTGCATTCACTCTGGGTACTGCTAAGCTATTCGTGATCGGCTCCAAAGTATTGTCTGTACCTTGTAGCCCATGTGTGGTACTGATCCAGTGAATTCACTTCCAATTTGCCTGTTCTTTCTCACAACTGAGTTCAACTGTCCTCATGGCTTTCCGACCGAGGGCCATGAAAATGCAACGTGCGCTTACTTCTTGCGGATGAGATGTCTGCGGGTGGCGCTACAACCTTTTTCTGGGCCAAGGAAACTGTGGAGAACGCAGATCCGATTTCCTTTTGAACTCGAAGCCGATTCAAAAGATCATCCCTTTCCATCCTTCCCTGCCAAGATTGATATCCTCAGCACACTTTCCTCTTTATCCATCTTTATCCATCTTTATCCATCTTTATCCTCTTTCATGTTTGACCTTCACAGAATCAGCGATTTCTTTCTTCGCCGTGTGGATGTCGAGGGTGAGACGGCGGCGCTCCTTGGGTCCCGATCTTGATCGTCTTGCTCAGCTTTCACCCTGGCTGTCCTGGCTTCCTGCCAGGAACATCAAAACTTGACGATAAAACATCTTGTTCATTCTTGTTCCATCTCCTCCTTGATCATCTTGATCTCTTTTTTCACCAGCCAAAGATCATCCTTTTCCATCCCCTGTGGGGGAAAATTGAATTCTTGCTTAGCACATCTCTCTATCTTCACGTCAGGTTCCTCCGAGCTCGGCAAGTGATGCCTGTGATTTCACCGTGCCAGCGGTCAAAGATTCGGGTCGGCACCGTTTTGGCAATGCCCGGTCTGTTCGGGTCGCCAAAAATGGCGCGAAAGGAACTCAGAAACTGAGCTGAACAGAGCTGCAAACATTCGTTGCAACTGGCAATTCCAATTCTGGTGACTTTTTTTGTCTATGTCAACATGTCTCAAATGTCAGGAGGGGCCGGTAACCCAAAAACATTGCAGAAGAGTTTGCAGAGAACCTCAGAGAGCTGAGCATTCTTTGCCGGCAAGGAGCGTGCAGGTGACTGAAGCGTGTGCAGAGGCCTCAGTCAACGGAGAGACTCAGTACCACTGCCGGTGGAAAAGTCTTTCAGCACAGACCGCTTCTTCCCCTGCAAGGCGTTCAGTCTATCAAAATTCTCCTCAATAATGGGGCATACTGTACTACTTAACCACCTGGGCCAAAAGGCAATCAAACAATCAAAATATATCAAAATACATGTATGACATATGTATGACATATGTATGACATATGTATGACATATGTGCATTGCAATGCATTACATACCAATCATCCCCCAACTCAGCCATCTGGATCTGGATCCAGGTCGTCGAGTCGTCGAGGCACAAAGATCTCGGCCTCTAACTCGTCCGCCGTCAGCGCTCCATCGCGGTTCTTGTCCAGACTGCGGAAGGCCTCCCAGCGGGTCGCTTCCGACATCTTCCGACCGGTCCGACCGGCCACCGGGAGGGAAGATAGATTCAGATAGATGTAGAATTTCATAAAAAGATATGCCAATATCATGCCAATACAAAATATGCCAAACATTGAAGACTTGAAACATCCATGGCGCTGCTCTACAAATCGTAGAAGATTCGGGAAGCCAAAAGCAGATCTCTGGGACTTGCTGCCTGGGCTGCTGCTGCTTCTGGGCCCACATTGGTTACCTCGGCCAATCAGCAAAACTGGAGGCCAGCGTCTGTTGATCATTTTTTGCTTGGCTGCTGGCCATGTTTTTCCCCACCCAGGTGATGGTCTCTAGACACCAATGGACCCGGAGCTCACAGCGAGCTCTGGATGCAGGGCAGGCAGGCAGCCGGAACACATGCAAAAAAGAGAATCTCAGAGATGCCAGGACAGATGCCAGAATTTCTGCCAGATAAAATGTCAGATAGAATGTCAGATAGTATGTCAGATATGTAATAATGATAATAGTAAAAATTAAGGTAATAATAATATGATGAGTAATAATAATATGTGTCAAAATAATATGATACAGTAAAAGTAAAAATGGTAATAATAATATTAATATCAACAATATGTGTAGCAATAATAATAATGCTAATACTAATAATACTAATAATACTAATAATATATATCAGATAGAATGCCAAATAGACTGCCAAAATATCTGTCAAATAGAATACCAGATCTATCTATCTGTCTGTCTATCTATCTATCTATCTATCAATCTATCTATCTATTGGATAGGAATGCCAACCAGAATGCCAGATAAAATGTCAGAATATATGTCAGAAGGGAATGCCGAGTAGAAGGCCAAATAAAATGTCAGAATATGTGTCAAAGGGAATGCCAAATAGAATGTCAAATAAAGTGTCAGAATATTAGACAGATAGAATGTCAGGTATGATGCCAGGTAAAACATCAGATAGAATGTCAGAGAAAATCAGCCAGACAGCATGTCAGAATATATGTCAAATAGAATGTAAGAATATATTAAATAGAATGTAAGAATATATTAAATATACATATATATATATATCAGTCAGGATATATGCCACTGTGGGGATCACACAACATATCTTTCTGAACATGATGCACCAATGTCATGATGCCACATTGGGCACCGACCTCTTCGGAGCAAAAAGGTAACCCGCTAACCCCATCCCCACGACTCCCAAGACCCAAGCCTTGGCTCCCTGAACAGGTAGAACCAGCACAGCCAGCACAGCCAGCATGCAGGTTGCCTCAGCTAAAAATGCCCCAACAATTTCAAACTGCTGCTGTTTGGACATACGAGATCAACACATATCAACACATATCGACACGATGATGCAAGTGATGCAAGTGTGCCAAACAAGACATAGACGCCATAGACGCTCAATTCCATTGGTGACAGTGACTAGTGCAGTTGTGGCTGCTCTCTTCATTGGTCTCGTGGCCGCCTGCGCAAGGGGGTATGGACCAGCGTCAGCCTAATCCTCACATTGGTGAAGACTGAGCCTTTGTGGTATACTTATTAGATGCCAAATTTCAGGTTGCCTCTTATGGAAAAATACCCGACTGTGCGGTTCAAATATAGACCTTTTCTTTAAGGGCAAGTCCGCCCAAACCATCCCAAAATGCCTGGTCTCGTTGCACACTAAGCAAACTTCACTGTAAAATCTGTCAAACTTGGTGAGGTTGAGGAGCGACTGTCAAATCTCAGACTGAACATCTGCCAACATCCACAAGGGACGAAGGGGCGAAGCCCACATGAAGCCCACCTGCAGCGACCCTCTGTAGGGCCGTGCTCTAGGCGCACGGTCGGCCGGCGGCCCCTTGAGCCCGCAGGCTGCAGGATGTTCTTTGAAGGCTCGGTGCCAAAACTCCGCACCATTCTGCGCACTGTGCCATATTTGCAATATGTGCAAAAAAGTCTCAAAAAAAAAACAGGATTCTTTGATATGTAAAGCCCATTTACATCCATTTACAAGATTGTGTTGACATGACCTGCTCAAGCACTCGCGGGGATTTGCAGGATCCAGACCCAGCAAGCCGCCCCCAACCTACTTTCGCATCGCTCCCATGGGACAGGCAGGTCCACCGTCAGTTCTCCGGGCCTAAAGTTGAAAAGTGGGCAGAAAGGAAACCAACTGGCTGAAGCCCTGCAGAGTTCCGGCCATGGGCCATGGTGTCCTTGATGATTCCTTGACGCAATTTTTTTTCATGAATTTGCGGCTGGTAGTTTTGTGCCGGCTGGTAGTTTAATAGGTTTTAGTAGACCTCAAACTAGACCACGGATGATTGAAAAACATTCAAAACCTCACGCCTCGGTCACCTCACCAAGAGTTCATTGTGTTCAGCTGAGTCCTTCACCTCTTTCCGTTGTGCCCCCGCTGGCGTTCCGCCTCCTGAAAGGTCGATCAAGGCAGATGGCGACAGTCATCCGATGTCATGCATTATGCTGCATAATCCATGTGCATATAAAACCCAGGCCCCATGATGCCATGACCCTCCCATGATCACCATGATAACCCCCCAATTTCAACACATTTACATGTATTTACTGTATTTTTGAGGATGGATTTCCCATGATTTCCCATGATTTCCCATCATTCATAGTTGTCCACCATCGTGACACCATGCACACCCGAAGCCGACGCCGATGCAGTCTGATTGCCTTGACCAACTTCTCCAGCTCCCCTGGCGGTTTTCAATGACTGCTGCATCAAAGTAGGAAATGCGACCCGCAAGAGCAGCCGCATCCACCCCAAGTGCATGACTGTGGCGCCTCTGTCAACCACATTACCTCACATGGCAACCACATTGCCAATATTGCAATCGAAACTGAGGTTCCCTACTCGGAGCTGCCAATACAGTTGACCAGTAAAAAGGATCACTATTTAGTGCTTGGTAGTCTGCACCCATTCTGCACCCGTTGCGGAGTTGCAGCGGTTTTTCTATAACACATTGCACTGGCTGGGGGCAGTAGCCGAGCTGAGTCTTCCGGTGCCCCTAGACGAAAGGTGCTTCGTCGATTGACTGCGATTGACTGAGCTACCCCGGATACGCATTGTGTGCAATCAAATGCTTAGAGGGCACTGTAGAAACAGTACATTATCCATTCCAATGGCAAATGTCATACAGAAAATACATTCAAACAAATATGTTTTCGCGAAGGTACTGATTGAATGATTGAAGATGAGTGAAGGTTTCCCTCGTAAAGATATACTGGCAAGCCACGTGAACTCTTGTTCACATAGCGGAAAATCATGCAGTTGAAGTGGCGGTTGAAATGAACCGCTCATCATGAGCCCTGCTGCAAAAAAAAGAAGGCCAACACAAATCAGGGTCCGAACGTTGACGATTGTTTTGAATTGTTGCCATAACAATTTCGGCCAATATTGTAGCATATTGTAATAGCATCTTTACATGTGGTTCTACCTAGATTATTGCTCATGATCACCATGTCCCAAAGCACGATTCACCGGCCCATGACAAATGGGGCCTCGAAACAGTCCGTGGCACTTCAAAGGCTCACGGCACCGGTAGCGACACGACTATGCGTACCAAGATCATACGGTTTGAATCGATTTTATGTTTGTATTGGTTACCATTGGTTACCATTGGTTACCAGTAGTACCGCACAAGGGGGTGGCGGAAATTTCAAAGGTAGGAAACCTATAGGAGGGTTTTATTGTTGTGAATCATGGATGGCAGATCGAACCCACTGATGGATCGAACTTGGTTGGAACGTCGGGCTATCTATCTGTCTATCTATTTATCTATTTATCCGTCTTTCTATCTGTCTGTCTATCTATCGAGCTGTCTTTCTATCTATCTTTCTATCTATCTATCTTTCTTTCTTTTTTTCTTTCTTTCTATCTTTCTATCTATCTATCTATCTATCTCTCTCTCTCTCTTTCTATCTGTCTATCTGTCTATCTGTCTATCTGTCTATCTGTCTATCCGTCTATCTGTCTATCTGTCTGTCTATCTATCTATCTATCTCTCTCTCTCTCTCTTTCTGTCTGTCTATCTGTCTGTCTATCTGTCTGTCTGTTTGTCTGTCTGTCTGCCTGTCTGTCTGTCTGTCGATCTGCCTATCTATCTGTCTATCTGCAAGCTTGAAAACGAAGCTATCCTGGGAGACTTCATTGAAATTTGGAAGTTGACAGCTGAAAAACGAAGCTTTTCTGCGAGACTTCCTTTAAATTTGGACATTGACAACATCAAAAACGCAGCAATTCTGCGCGACTTTCTCAATTTTCGAAGTTGACAATATCAAAAACGAGGCAATTCTGCGAGACTTCCTTCAAAAATCGCACGTTGAGTGCAGAGCTGATGGCCTCGTGCCAATGCGTTTTCTGATTTGTCCACTCCATCTGTCTAAAGTCTAAAGTACCGCACCTGCCACGAAAAAGAAGTGCTGCACCTGTCACGCAAAATCATCTTAGCAAACCTGGATCTGATGCTCCAAAATGCAGCCCCTCTCGAGAAATCAGCGCCCTGACCTCCCAACATCTTTGATGAAGATGTCTCTCGTACTGCGCCTGCCACGCGAAATGCATCTTTTCAGGTCTGCTTGAAACGTCCCACACCTGCCATCGTTTTTGCAACTGCCACGAGGCCCCCACGTTTTGCTGACTTTTGGCAAGGTGCTGAACCCAAGTGCGCCTGCCACACAAAACGACACTTGAACGTGCAAAAACGGTCCAAACATGTGGTGTTTTTTTTGTCTGTTCACTTCCACATGTGCTTCAAGCTACAACGGTGCGCACTTTTTGAACACCTTATTAACTTCCAAAGGCGTGCCAACAATGAGGTCTTTTTAACACTCTCGAAATGTGCTTCGCGCCACAACCCCGTGCACTTTTTCAACCTCAAGTCCGAAAAGTGCTACGAGTACGAGCATGTTTTGTCTAAATATTTTGACTTCGAAATCTGCCTCGCACCACAACGGAGTGCATTTGTTCCACCTCTCAACTGTGTTTTGCACATTTTGACTTCGAAACGTGCTTCGCGCCACAACGGCGTGCAATTTTTCATCTCTCATCTGGCCAGATGGCTCCGCGGAGCCACAAATCATTGGAAAAACACAGTGTTTCGCGACTTTCCTACCTTTTCGCGCAGCTGCATCTTCTTTCTGCTTCTTTCTCTTCTCTGATCTTCTCTCTTCTTCTCTTCTCTTCTCTTCTCTTCTCTGACTCTTCCCACCTCTGCTTTTCCATCTGTCCATGTTGTCGGAAGTTTGACTTCTAAACTTCCTTCAATTATAGTCTACTATTGCATTCTTAAATGTTATTGCTGATGCCGCCGCCGAATTGAAAAAGTGACACTTGCACTATCTCCCAGGCCGAGAGGGACAGTGCAGGGTCACAGAAGACCTAGCTAGATTCGATTGGATTTGATTGCAACATGTCCCTGGACTTCCTACCAACCCCAAGCTGATGGCCCACAGGGCACACACAGAGTTCGTCAAATCATGCCAACTCTTTGATAAAAGCACTGCACTTGACGCCATCTTGTTTGTGCATTTCCCGTTCCTAAGCTAGTTTTAAGAATGCAGAAATTCTGCTGCTTTGGCAAGGAGCCAATCTCCACACAGAGTGATGTTTCGTGCTTTTATAATACTGCTATCTCTGGTAGTGGATGCTAATGGATCGAAATTGTCAAATGCCAGGATCCTAGAAATTCCATTCTTGCCATCAGTCTCAGTCTTGGGGAGCTAAGAAGTTGTCTCCCAGCAAACAACCCACGCGACGCATGCGAGCTGTTGCTGTCAGGGTCGAAGTTCGGCTGGTGCCGGGCCACTGCAGTGGTTCTGTATGGGAACACATGGCTGACGTGGCCAAACAACCACTCAGCCCAACAAAAACGCAGGCTAAAGCTCGAAGTTTGGACATGTTTGGACATGTTTGGACAAATGTTTGGATACTTGCTTGCTGGCCGGGTACTAAATCTAAATGTTATAAAGCATATTAAATCATGAACCTGCGATTGCAGTCCACCGCAGCGACCCTCGTAAAAAAGCAAAAAGGACCTGCCACGAAGGTCCTGCAACGCCCAACGCCCTGTGGTTGTTTGAACGGCTGACATGTTGACATGTGGTTGATTCATTCAATGAATGTGTGAAATGCAAAGGACATCCTTCTAAAAAAATTGTGGCATGTCATGGATCATTTCAGAGACTAGCTATTTTGTCCCTGCAGAAGCCGTTCGAAATCAGAGGAATTCCTGGGGCTGGGGCAAAACCCCTGAGCTCTGACATCTATGTGCCTTGCCTCAGGCACTGCCGCGAAGCAGCAGCGAAGCTTCAAACGGGCCAAACCAAAAGCAGATTTTCTTGCAAACATTCTTCACCATGTCATGTACATCAATATTGTGCACACATTAAGATCATTAAAGTAAACAGCCAAAATGCCCAACACCTGGGAAAGCAGCTTCTGACGTCGTGCTCATCCGGTTTAAGGTGGCAGAGAGGGGCTCCTAACTACTCCTGCAGATAATATTGAATCATATAACTATATAACTATATAATTTTAAAAATCTAGGATGGATGTGGAAACATTCCATTGACAAAAACCACCAGTCAGTCGAAGGGTGAGATTGACACTTGACATACACTTGGCTTGTGCTGGTGGTGCTGGTTGGCTTTTCAGTAGTTTCTGATAAACAGGTGTGGAATGAGAGCGGGTGATCAGGAAGACACCAAGTCTGCATGTCACAATTAATGCCATGCTGCAGTGCTAGGCACTACCATTGCAAGTTCTTTGGAGCCCCTTTCACTACCCGCGGCAGTGTGGCTTGCCAAGACAGTTGTGAAATTGTCCCATCACACGTGATACTTGGAATTTTCTTCAGCACATATCAGGAGCCTCCCACCGGGCTCAGCACACCTTTCAAATATCACGAAACAATACGCGCTACAGCGGATCTGCCTGTTTTTCACGAGCCGTGTCTGAATGATTGCAATGTGATGCTTGCTCCAGGATCATTCTTCTAATCCCATCCTCCTAATATAAAACACCTCCAAATGGGATTATTTGAATATATCACATATATATATATATATTGTGGGTATAATATCAATATATATATATGTGTGTGTGTATGTATGTATGTATGTATGTAACATCTGTATGTATGTATGTATGTATCTATGTATGTATGTATGTATCTATGTATGTATGTATGTATGTATGTGTGTGTGTATGTATGTATGTATCTATGTATCTATGTATCTATGTATGTATGTATCTATGTATGTATGTATGTATGTATATAATTATATCCAGTCTATTCTAGTGTTCTCCTTGCAGGCCATTACACACGGAATTTCACAGCCGGCCAGGGCTCAAACGATCGCGCATGCGAAGGCATGCGAAGGTGCTGTGCTCAAGCGCCCGCTGGAACTCGCAAGACCAACGAGGTTGACAGGCGCAGCTTCGGTCAAAAGGTCAATTTGCAAAGTACCTTTGGCAAATAAACAAGAACCATTAGGACCATTGGAATATTGCATCATGTAGATATATGTAATATATAATATTTATATATATATGGGCACACATTCCCTTGCACAAGTTGTTATATAAATTAGACTAAATGAAATGGTTTGGACAATGTTGAACGATGTTCTATCATACAATGTACAAAATGTACAAAACACCACATGTTCGTGCCACTTTTGGAGGTTCGGATGTTGGAAAAGTGCACGCCGTTGTGGCGCGAAGCACATTTCCAAGTCAAAATGCACAAAACACACCATGTTCGGA
>Ga0126342_10011909_pt1 | contig 15527 bp, 11 predicted proteins | sample Cyp1metagenome_FD_92528 | JGI IMG/M metagenome (GOLD analysis project Ga0126342, IMG submission 92528) | Coral microbial communities from Lord Howe Island, Old Settlement Bay, Australia - Cyphastrea 1 metagenome | ecosystem: Host-associated > Invertebrates > Cnidaria > Coral ...
CACTTGGGGATATCAAACGTTAGACTTTACATTCAATTGGGAAGATCAACCAGGGTATTTAGGGAATATAAATTTCCCACCCCCGTTAAACTTCTACATTCATTGAAGATCTTCAATAAGGGTCTGATGATGATGATGATGATGATGATGACGATGATGATGATGATGTGTAAGAGACTCGCACAGGTCCCTATGCTGTGCGTGCCGATATACAACAGTAAGTTAGCCATGATGCAAACAACTCCCATTTTTACCACGTTTTCAGCACATACGAAGATGGCCGCCGACAAGCGCGGGCAAATCGAGGTGTTTGCCCGTACTAGTACAAGTAGTAGTAGTAGTAGTAGTAGAAGTAGTAGTAGTAGTAGTAGCACTAGCACTAGCACTAGCACTAGCACTAGCAGTAGCAGGCGTGCTGCCGAACAAACACAAATTGCGTTTTACAATGAAACAACGCATATAACAAGTGTATCTATATAAAAGCAATCATGCAAATTAATAATTACAAAGAAAAACTCAAGTTTAAAGAAACAAAAGACACAAATGACACTATGTATATGCAAATGTATTATATAAGATGATACCATGTTGTCAAGTGTAGGAGCTCTCTGCCAATGAACATCAGGAAATCCCACTTTTCAGGATGTAACTTCAGAATTCAAGCAACACTTCTCAAACCAACATGCCCCAGCCCAAAATGGTGGATTCCAGTCTCTGAAACTCAGGAGATAACAAATAACCCAACTTTCCGGGCCTTCGGCTCCATAAGAAAACCCGCAAACCAGCAGTGCTGCTCATCCCACTCGCGGCCAAAAGAGCAGTTCAACAGCGCCTGCTGTGGGGATGGTGCTGGTGGTGGATTTTCTCCATTCAAATTTCTGGGTTGCTTGCCTTTACCAAGGTTTACGACAATACGGATGTCTGAACATAGTGTACCCCAAAAACTGATTGCTGATTGATTTAGGATCATGTTGGATAGTTTTGGATGATTTGCTGGCTTAAATGCCCAGATTTGCACAAAAAAGAATCCATGTTATTGGATGTTATTAGTTGGCGGTCTAATAACATCCAACTAATCCCAACATCCCTTTAATTGATTGTTCTTGGTTATTGAATTTCATGAAAATCCCAATCCACCCCCTCCAGCCCCACCCCAACTGTCGCAGCAGCCTACCCCCTTGCCGCCTGGGTGTTGGTGCGTTGTAAGCATCGATCGACGTCGCGTTGCATTTCATCGGCCCCCTGCGACAAGGACAAGTGGTTGGAGGCCCATGGCTGACCATTTCTTGAAATGTGGAACATGTGAGATCCACCTTTATTTAATGGTTTAATTTAAGTTCCTTCAGGGAAACTCAACCGGCAAAGAATTCTAACCTATCTGACCTTAACACTTTTTCAAGGGAGATTTACCATTCAAATAAAAAACATACAGTAGACCCTGACAATAGCCAATTTTAGCCCAACTCATGGCAGGGTCGTAAAAGGTTGGGATGGTCACTAATCTGGTCACCATATGGTCGCCAAACGTTGGGGCTGTGGGCACCATGGGCACCTCTGACTCTGCAGCCGTGCCGAGTGAACAAAATGAAACTGAACTCTCCCATGTTGATTGCTCAATAGATCACACCCAAAAAGCGGTTGAAACGGAACCAAGCAAATGCATTTTGAATAGCAAACAAACAAATGCACCATATGAAAAACATCGAAAAACAACTGGAAATTGTAACTGGTAAACCTAACGTACATTCCAAAGGATCACCGTGCCAACCTATTGGTGCAAGGTGGTGCCGTAGTTATAAGTCCGTAAAGTTAATCATAGTAACTAGTTCGATACATCTACCATAGACCATAGAATTCAACAAGTTATCTGCGTCAACTTAGCCAACTAGATGGTCAATCTCTGGTAGTCCAGGAAAAAAAAGTCCTTTGCTGGTTCTGGTTAGTTTCCATTGATTTCGCATGTTTTGGCAAAAAAACAAAGGATTATATACTTAATCAGTTTCTACCTATCCAGTCGGTAATGACTATGACATACTATGACCATGTATATATATATACCATACTTTGACCATCCATATATAGACCACCTATCCAGTCATATATTATATATATATGACCACCTATCGACATCCGACATCCCACCTGTGGCTGCGCCAAAAGGACGATATGATCCAACCAGCGGTGGTGCAGCACTTCCTGACGTGACTTTTTGATGTGGATGGATGGGGACACCAGAATTTGCTGGGATATATCATGGGAACATTAAAATGGGGATATATTGAATTAATAAGAATATAGAATGGGAATATTATATATATATGTGTGTGTGTGTTCGGGATATTGATGTAAGTAAGTGGACATAATAGGGATATATTATGGATATAATTAATCAGAATTTACATATGGAGATAAATGGATGGATATCATGGGGAGTGGGGGAATAAATGGGAAATAACCATTAATAAGAACTATCAAATAGCGGGAATGAAACCTTGCCACTGAACACCGGAAATGTAAACCATTGGGATGATCTCCCTACCACTATGGCACGAGGTCGCCCCGTCAAGTTCTCATTTCACTAAAATAAATGTTAAGAAAAGCAAAGAAGCACCTGTTTCGTACTCTATCGTGTGGGAAACTCTTAGTAGCCCCATGGTTCCCCATTTATTCATTATGGGCACCCCTGAAATAAGGCATTCTTATGGATTTTTGGATGATTTCTCCAATCATCTCCATTCCTAACCGCAATCCGTGACCTATAATTCAGCCAAGTATTGATTGGCATTCTATGCCACATTAAATCCTCATCTCCTCATATATGATGATTTCCTGCTGAACGCTAGTGAAAAACATACATATAAAAACCAGATGATTTTCAACGATCATCATAGATCATCATAGATCATGAATTCGAAACTGTGGGTGGGTTGGCCCACATCAAAGTGTGTTTCACACGTTTTGGGGCATTTTTCTCGTCACCGAAAAACCAGTGATTCGGGGTATCCCAGGCTCCTGGATCCACATAGGCATGGCCCGTTTCACCTGGAGCCACGGCCGGTTCCTTCATTTCGACAGTTGCATGGCTTATGGCTAGCATGGATCAGGAAGATAGATGACTATAGAATACTATAGATAGCTCAGATGGGATGGGATAGGAAAGGTAGATTATAGATACTGTAGATAGGGAAAATTTGGATAGTTAGTTCGTTAGGTAAAAAAAAGTGTTGATTTCATCATTATATGCATGTAAAGTCAACCCCAAATGAATGACTTAAATGGTACCCCCCCAATTAAACAGCCGTTTGGAGTTTATCAATCCAGGGTTGACATTACCCCATTTTATCTTCATTCACTGGACACTAGTGAATACATAAGTTATATATATATGTATATATATAACACATATTAGAATGTATTAAATAGAGGTTTCCTAAAATGGTGGTACCCCTAATCATCCATTTCAAAATGATGTTCTCTTATAAACCATCCATTTTGGGGTACCCCCATTTATGGAAACCTCTAGATAATTCTATGGATTTTCTATCATGTTCCAACAACATTGTTCATCCTGAGTCATGCTGCGGATGGTTGCGAAATCCTAGTGCTGCTGAGCTCGGCGCTGCTTCTTCGCAGGCGGGTTTCTCCACGTCCACGCAGTAGAGCGTCTGATAGAGGAAGAACTGCGCCCAGCCAGAGTTTTCCAACCTCGCGTAGCATGGAATGTTAGAAAAGGATAGAAAAGGTCTGTTGGGAATAATGATGGATGAATATAAACAAACATGTATGTAATGTACTGTAATGTAATGCAATGCAATGCAACGCAATGTAATGTAATGTATGTATGCATGCATCTATGTATCTATCTATCTATCTGTCTATCTATCTATGTATGTAGGTAGGTAGGTATGCATGCATGCATGTCTGTCTGGCTGTCCGGCTATCTGTCTGTATGTATGCATGTCTGTCTGGCTGTCTGTCCGTCTGTATGTATGTATCTATCTATCTATCTATCTGTCTATCTATGTATCTATGTATCTATGTATCGATGTATCGATGTATCTATGTATCGATGTATCTATGTATCAATGTATCTATGTATATATGATCTATGTATCTATGTATCTATGTATCTATCTATGTATGTGTGATTGTATGTATGTATGTATGTATGTATGTATGTTATGTTATGTTATGTTATGTTATTTATGTTATGTTATGTTATGTATGTATGTATGTATGTATGTATGTATGTATGTATGTGTGTGTGTGTCTGTATGTATGTATGTATGTATGTATGTATGTATGTATGTATGTATGTATGTATGTACGCATACTGTGCATATTTTTTATTTATTGATTTATTGATTTAGCTAGATGGTTTCCCGAATTCCCAAACAAACTTGGAACTGGGTGAGTGCATGACCGACCTTCGCGATGGAACAATATACCACCAATAAACATTGCCCAGTGCCTCAAAAAGGTGACTCGGCGTCTCTTTTTGGTAAACTATGGAACTTGGTGCTTGCTCTTTTCGGCACCACTTTTTAATCTAATGTATATAATTTTATTCAGTCCAAACCAATCCAATCTAATCATTCTATATATGCATGTGGCTATGCACGCACACAGTATGTATGTATATGTATATATATGTGTATAGAAATATACAGTACGTTTAGTCGGATCATTTCCCTCCCATTTGCACATGTCCACATATATAAAAATACCGTCGGGTCAACGGTCAAGATGCGGCGAGCAGCCACCATATGTAGATCGTTTCCCCACGGTTCCACCATAGGTTTTCCACATCTTTCTGTACCCCAGGGTAACCCATCCACCAAGATTGGTCTAAACCTCCTCGCATCCAAGAGGCTCCGTCTTTGTCCTAGGAATGGACAAGAGATGGGTCGGTGAAAAGTTGGGGATTATCCTCCACAGAATTACCATTTCTAGAGGAAAATGATGTTCTAATCCTTCAAATTTGGAGGTTTTCTCAAAAAATCCGACAAACCCTGACTGCAATGCCACATCAACATGCCAGCTCGAGCGACAAAGAATCTGCAGTCCTTCCGAGCAAAGATTGGCTATAAATCTCCAAACAAATGAAATGTTGCGGAAAACGTTGGGGTTCAGTTCAGCACTGTTGGGTTGCCCTCACTCAAGGGGGGGTACGCCCCTTGTCGTGGATAACCCCCTTCATGCAATGTTTGCGGAGCCTGGGGGGTACCCCTCAACTAGTCACTAACCAGTTCGAACGAGATCTTTGGGACCAAAGAAACCTGATCCGGCAATCCCTCATACAAAACCAGTAAAAACAAATTCAATGCATTCACATCAATTCATTCTTGTTTTTTCCGTTGTCATGTTCGAACCCAACATGGACCCTCAGCAAAACGATGATATCCAAAAACAACAAAAGCACCTTCTAAACATCATACTTTGGGGGTTCTATGTCAAATTGATAGGCTAATGATAGCTTGTAGATCCCGGTGAAACATCCTGGTCCGCGCACGTCAAGATGCGGTAAGAGCTCACAGGCACGTGCCACCAGCAAGGGCAGGACGTGTCCCTCGGGCCTAGGTCGTTTCCAGATCGCTCGCCATGAAGACTTGGGTTTCCATAAATGGATATAAATGGTATCCCATTCATAGCTGGATGGTAAAAAAATCATGATATTTCATGGATATCCATGAATGTAAATGGATGAGAACTGGGGGTACCCCCACTTTAGGAAACCTCCATATATATATATATATATATTTGTTTATTTATTGATATGGGTTCAAGCCGGCAAAGATCATCATGATTCATCATGTCATTTCACTGGATATTTGTTGCAAAACAGCAAACAACCTACCGTACCAGGATTGACCCCGCCAACGACCTCCCACAACATGATCTCGCTAGTCACTTGTCCCTCTGGTTGTTCAAAAATCCTACTTACTACAAATATGTCCCTCGTTGTTATAGAAATATGTACAACTACAAATATATGTATAAATATATAAATATATACATACAAACCAGTGTGGTTATGCAATTACATCAGCATCTATAATGAATCTGTCAAGAGTAAGAAATTTCAAATTCAATTCATTTTTTTCTTTGGGTGACTATTCTCTCCAGTAGTTAAACGTGGCAATGGAACCCCCCCTGTCATCTCCCATGTATAGAGGAGGTTCTCATTTAAATGCCCATTTAGTTTGATGATTTTCCCAGGCTAGAAACCTCCAGTTAGTTGTTTCCAGCCAGCCACCTTTGACAACACAAAGGACCGGACGTCTTTTTTGTTTTATCCTATACAACCCCCTGCCATATTATCCTATATATTTATATATATATAATGTTATATAAAATCCTAAGAGAAAAAATGAGAAAAACATCAAACTGGGTAATTCCACCACTAAAATCAATATATAAACCACTAGATTAACCATCATATCAAACACGACATTCACCAATTGTATAAACCATTTCGAATCAACATGAATCAAATACCATATTCATGATGTGTATAATCCAACTATATTATTCTACATGATCCTACTGTGGTAAACCCAATTCGTTTAAAACAAAAAAAACAATCCCAGGTCATCACCTTGTGGGTGTTTTTTTCAACCATCCCCCACTCATGGTAGGTTTATGGCAGCCAGGGTTTCCCAGATTATATTCCTGCTAAGGTATTCTCCCACATGATACTGCAAGAACAACATCTATGCGTAATTCCATTAGTAACTGTTACAGTACTAACCATTGCCAAACACACCACCCATTCCTATATTAATTCCAGTAATAACTATTTCTAACCATTATATTAACCATTAAATCAACCATAAACCATGAACCATTACGGCATTGGGTTTCCCACATTATAAATATATACAGTATGGGTAATTCAATCAATAACTATTGTAATAACCATTATATCAACCATTATATCCACCGTTATATTGGCCATTATTAATCACTATATTAAGCATTAGATTACAGTAAGCGTTAAATCAACCATAATCACTATGTCTATTCCAAACTAATACATTAAAATATAAGTTAACACACATTAACATGTATATATATACACATCATATTAACCTCTGGTAATTTAACATAGCTATTGAAAATGGCCAGTCATAGTTGATTTACCCATCAAAAATTGTGATTTTGCATAGCAAAATGTTTGTTTACCAGAGGGTGCCATTAACATAGAGAGATATATATATATATATACATATCAACCACGTCGAATAGATTAAAATATAAGTCAACACATAACACATATATGTCATATTAACATATATTAACAATGAACATATATAACACATATAGTATTACTAAGCATGATATCGACCATGTGTCTCAGCACCCCAGGGATCCCAGGGATCCCAGGGACCCTTCCACGTCGTAGTCCTCCGCCATGACCATCCCAAAGGCCGCCCGCGCCCAGTCCTGAACCGAGTCCTCTTCGAAGGGACGAAGGGCCAACTCCTGAAGCAGTTGGGATCATGGTATCATGGTGAAAAATGGGTATCTATGGAATACTTTTTTGAGATATCTATGGTTTTTAAATGGCGATACCAAGCTTGGATGGGCCAGCGAAATCCGATAAATCACCAAGCTTGGATGGTTGAAACATGTTGAAACCCTAACGAAATCATGGGATGTTTACCACCTATCAGCTGGTGATTCGGATTTCGCAACCATCCACAGTATCATGGTGATATCATGGTGTATCTTGGTTGGTGGGGGCAGGCACTTCCTCTCCCACAGGTGAAACAACATATGGAATTCTTGTATGTGGGTTTATGTGGTTCTTTTAAAGGATGTTTCTGAGAACGATGATGAATTATTATGGATTTCTGTCGTCTTGAAGATAGTTTGACATAACTGCGGAAAAGTGGAAAGGCACCATTTTTTGAATCAATCATCGAACTAGATGGGCCATGTTCCATAGCTATGTTCAATTACCGGAGGATATATGGGACCTATAAATATACGTATATATATAATTTATAAACACATATAGATATGCGTTTTTTTACTAGTTGTGATATCCGTGCACACATGTAGGGTTTTAACGGACTATATACAGTAGATTACAGTAGCACGTGCAAGCGGATGATCCCTCAAATGAATAGAAACATGCTTTGCTAAACAATGCTAAACACCCCAAGGGAACTTTCCCCATTTATCGATGAATTTCTCGTTTAAATTTTAAATGCCACTTCAAAAGGATTTTCCCCATAAATGTCCCATGAGTTTCCCATTTTTGCAGGGAATTTCCCAGGTTCCAGTCGGGCACCGGCCTGCGCCAGCTTCGCCGTGAGCCCCGCGAAGTCCCCGCTGCGATGCCCCGCGGCGTCGTCGAAGATCAGCGGTGAAGTGCCGCCGATGCCCAGGGAAGCGATGGAATGAAGTAACAAACCTGGCAGTGAGGGGTTAATTGATCTGTTAATGACAACAATAGTCATAAAGGATGGTTGATTAGACAAGAATAGTAATGGTAACATTATCCGGTAAGTATTCTTTCACATGATAATGAGAGTAATGGGTTGACGGATCTGTTCGATTGATATGTTAGATATGGTAATTGATATGTTGATTGATACGTTGATAATAATTAATGATTAATAATAACTAAAGTAACGATAATTATCAATAATGACAACAATAATCATAAAGGATGGTGAAACGGGGTTAATTGATCTGTTACAATCAATACTAGACAAGAATAGTGATATATAGTAATGGTAACATGATCCATGAAATGTCCATTAAGATGATGATAATGCGAGGAATGGGTTGGTTGATCTGTTCTCGATGGGTATGATGTTGATGGATATTTTACAATCCATACTTATACTAATCATATCAACAACAATAGCAACAACAATCATAATGCATGGTGGTGCGGCTGATTGATCTGTTAATGTCATTTTTTTAATAGCAATGGATGTTAATTGGTTTACCGGATGTGAAAACAAACATGACCAGCATGATGCTTTTAGTGGTTGGTTCATGGTTGGTTAATGGGACGGTGCAAAGATAAATGATAATGACAATGACCATATTGATAACAATAACTAGAACAAGAATAGGGAATAATGTTCATAGGATGATGATTAATGCGTTAAATTCATCTGTTTCATGGCTAATAATAACAATAGTAATGGACACTCAATCTAACAATAACACTGCTATTCTAAGAGTCTAAAAGTGAACTGTTGGGGATGGATAACCCCAGGCATGGTTGGTTAATGTGAGATGGTGATTGAGATGTGGACAATCATAGATGCTGTATTGATATGTTCAATGGATAGTAATGACAACAAGTATGAAGATAATTAAGATAATGGATAATATTATATAACTACATAAAACTACCATATTCATAATAAGAACAATGATCAGCCATAATAGATGGGGGTTGTTTGAAAATTGGGCATGCCCTCCAAGTGGCCAATGACTCCAAACGCGACGATGGTGAATGACATCATCAAAATTGAGGGTAGTCTATTGTCAGCCAAACCCGTTTTTGTTACATGGATAGTAATAATAACATAGTAATAAAACTAATAATGCACAACTGGTTGGTGGTTTGAACCCCTCTGAAAAATATGAAAGTCAGTTGGGATTATTCTTCCCAATATATGGAAAAATAAAATTCATGTTCCAAACCACCAAGCAAACAATACATCATAACACCGGATCTCAATGGATACATGATGGAATTGGGGCTCATGATCCTGCTGAAATCATGGTAAATTACGCGTCAATCTTTTCAGGGGTGAAGCTGCCAGCTATGTAACTTAAAGGATTGATGATGCCCGGTGATGTAGCCAAATATGATAATTCCCAAGCATGTAGATTGATTGATGGTTACCAAAAAATAACAATATTAACGTCGTCCCGCAGGTTCAAACATTACCTTTCTATAACATTCTATAACTTGGATTTGCTTAAGGGGTTCCCAAAAACTAAACAATGTTAACGATAGATTCCCCAAATGGTGGATTCCCCAAATGGTGGATTTTCCATTGGGAAAATAAAAATTCACCTAAACAAACCTATGATAACCATCAATTTACAGTAGATACTGAGGCCCCTCCGAGGTCACTACGTCACAGCTGAGCAGCTTAAGGCTTCTACCCGCCAAGTCCTTCGAGAAAATTGCGCTGGGTGATACAAATTCAAAGGTTTACCCTCTGGTAATTTAAGCTAACCATGGAAATCCCATGGAAAATGAGGGATATAAGGCCAGTAATTGTGGATGATCCCACTAAACACATGGCCATCTCTCAGTAGTTGCTAACGTTAAATTACCAAAGGTTGCTATTCAAATCTTCAGGACACCCAGCCTGGCTAACCGTCCCCAAACCGTCCCGAAGGAAAAAGGGATTTCGGGCAAACTCCGTCTCCAGAGACCACATATTTTTAGGTGATAGATTCCCTTCCGGTGCCTTAATCTAGCTGGAAAAACACCCATGAAGAGGTCAAATTGAGCCCAGGACGCCCAGGGGCCCACTAAAACTGGGTCGGCTGGGTCTGACATCCCACATTTAGGCCCAAAGAAAAAGCGAGAAGATTTACCCAGAGCTGTAAAGGCTCCAGGTCGGCGATCCTGATGGATGCGAGACACCAAGTAACTAATCTGGTGGTGGTTGACTACCCCTCTGAAAAATATGAAAATCAAATGGGATGATTATGCCCAATGTATGGAAAAGTAAAAAAGTTCCAAACATTTCCAAACCACCAGCCAGTAATAGAGTAGCTACTGACTCAATGACCTGGAATGTATAGCGAGACATCATTCTGATCTCTCTCATCTTCGGCAGAGTCCTCGCTGACCATATCCCAACCATTCTAACCCATTCTGACAAAGGCTCGCCAAATGACGTCTTGTCACTTCCAGCAGTTGAGGCAGTAGTGGCGCGCAGCGGTAGTCCAAGCAATTCATGGAGTACCTCAGCATCGAACATGAGGGAACAGGCATCAGAAATGCTTATAACATGACTTAGCATGGTTAGAAATGTCTTATAGTATATCCCTAAGGCAACTTCCGCCCCGCCTCGTGCGGGTACTACTGGTAAGCATGATTTGAAACCATTTGAAACCACTATGCCACTATGTTACTGCCATTGCATTTATCTAAATAATTTTAAATCAATTGAAAGGCCGCTTCTCTCCCTGTGATTTTTCTTTCGGTTCCTCCACAAAGGGATCCCTCCATTGATTTCAGCTGAATCCCTTCCCCCCTCATGTGCAGTCCCAAGAAAAAAGGCCGTTTTCAATAGTCGTTGAATATCAGGCGGTTGTTCAATTTCAGGGCACGTGTTCCCCTAATAGCCTAATCAATCACACATGGGGAGGGGTCAAAACCTACTGGGATAATATTTGGATACATTTGGGGGAACACCCATCCATTAACCGGCTATTTTATGGTATCGAGAGTACCAGGCTTTTGGCCCATAACCACATCAACTTCACCGTTGCTTCCCTTCCACAACGGGTTGCAGCAGCAGTGGCACCACAGCATCAGGTAGATCCTCTCGCACCTTCGGCTGTCGTGGTTGCTGAAGCCCTTTTTATCCTTTTTCTATCTTTTTCTTTCCCCATCAAACCTATATATCCCCATATATAAAGGATACTAAAGGATAATGACCTCGCAACTACATCATCCACTAACTTATCAAGATAGTTATCCACACCATTTATGTATTATGGATTGAGTTCATCAACTCCTCAGCCTCAACAAGGTAAACCTGAAAGCTTTCAGGGCGGCAACGAAATCCACATGTTACTCAATTTCCCATAAGTTCTTAGGATTCTCCAACTTGGAAGGTCTTGGAATCATGGAAGGTCACGCTTCTCCCGCCTTCCAAAGGTCATGCGCCAGACATCGGAAGTGCTTGTGCCGCGTGAGGATCTGCCGATCCGCGGCACTGAAGAAACAGTTGGGATCGAAGAGAAAGCCCAACTGCGCAAAGGCTCGGATGAAGACCTTCGTCATTCCGAACAGAGGAGATTCTCCCTTTCAAGGTTTGGGTTTGATAAGGTCAGCAAAGCCAGTGGCTTGATAAGGTCCAAGAGACATTGTTGGATGGGTTTAGCCACCCCAAATAAAAACATTCCGTGAAATACTGGTTGCTTAGGAACGGGGGTCCCAGCTCATGGATGATATATATATATATATATATAATGTGATGATAATCCGTGATTCATATTTGATAGTGCTCTCCGGTCATTCAACACATCTATACAGAAAATGGATAAACCTTGCCTATCTATAGATGATTTACCTATGAATTTCCATAGCTACGTTAAGCAGCTAAGCTTCCAGAGGGCATATAGCCACCGAAAGAAATATCAACAGGAGTTGAATGCTGCTGAGATGATCTGAGATGGACATTCCAACATGGAAGTGCATGGAACTGCCCCCTTGTTGTTGGTTCCTGGAAAACCTCAGAGTTTGAACTGGTTCTGGAGGAAATCATGAAACCACTCCGGACCCAGATTTGCCGAGTTGGTTCTGAATTCCCCCATATGCTATAGCTACTGTAATTAGCACGACTCAGAAATGCACACACCCACACGAAACAGGGCCAATACTAAACCAGGCTTCGTTTCGGGTGCATGAAAAAAAATTTCGGGAAGGTCTACTTGAATGCGCCCTCCAGATGGACCTTGGGCGAAGGGATTGTGTACTGGAAAATCCTGATGCAACGCTGGAAACGCAACCTTGTCACTGTGGCATCCATGCCGCCGCTCATCACATGCCGCCGGTAAATCTCCAGCACCTGAGCGGGGCATCCGTTTAGAGCTTTGCAGCTAAACATCACAAGGTTCTCCCACAATATGGAGACAAAAGGCCCGAGAAAAATGGCAAAATCATGTGGATCTGGCCATCACTGGAAGACATTACAATAATCTGGATCTATTATAGAAGAATATGGAGTTAAGAATATGGAGTTAGAATATGTCTATCACCACTGGAAGATCATCCTAAGTTTTGGGATCAACTTCACAGCTTTGAAAACTTCCCGGAAATTCTTTCGGATCATGTAACGTGATGTAACATGATTCGTAACATAACAGTGTAAACTCAGAAATTTAGTAGGCACATGATCCACAATTATCAGAAGCTATTTCCATTGCCAGTTAGATCAGCGGAGTGCAATTGAGAGCAACCTGCAGTGGATACAAACATCTAACATCGTTGTCGGCTCTTTCCGTCTCCATCTTTATTTTTCCGATGCTCCAAACATATCATTATTAATTAACATCATTGAAATGATGTTTCTGATTACCCCATCCAAATACCATTAATAACATTGATGGACTTCCATTTCCATTTCAACACCATAAACCCAATTCAGGTCATGCCAATATACCCATTTAGCATTCCAGTAATAAAACACAACTTCAGCAGCACACATTTCACTCTCTCTCTCTCTCTCTTTCTCTCTCTCTCCCTCTCCCTCTCTCCATCACCATCCCGAAGGTTCAGCTAAGGCTGAGGGCGAGCTGTACATTTCACTGATAATGATTCTGTATGAAAATCCATAAATCCACTAAAAAAACATTAGAAACCACTCAAGAATGGATAAATGCCAGTAAAAATTAACATCAAATTAACATCCAAAAAGAAATATATATATATATATATATCCATAATTAGTTGATTTACCTATATTTTACCTCTTCAAAATGGTGATGTTCAACAGTTTTGTTAGTTCACCAGAGGGTATTCATCCAAACATCTCCCACCCTTCGCCTTGGCCGGGTTGGTCGCCACCTCGGCCGACGCCAGGTCCGCCAGGTCCGTGGGTGTCAGATCCTCCGGAGGCACCGTCCTGGCTGAAAGACGAAGGTGGGGCGATGTCACTGCCAAAATACCAGAAAAACAAGGGGATTTACGGGATTTACCCTCTGGTAAACTAACATTTGATGGGATTTTATAGTGATTTAATGGGTAATAATTGTTCATCATTGATAACAAGGGATAATAACATATGATTTACTAAAGGATTCCCCCTAAGATGATCTAAGACTCTAAGATTCACATTTACAATACATATTTGATCATATTTGTACATGATTCATCAGATTACAGTGAGGTAGTGAGGTCACAACAGAACTTACCTACCATCCTAGCTCCACATTACCATCCGAGCACAGTAAACATGTTGGGTTCTCTGGCCCTGAACCTCCGGGCCCTCCTGAAGACATCCGTTTGCAGCAGCTCCTTTGGTTGCCTCACCGGTCCCTTCCCATGGGTCCGGTTGCACATCCCGGAGCCCTTCAGAACAATGGGAACAGCACGTATCAATGCTCAATATTTGTCTTACAGTGACATAATGATTCAATCATATCCAATCAACATACATGTGGCTCAAACATGCCCATAAATAACAATAATATACAATAATAAACACTAATAATCACAGTAATAACTAACTCTTTGTTCTTCAAAATGTAGAATTGCAACACAAGGAAGTCTGCCCACTCCTCAGGTCCGAAGAACTGATAGACTCTCGGGAACTGGGGATGATTCAAGTTATATGAACGTGAGCCGAGGTTCGAATCTTTGATCCCAGGATGTACATGGGCACACCACACCCTGAGATATAACCCGGGTTCATCCTTAAGTTTAGTGCATCCCAAGTTCATCCGGATGCCATCGGCAAAAACCCTGCCTTGCACGCAATGCCTCCATGGACACCATGGTGGGTGTGTAGGTTATGGCTCTCACATGGCTCCAGCGCAGCCGTGGGCCCCGGCCGCCCCGGCATGGGCCGCGAAAACGGCAGCCGAGGCGGCTTAGGGACATGGCGGAGAGCCGAAGCTGCGAAGTCAGGGATTTGACCAAAAAAAAAGGGCGATTTCACCATGAAGAAATGGAAGATTGACCATCCAAAATGGTTGGCAAAACATTGCAAGACCATGAAAAATATGGAAACTTTAAAAATTCTCAAAAACGCTGGTTTCACGAGGGAAATTCGGGATTTAACGACGGAAACTGGGACTTCCCCTCCAGGTGGAAATCCATCGTTTTCCTATCTCGAAATGATCTACAAATGGTGGATATTTGTATGCCCAACAAGGGCGTATTCCCCACACTAACAGTAATTTAAAGTAGTTGGCAAAGTGGTAATTCAAAAAAAACATTATTGTAGCGACTAATGCCGTTGATGCTTTCTCACCTCTGATGAACAAACCCCCTGACCAACATATATATATATATATATGTATGTATATATATATACATACATGCATGTATATATATATATATGCATATATATATGCATATATATATATATATATACACGTGTATATATATATATGCATATATACATGTATGTATATGTATATACACATGCATATATACATGTACATATGTATATATTCATACTTGAGAGGGGGAACACGAAAGGTAGGTAAGCAAGAAAGGAACCGAAGAAAAAATGAAGGGGAGAGGGGAGGGAAAAATACATAAAGTGGAGTCTGGTAAAAGCGACGCGGCCATTTTC
>Ga0126342_10011910_pt1 | contig 15527 bp, 16 predicted proteins | sample Cyp1metagenome_FD_92528 | JGI IMG/M metagenome (GOLD analysis project Ga0126342, IMG submission 92528) | Coral microbial communities from Lord Howe Island, Old Settlement Bay, Australia - Cyphastrea 1 metagenome | ecosystem: Host-associated > Invertebrates > Cnidaria > Coral ...
GGCAGGGCACACTGGGCGTGGATGGTCGTGGTTGAAGTCCGGCAGGGAGCAGGAGGAGAGGAGACGAGGAGAGGAGACGAGGAGAGGAGAGGAGAAGAGAGGAGAGGAGGAGGAGGAGGAGGAGAAGGAGGACGAGAAGAGGGGGACGAGGAGGACGAGGAGGACGAGTAGGAAGCAACTGACATAAAATCTAACAACCCTCACCTGGCAGGTGGGGAAAAAAGGAACAACCGCCCAGCAGCGTATGCTGGAGCTTCCCACATCTGCCCCTCTCTTGTATTGATATGCCTTGATGATTTTGGAGCGAACCGTCTCGTTCACTTCCAAGTAACCTTGCGGGGCGAAGGCAGCAACCTGACACGACAAATACCCTCTGGTAAACAAACATAGCTATTGAAAATTGTTATTTATAGTTGATTTACCCATTGAAAATTGAGATGTTCCATAGTTTTTTGTATGTTGAGGGTATTGGATTGGAGTTTTGATCATCTTTCGTGAGTTGTAGAGGCTGCCATCATTCGGACTTTGAATGCCCCCAATCGTCTCTATGAAACATGCCGACTTCAGAAGAATTACTTGGGTCAATCCGCCAAGAAATTGTCTCAGCCCACTCTCACCCTTCATATCTTCATCTTCACCCATTTCTTCATTAATGTTGGAAAAGCAAGAATAAAACCACCTATATGTTGGTCCAGGATGGTTTATACCACCCATAAAAATGCCTTTGTCCTTGGGCATGGTGGATCCTGCCAATTCTTCACGTTTAAATATTATCAACTATTCACCTTCCCGCGGGACCTAGCCCCTCACCGGAACACCTTCCCGCACATCCTTGGAGGCCGATTCGGCATGTTCACCGCGCCAGGTGAGCAGCAAGCTTCGATCTTCGGGTTTGCGATTGAAGGACTTCAAGCGATGCGATTCCGTGGCGGCAACCGCCTGGAAAAGTATGACCAATCTTGGATGCAAATGGATACAGCGGATACAGTAAAGTAGTAATTAACTCAACTCAAATGCGGGATACAAATATATATATATACTTTAGTGTGTATATGTCCTCCAACCTCCGCAAATGGAAGACAAAAAAATATGTTCCTTTCCATTAACCTACCAAAATTGCCCACATAAGATCCCAAAAAAAAGAAATGCAACCATGGGTGAAGATCACAGCAATGAACCGTCTGCCCCCAAAATGCTGATTCAGGCCAGCTTTTAACCCAAAAACATTGCCACATTGATTCTTACAATTATCAAATGTCTGGGACGCTGGGACCTCGCACGCACACACAGACATCAAAGTGTAGAGACCGTATACCTGAAAGATCCTGAAAGCAATTAATTAAACATAATCACCTACCATTGGCTCGACTTGAAAAGCTAGCATCTGTAGGCACCACTACCATTCCCCCAAGTGATCTCTTGCGAAAAAACAATGGGTTTCAGTGTCTCAAAATCATTCAAAATTGGGACTGTTGCCAACCCTTCCGATCAAGAAGCAGAAGGGATCACGATGTCATACCCTAGGCGGAAGCAGTCTTGACCTCACAGGCAGCGAATCCTTGGACATGATGTTCTAAGCAAACCATAGCACATATCCAGATCTGAATAGTTAAATGCCTGCCCCAATTTCTGGCCCAAATCTGACCTATCAACATATTTCCAAGGCGTTGACCACTATACATATAACGACCATTTCAATCCATTTCAGGTGCAGCTGATGTTTGACTTCCACCAGTACTATCACTAACCCCCAAAAATGTGGCGAAAAATCTCCCAACATCCACCAGTCCGAGTTGCAATGCCAGGTGCCTGTGGGCGCCGTAGATGTCGTAGCGCCGAAGTCTTTGGTGTGCAGCAGGGGTTTCGCCTCAACAGCTGCAGCCACATAGCCTCGTTGAGACAGGCGCTGCAGCCATTTCTGCGGCAGCTTCCACTTTTCACAGCTGAAAACCAGCAGCAAAGGCCTCGAAGGCCGCATCTCCAGTGGAAGGGCTTGGTGAAAAAGTGAGGGTCAACTGCAATGAAATTCACAAAACATTGCATTTTCTCCGGAAACCGCTTGGGCGACCTGATGATTTTTTTGGTATATTTTTTTGGATTCATTAGACTATTTGTAGACCGTGATGGCAAGGTATGAGAGAGATCTATTGACACAGCTTGTCATGCCCATCAGGGGCAAGAAACGCCCATCGGTGGCCGTCTCCATTATGTCACAGCCAAACATATCAAAACATATCAGATCTTTTTACGTTCTACACAAGGAATACCAAACTATGAGCCCGCGCAGAACTAATTAGTATCATCACCATCATGAACTGAACCGTTAAAACATGATCTTCAGTATCCTTTCCACCTGCCCATTTTAGAAGAGTTGTGACCGATTTCGGTGCCAGTGTCAAAAATTGTGTCAAGGATCGGCCCAGACTGGGATAAGAGTCTTGACATGAAGCCCTCCAGTGCCACCCGGGCTTTCTGATTTCTCTCAACAGCGGCGATTAGGTTGTAACAGGACATGTAGATGGGCGCGTAAATGAAATCAGCCTGTGATCCAAGGGCAAGGAGATGCAAGGATTGATGAACTTGGCCTGGCATCAAAAATATGGGAGAATTGACACACACACACATCGGTTGCAGTAGTCTGAAAAAAGGCTATCCCCAAATCTTGTTGTTTATCACAACTATCCCTGCAAAAATGCAATTTTTGGTGGTGCCTAAAATATTCAGACAAACTCATAGCTCTTCTGAGTCTCTCGCAGAAAGCCGGGCCTCCTGTGGGTCGTCTACTCGACATTCAGCGCGGCGGAGAAATTCGTGGAGCCAAACCTGTTAAGGGTTTGGAACTTGGTTGAATCATGGTTGATCTTCCTGCATCTGAGCCTCAAATATCCTCAAATTCTATGAATTATACATGATAGTGATAGTGATAATATGTGATTGTAGAAGGAGTTACATATACATAAGTTCGCATAAGGATAGGGATTATATAATGTATGATAGTAACTATATACTATTGGTGATGTGGTAAACCCAAGAATGATAAGCCCATCATTTGGTCAAGTGGGGTGATTTTCGGGATTGTTGATGGCATGGGGTTTATCACATATAAATAGACACAGAATCTCAGACTGCGACGACTTGGACCTTGGCAGATAGGGGTTGGAAGACTAGTTCCCACTAGAAATTGATTGTTTTCAGGGTCAACAAGTGAATTTACCAGAGGGTAACCATCGTTTATGGGTGGGGTCATCATGAGATCACAACACAAAAAACCAAGGTTTACCCAGGGACCCATGGGATGCCATTGATACCATGCTAGGTTCACTGATCTCAGGGCCTGGCCGGAGGATCCCAAGGGCATATGTGGAAAGCATAGGCAAACAAGTTGAAAATAAACAGTCGGCTCTCCATCTCTCTCTCTCTCTCTCTATGTATGTGCATATATATATATATATCATTATATATAATTACATATATGTATATATTACCTACCTACTTTTATCTATCTTCATGTGTAAAGACTAAGACTAACATATACATACACTATACATATACTATACGCCTGTGGCATGAATTGCATGGATACTTCATATAACAAGGATGTCCAGTGACATCAAATCTGAGGCACATCAGCTATATCCCCATGACATATTCCCATTTAGATGGTAAAGTCCCCAGGAAATATTAGTGAAAACACCAAGCTGTGACAGTGCTGACATGGCCATTAACATCATTAACTTAAGAGTTTTGCCGCAACATCTTTGGTGCAAGTTTGATCCCTCCATGATCCCACCAGATTCACAAACACATGAGGATCCAAGGCCGATATCCCGGTATCCCCCGATGGCGCAATCGCTGTTCCCCATACAGTGCCTCGGTGAAGCACAGGCCGCGCTCGGCACAAAGGAGGGGATTGGCCCAGAGAGCTTTGAACTCCTCAGGCTCATCGACATAAATTCGCGGAGCTGCTGGGCCACAAGGCAGTGAACCTTCAGTTTTCAGATGGGTTGGAAGTGGGGACCTAAGCTATGGGCAAATCTGATGTAATATGCAATTCTCAGAAGTCTTGGACTTCCGAAAAAACTTTGTGTGATTGAAGGTGGTTGCCATCCATATTCAAATGCTTTGTAGCCAATGAAGTGCCATGTGGCTCACTTAGACCCCATGGCGCACGCAAAGTGGTGGGTTGTCCCACTTTGAGAGCCCTCTGATGCCCCAAAGTGATTCGACTTTCTCAAACTGAAGCTAGCTTCAGCTAGATGCCCAAAAAAGTCAAGCCACGAAATGGGTTTTTGCCCCACTTCATGCAGCCACCCCAGATACCAGCCCAGCCTCCGACAGGATCGGAGAGAAACCATTCGATTTGACTCCACGACGCTCGGTTCGTCTGGTATATCCTCCGTGTATGCCGGAAGCTCAACCAACCACATTCACCCGGATCATTTTTTACCCCAAGCAGATGAAGACTTAAATGGTTTCTACAAGAAAAACATGTGTAGGGCCGGGACTTTCCACGACCATGGCGAAACCACCATGGCTATTTCTGCTTGTTTGGGGTTATTGGAGGTTAACCGGTCCTGATGGGGTTGGCAAAGTGGTCAAGTTACCATGGCTTGATCCAAGCATAATAGCCATATGAATCCCTATGAACATGAATTTATGCCCTTTAAGGGCCACCAAAATAATGTCCAGTAGTAGGCCACTTGCGGGGCAGCGACCGAAACACTTAGCAAAATCCAGCCAACTACTTGGTTGGGAATTTGCACATCAGCAGTCGCAGTAGTATCTATATATCAAATATTTATCAATATTCGTCACGTCCTTTTCAATATATGGAATATTACGAACCATATAATTAAGTTGAGTATATATGTATAAAGATATTTATATATATATATATACAGTATAATTATATATGCATACAACCCAGTAGGTATAGGTATAGGCATGCCAATGGCATGCCATAGCACTCACCCAAATCAACTACCGTCACATCTCATATCCCACCGCCAAGGAGCCATCGACAGTCTCCCAACGGATCAAGTTGGTTGGCGATCTGAGTTGCAGTCTGAAATCCTCGCAGGGCGAAGCGGAGCCAGGCGCCATTTTGGGAAGTTCAAAGATCTCGTGCCGCCTTAAACTCACAAACAAAAATCAACCAGTGGGTTTGAGGTATAGCAGGCCAAAAAATATAGACATGATAAAATCCTACTAAAGTAGTGCGAAAACTACGGTTCAGTTCTATCTTTGATGTTCCTTTTTGGGGTCATTATAACAATGCACAATGATTCGGGAAGTCACTTGAAAACCAGTGTTGTTGCCTAGCAAGTTAAGGTGTCCAACATTGGAAAAGGGCGTCCCAACCCCGAGGTCGGCTTATGTGTGCAGTGTGTTCATGCCTCTGGTGACATGGTCATCATGTCAACACGCTCAAGGCCATGCCATCCTGACATGGGACGTTTACTGCAATGTGCAATCAGGCTTAACATCAAGTATACATGCATGACCCCTGAAGTAAATGGAACCGCTTGCAGAACACATACGACGCATACGACGCAGTGCAATTTCTTGCAATTTCCCTCAATGTGGTTTCTATTCAAAAGTAGGGTGCCAATTCCAGTCTCAAACCATGCAAACACTTGTTTTTTTCAGGCTCCAAGATTTGGAGCCACGGCGATCTGAAATCGAAGCCACCGGTTGAGATGCCGTTTTTGTTGCTGCTTCAAATGAACTCCCGAATATTGCCGATGTTTACAATAATTTAACACAAAGGTTCTAATATGTTGTTCATTCAGTCTGCTTAAATTCAGACCGTTCACCGCCACCAAATCGAACATTTGGGACCCAGGAGCATGGAAAAGCCGGTCGTTTACCCAGATTTCAGCGCCCCGAAAGAAAACATGTCTGTTTCATATACAAATCGTTCAGAATTCAAAACATAATATCTATAGAATCTTTCGGATCCAGAGGATCTATGACTCTATGATATTTAATGATATACTTCTGATTGATATTTTTCAGTTTCACCATCCGAACCCCATCCCAGCCCCGGCCCCCCGGCCCCGTTGTGCCACCATGTTGTGGTCCTTCCAGGGCCGCCGCTTCCCCGAGTCCTTCCTGGAGCCTCGGCAGCACTGCCATCAGCAGCGCCGCCGCGCCGGAGGGACAGCTCCGCGCCAGGCGCAGCACGTGCTCCGCGACGCGGCCAGCGCCAGCGAAAGTGCAACAGGCGGACCATAAGGCCCAGGGGTCGCCGTCCTGAGCCAAGCGTAACAGATTGAATGGGATAAGATAAGATAGATGTATTATAGTTTGTGTAGTGATGTGGTAAGATAATGAATGATCTGAAAATATGGAATAGCCAGCGCACCACACAAATAGATACAAATAGGCTGCACCGAAGCAAGTGTTCTATCTTCTTGGGAACGCGCATGTTTCACAAAGACAAACATCATATGGGGGTTTGTAAAATTCCCAAGCCCTTTCAAAAGGTTTTTCCAGACGTTATCGTTTTTTTCCTCGTCTCGTTTTTCCAAGCGCTGGCATCACACCTTGATCAAAGAATTCACATGAGCGAGAACAGGGAAAAGGAAAAGGAATAGTAAATGAAGGGAACGGAAAGAATAGGAAAGGGAGAGGAAAAGGAAAAGAAAAAGGAAAGGGAGAGGAAAGGGAGAGTAAAAGGAAAAATAAGCAGTGTATCAGTCTCACACGGACCATTTTTGATGCCAAAAGTTATCGTTTTCGTTATCGATTTGTTATCGTTCGTGAACCCTGTGTGTGTGTGTTCCTTTTTCTTCTGGCAATCATCGAAAAAGGAGTGTAGCGACCACCTACCAGGCACCTTCCTTGTGCAGAATCTGCGCCATTACGACCACAAGCAATGGAAGGAAGAGACCAAAAGCACTAAATAGCCGCAGAATTATGGAAAAATCAAGAACTTTGGATTTCAAGAGTCTGGACACAGATCATTAACATAACCAACGTTATCGTTTTTGTGTTCCTCTTATCGTTTTTCGAGTGCAAGCTAAAAATGGCTCATGGGGGATCATGGAAGACTAAGCGAATAGGCGCGGGGTTTTTACAAACTCCCATATGGGATACGTAGCAATAGCATATATCACGTAAATAACATTCCTCCATCGAAATGACATCAAAGCGGCCCTCAACCTACAAAACCAATCGAACACAACGTGTATCCCATGGAATCCCCAGCTTCTCATTTTTTCATCCCGGCACTGGGTTGGTACAAATATGACACCAAAGCAGAAAACCTGGTCCAGTTACCCAAATTCAGAAGCATGCGATTTCATGTGAAGCAAATTGCTTTGGGAGGAAGACTTGCAGAGGCGGAAATCTGAGCAAAAAGGATGCCGATATGAGTTGAAAACTCATTCGCCCATGATCACACACACACACTAGCATGTGCACAATACTTGGCTAAACCATGTAAATGGAGAACGCCCATATCCCTGAACGCCCAAGCTTCAGCCGGGAAGGGTTGAAGCCGCAGAAACCTCGAAGCACTGGACGCATCAAAAAAGGCCTTCCATTGGGCCTTTGAGATCGGCGACTCGGGGTCATCACAAGCGAAAAGCCGCTGGCTGCAGTCCTCACCACCTGCGAAATGGGGGTGAACAAAATGCCCGCTGTACGTCGCGACGCCGCTGTCATATTACTTGCGAATCGGAACTGAAACTGCAGCCGCAAGAGCAACATATGTGCAAACTGCACCTAAAACTTGGTCAATTAGTCAATTATATATCAACTGAGCAGTTGGCAAGCTGTTTTTTGTTCACAAAACTGGAGGGGTTCCACATGAGCATCCTTCAGTCCTTCTGCCACCACCTGCCTGTGGCCAGAAGTCGCATGATCGCGGGCAGGACTGATGTGTCGCCTGTGTGGCCTCTGGACATGAGCTCATCGAAATCTTTCGAAGGTTCCATGGAACTCGACAAACAGCCTGAGATGGGTGGGACAAAGTAGGCTGGGTGGAAGAGGCATGTGATGAGCTCATGTGGAGAAGTTTGGGTGGTTGCATGATGCATGCATGTTGCTGTCATCTCTCAAACCTGGCCAACCCTGGAATCGTCAAAATCAAAGATACAAGAGCATCAGTTCAAACAGGCCTGAAACATTTTTCAACATCCTTCCGGAATCCTTCATCTTTCATTTTCTATACCTTGCAAAATCTGCAAATCTATGTTTTCATCAAGCAGCAACTGCTGAAGGTATGCATTCCGTCCCAACACTGTTTGTTGCCATCCGGTCCATGCTTCTCATCGCAGCATAAACTGTAGGAGAATCCTTCTTGCCTCAGAATGGTGATGGCCTGGATGAATGGACAGGTGACAGGTGATGATCTTGTTGGAAAAACACAAGGCTGTTAGTAACACATGGTTTCCAGCCCTCTAAGTTCTCCAGCCAGTTTGGGGATGTTCGGGGGTTGCTGAAAATAATCCCGAGTAAAACGCCCTGGTTGGTTGATAAGCACTTCACTTTGGGAATGGCACCTGGCCATACCTACCCATATTCATGGCCAGTCTTAGATACCTTGTATATCCTTGCATGTTGTTTAGCTGTTTCGTAAGTATTCTGAACAAAACATTACTAACATCAAACTACCCTTCACAGCCTTCACCAAGCTTGACCAACAATGTGTTATGGACCCGGCTAGCTGCTATGATCATTTCATATCATTTCCTCATCCCGCGTTGACATATCTTCCGGTTTCCTAAGCATGGGCTGGACAATTCCCCATTTCTAGTGGGATGTTCAAGTTGATTTTCTCATTCAAAGCTCCAGTGATCAAAAATTCAACAGGCATTCCCCGGCCATGCTTGATGACACCCGACATCTCTATGGACCAAGCACCAGCAGCTGGGGTTGCCCTGCCCACGAACACCCATGAGAATCGCTAATCGCCATGGGCGGCACCATGGCAGCATCTTCGTCTTTGGAAGCGCTAGCTGAAGCCAGAGACGGGACATGCCAAAAAAAAACTGGTAAAATCTGGTGAAGAATGGATTTATAGGATGTAAGATATGATTACATGTGAATATTGGATTTAATGAATTTACCTGGAGGGCCATTCGGATCTTAAGTTTTACGTCGAGGCCTGTTCATACTACAATTTGGGACGGGGGTCACATTCGCCGCTACCCCGGGGTCACATTCGCCCCTACCCCAACTAGGGTCACATTCGCCCCTACCTCAACTACCTTTCTACTTAATAACCTTTTAGGGTTTAGTCTGGGGACAAGGGACATTTAGGGGGGACTTGGGGGACATTGGTTAGGGGGGGCGGGGTCACTTACCTTTCTATTTGATAAACCATTTAACCTTTTCGGGTTTAATCTCGGGGGGGACCGGGGTCGCTTACCTGTCTATTTGATAAACCACTCAACGTTTTGGGTTTACCCGTAGCATCATCCAGAGCATCTTGGAAGTTAGATGAAATGGATGTGAGAACGTACTACGCAGAACAGGTTGGAAGTTCCTTGAATTGCATGTTACAAAGTAGCATCCAGAGCATCGTGGAAGTTACTCGAAATGGATGTCACAACGTAGCATCCAGAGCGTCTTGGAAGTGACTGGAAATTGATGTTACAACGTCGCATCCAGAGGGTCTTTGAAGTTGGTTGAAATGGATGTTACAACGTAGCATGTGGAGCGTCTTGGAAGATGCTTGAAATGGTTGTTTCAAAGTATGCAGATCGTCTTCGAATTTACTCGACATGGATGTTACAACAAAGCATCCAGATACATCCAGAACGTCTTGGAAGTTATTGGAAATGGATGAGACAAACAAAGTAACATCCAGAGCGTCGTGGCAGTTATATACTGGAAATGGACGTCACACCGTTGCATGCAGAACGTCATTGAGGTTGCTTGAAAAGGATATTAGAGCTGACTGTCACCGCTGGAGAACAAACCCTTCTCACCTCTGAAACTATTGCGCCTGCCACGCCGAACGGGGTCAGGTCACATTCGCCCCTAACTTACAGGGTCACGTTCACCCGTACCTCCACCTTCAGTAGGGGCAAGCGCGACCCCACATGAGGTAGGGGCAAATGCGACCCCCGTGCCCTACAATTTCGTACGATAAAACAAAAATACACTTGGTTGTCTCCATTTCCAGTATTTTCGCTAAATATGAAATCTTTCCCGAGACGTGATGAACTGGGCGTGGCCAAGAATGAGGGATGCAGTACCCCAACAATGCAATTTGGGAACGAAGCTCTATGCGAAAATGATGATACACCCCTTTTCCTTTTTCTTGGCAAACCCACACGTCCCAGGTCTCACGACGACACACGGGCAGGGGGATACCAGGAAACCATTGCGTTTAAATATGTTTACATCAGATTTGGGTGTTCCTTCGTGTCTTCCTTGCATCCAATTCTGACACTACGGGTTTGTGCTGTGCCCCTGCATGCCTCCCTGGTTTTCACGTCAAAAATCGTCAGACTAAAAGCTGGCTATGAAAAATGTTTGCTTTTCACTTTCGACCCTTGCGAACTTCCCAAAATGCAATCAACATCAGCCCATGATTTTGCAAGTGATTGTGGGCCCCGGATTGATCCTGGCCCATCCTGGCCCAAACACCTCAAACCCCCCCACATCCACCCACCACCCAAATACCCATGGTGCGTCTCATTTCTGTCTGAACCAAGGGTCTTTTCAGCGGCCACGTCACGCTCAAGATTTTCCAGTTGCTCGCTGAGCCTCATGATGATGGATGAGGATCATGTCGCTGGGGCCAATATCAGTGGATTGTTAGATAAGTGGTTGAAAATCATCCCATCCTCTGCTGGCTCCAGTCTAACCCTCTTAAATCCATTGCGGAGAATCTGGAAAAAACAAATACAACCCAAATCGGTTTTCCATCAACCACATGAGATGAACGCCCACAATCATAAACAACCCCCACAAAATATATCGAAATCAATGCCCAAAATCATTGTGTTGCTGTTCCATTCTTTGCGATCCCACCCCCCATTCATATTAAACACCACCATAGTGTATGGTCCTAATGATGTGGTTTCATTCCCTACTTCCACCATGGCAAAACGGTTCTGGGGGTCGGTGTCGTGCCGTCGTGCCGAGCATCGAAGCCACATCGGCCGCTTTGCTCTGTTCCTTGTCGCTGAGGGCTGCTTTGGTGGACTTGGTGGAGGCCATCTCATCCTGCCCAACTGGCCCGCGGATCCCTGCGGCCGTAACGTTTCGAAACATAGGGCCATATCTTCTGAAGAACGGTACTTTGTGAAAGAGTTGCGGAACTCCAGTGATATGTGAAAATTCTGAATTCCATGGGGTTTGTTTCATGATGATACCACCTGATGCCACAACTGAAAGTGCACAATTCATACATGGGGTGTCAAAGTTCCAGCGCCCTGGCGACCATAGCTCGCAAATAGAGATTCCCTCCAGATGTGGCTCCATATATATATATTATATTATATATATGTATGTATATATATATATATGTATGTATATATATATAATAATAACTACATATATAAAGATATTATATATATAGCATTTAGTCATATCCATACTTGGTGACCCATCCCAGTTAGCAGTAGGGCAACTATGGGCAACTATTGGTAGTCAACTTATAGGACCGCCGTATTTGGGGTGAATAAACCCACTTATGATTCTAGGGGTGAACCATCTATTTCAGTCATCCCCATGAAAGTGGTGCAAGACGTTGACCTTGCACATCTGGATCTTCAGCTCATCGTCTTCTTGATTTTTTTCGATGACCTCAGGAGCGACTGGACGTGTTTTTTTCTACATTATGGTGGGTTTTTACTGGGAATATCAGCTGAACTTGTACATGTTTGTTTTCAAGGGGAAATCATTTGCAAAGTGGTGTCAATGGAATATCCTGCCTACGAACGGGGGTGCCTTTTTATGGGAAATTCGTCCTTTACAAATAAGATTTCATTTGGTTCGCCCAAAAGATAGAAAAAATGTTAAAGAATGCTCGGTGTGGGTTCCTGAACATCAAGTGGTGATGCGCGCAGTGCTGTCTTTTCTCTTCACCAGCTATTCGATTCTTTGGCGCGCTCTTGGAAGCAAGATGGGTGTCTGCATTGGACAAATGATAGCCATAACTGTGAAAGGGGCAGCAAGCAAAGTGGCAGCACAGCAGAACGCAAAAGCTGCACTACCAGGAGGCCACTGGAAACCCAACTATGATCAAAGCTATTCGCACAATGGAAGCACGTAACATTGGCTAAGCTGCGTCGCCAAGCTACAATTCAAGTAACCCGTGAAAGGTGCAGCAAACACAATGGGCGCGCAACGCATTGGAAAGGGCTGTGGCATCACGGTGCTCAGAAATGCATCCTGGACAGCCACAGGGATCTAAGCTGGGGAATCAATATATAGCACCCCATGCTTCAGAGCAGAAATTTAGCCAAGGGCAGTAGAGACAGTGGGCCGGGGAAAGATTTCGCCCGGAACTCACCTGACCTGGTTTTTTTAACAATCTCCTTGCATGCCAAACCCACCAGGCCTAACAAAAGTTCTCAGACGGGCAAACATCAGATGTGCTCAGGACGCAATGAGATTCAAGCCGAACGAAATACTACTACCTATACTACCTTATTCAGGAGTTGCAGGAGTTCACAAGCATCCTGGTTGTCAATGTACCACAGAACATCTCTGCCAGCCATGACATGCGGCAAGTTATGGGGAACTATGACACTTAGGATTGCTTCGCAGGGTGTAATCTGTTGATGACGCTGGTTGAAAAGGTCCAGCACATGCTTGGGCAACTCAGCCGCCATGCCAATGGAGGCATGGGCAGCGAAGCCAATGCCGGCCAACATGTCAGTATCTGTTTTTTTAGGATGCGCCGGAATAAATCCGGATGGGCAGCTGCTGGGCACCAAAAGTTCGAACCTGGCGAGGCAACACGTGTTCAGCAAGAAGCGAATGAAACAAAAGGGCGTCTTGCAATGGCACTGTCAAATCAACGCTGCAGTCGAAATATTGGCGTTGCACAAGAGGCGCTTGGCCGCCCCTACTGCATCTACCACAAGTCCCTGAAGCGGCCCAACCAAATCTGCCTCTCAATTTTGCTGCTTGTCCAGAGGTCAATATACCAGTTTCGAAAACAGAATCAATTTCTACTTGCACGGATTCCCTAAATCCAGGCTTCAAGTCAAACTCAACGAGACCTCCAATTGACACAAGGGCCAGGTTTGCTGAAAGACCTAGAAATACACGACATCCAGCAGGTGCTTGTGATTTGCCTGGATCTAACGCAGCACCAGCCATGCTGTAAATGTCGCGAAGTATCGCCTGTGCAAAACCGTGGCCTGCTACCAAACCAACTACACCAGAATCGTCAAAAAAGTAAGCAGCTGCACACCCGGTCATGCGTCTAGCTACAGCAGTCAACAACACAGGGGTACGGTGAAAATTCAGGAATGGAGAAGACAATCCGACTGGCAAACCGTTGGGAACAATAAACTGAATCTGTTCACTGGCTTCATCTCAGAAAGCCACAACAGCACAACGTCTCTGATAAGGCGCGATTGGGCACTGCCGATAAGCGTTCTTCATGTCCTCAGTTCCACGTACGAAGACACACCACTCAGGCAGTGGAAGCACATCAGGTGCATCAGGGTCAGATGCTTGCTGTCTGCCAATCGACTTACATGTTCTACGGACTGTGGCAGGCAAGGCTTTCAAGTTGTGGGTGACATTGGGCATACTGGTTTGTTTCGCCCCTTGGATCCAAGTCTAGACCGGCTGTGTGGTAAGGAAGCTTTGTTGGGCGAATCTGCCCTTGGTAATTTTCAAGACATGCACCGCCACGTGCGACCTGGTTCATATGATGCTGACTTGGCAGCTATGACCCGCCAAGAAGTGGCTGACGGGTTTGCAGAAGGAGCTTTTCTGCGCGGGAGTTAGACCAGATGTTTGGTGGTGCAGGTTGGCGCGCCCTTGAGCGCTTTGTTCATGTCCAGTGTTTTATGTAACGAATTGCATTTTCATCGGGCCAACGCAACAGCAGGGACACGCAAGCATAAACATAGGCTTCTTACTGGCAGCAACTTTTCGCACTGTAGGTGGCATCAGCGTCACACAATGCAAATCCCAAGGATGCAATGCCCTTGCAAGTTTCTGCAAAGCAGCAAGTTGGCCCTTGCGCCAGGCACGAGCCAAGGGGCCAAAAGTTGCAAAAATCCTGCAGCAAAAGTCCAAGTCAAAATCAAGGGCTATCCTGATCAAAGGGGGAAGCTACTTTAGCAGATTCAGCAATGTGCTCCAATTTACTCACACCGGGCGGATGAAGTGGAGGCAAGGCATGCTTTGATAAAGTGCCACCTCTTTGAATTCCTGCAGCTACAGCTGAGCTACCAACCTCTTTCTGCTGGCTCCAATCAGGCCCTTGGACATGCGGTGGCATGTGGTGCAGTTGGGTGTGGACCACAAAAAAATTGAGGGCGGTACCCCGTGGGAGTGAATTTTCATCAGAAATGATGATAAAACACTGTAAATACCGATGTTTTATGCATTTAGAGGGTCTAAAACCCTCGTAATAAGCACTTTTTTCATCATGATTTTGACATGAGATATACAAAAGCATTGACAGGCACCAAAAAAAACAAAAAACACCAAACCACTAGATGCACCAAACATCGACAGGCACAAAAAAAAAACAGCAACTACTCAGAAGTGGACCCAGGATTCCTTGAACATTTCCTTGAACATTTAGTTGTTTTTTTTTGGTGCCTGCGCAGGTTTGGTGCATCTAGTGGTTTGTTTTTTTGTTTTTTTTGGTGCCTGTGCAGGCTTGGTGACTCTGACTTCACAAAACATTGACAGACACCAAAAAAACAAAAAAACCAACCACTAGATGCACCAAACATCGACAGGCACCAAAAAAAAAAAAATCCAGCAACTACTCAGAAGTGGACACATAGTTCCTGGAAATTTGATTTTTTTTGTTTTTTTTGGTGCCTGTGCAGGTTTGGTGCATCTAGTGTTTATTTTTTTTTTGTGCCTGTGCAGGTTTGGTGACTCTGACTTCACAAAACATTGGCAAGCACCAATAAAACCAAAAAAACAAACCACTAGATGCACCAAAAAAAACACACACAAAAAAACAAAATTCCAGTAACTTCTCAGAAGTGGACCCATAGTTCCTGGAAATCTGTGTTTTTTTTGGTTTTTTTTGGTGCCTGTGCAGGTTTGGTGCACCTAGTGGTTTGGTTTTTTGTTTTTTTTGGTGCCTGTGCAGGTTTGGTGACTCTAGATTGTGTATGTTTGGATTTTGGCAATTTTTTTAATTGATGCTTTAAAGAAGCAAACATACCATTATCTTTGAATAGCTATGCCACCACACAGGTTGCCTGATCTTAATAGCCAACAGCTTGACACACTTCTCTGTCTCTCTGGCTTACTCTGTCTCTCTGGCTTACTCTCTCTCTCTCTCTCTATCTCTCTCTCTCTCTCTCTCTCTCTCTCCCCCTCTAACTATTGAAATGAGACTGCTGACAAGA